>Ga0326511_10001359_pt1 | contig 20246 bp, 13 predicted proteins | sample 0_2496_0518_D_FD_203701 | JGI IMG/M metagenome (GOLD analysis project Ga0326511, IMG submission 203701) | Bovine rumen microbial communities from UC Davis, California, United States - 0_2496_0518 | ecosystem: Host-associated > Mammals > Digestive system > Stomach > Rumen | place: USA... | reverse complement strand
CGTCTGGCGCGAGAAGTAGCTGGCGTAGGTACAGATGCAGCCCATGGCGATGGAGAGGCTGTAGAACGCCTGTCCCAAGGCGCCGAGGAACACGTCGGGCGTGAGGGCTGCGAGGTTGGGCTTCAGCAGGAAGCTGATGCCCTTGCCGGCACCGGGCAGCAGACAGGCTGCGACGACGATGATCAGGAGGATGATGAACAGCAGGGGCATGAGCACCTTCGAGGCACGTTCGATGCCTGAGCGTACACCGTGCTCGACGATGAGCCACGTGCCCAGTAGGATGATGACCGTCCACAGGATGGGTTTCACGGGGTCGGTGGAAAACGCTTGGAAGTACTGCTGGAAGTACTCGGGATTGCCCTGCAGGTGTCCGAGCAACGAGGCCCAGATGTACTGGAGGCACCAGCCGGAGACCACGGCGTAGTAGCCGGTAATGAGGAATCCGGTGAGGACGGACATATAGCCGATGAGCCCCCACGGCGAGCCGCCAGAGACATTCCGGTAGGCACGTGCGGTATTCGCCTGGCCATGGCGTCCGATAATGAACTCGCTGATCATGCAGGGTATGCCGAGCAGCAGTACGCAGCCCAGGTAGACGAGTATGAAGACGGCGCCGCCGTTCTCACCCGTCATGTAGGGGAATCGCCATACGTTTCCCAGTCCCACGGCGGAGCCTGCGGTGGCCAGGATGACGCCCAGTTTACTACCGAAATTCGCTCTTTCCACTTATTAAAAATTCAATTCTAAAAGAACTTCAATTCTTCAATTTTTCAATTCTTCCCCCTCCACAAGCGGTAGGGGTACTGGCGCAGGTGACTGTTGTAGTAGCGGCGGTCGCCGGTCACCTCACCACCGATGAAATCGGGCTTTTCGAACGATTCGTCGGGGGCGCCGAGCTCTACCTCGGCCATGACGAGACCTTCGTTGTCACCGTAGAACTCGTCGACCTCGAAGGTGTGACGGCCGTCGGGACTCTTCACGAGGTAGCGAGTCTTGTCGATGACGCCAGGCTCGCAGAGCTTCAGCAGCTGGTGGGCCTCGTCGAGGGTGATCTCCTTCTCGAACTCATAGCGCGACAGTCCGCCGTCCAGCGACGGTCCCTTGATGGTCAGGTAGCCGCAGTTGCCACGGAGGCGCACCCTGACGGTGCGTCCGTGGCCACTGCAGATGTACCCCTGTGTGATGCGGTCGGAAGCGAACGCCTGACGGCGGTAGTCGTCGCCGTTGACGAGGAACTTCCGTTCAATCTCCATAGCCATAGCTTAGGAGACGATGTAGATAGACCATGCTGCGTAGAGGATTCCGAGGACGATGAGGCATCCGATGATCCACATCACGACGCCCGTGCCTTTCTTCTCTACTTTCTTTGCATACTCTGATTTCTTCTCTACTGATTTCTTTGCTTTTGCAATCTGTGCCATTTTAATTAATATTTATGATTAGGTTTTTATTCATCGGTAACTGGGAATTCCATGAGATATGCTTTGATGAAGCCGTCGAGCTTGCCGTTCATCACGGCGTCGACGTCGTGGGTCTCGTAGTTCGTGCGGTGGTCCTTCACACGCTTGTCGTCGAAGACGTAGGAGCGAATCTGCGAGCCCCACTCTATCTTCTTCTTCCCAGCCTCGATCTTCGCCTGCGCCTCCAAGCGCTTCTTCATGGCGCGGTCGTAGAGCTGCGAGCGCAGCAGGGCCATGGCGCGCTCCTTGTTCTTCGGCTGGTCGCGCGTCTCGGTATTCTCAATGAGAATCTCCTCTTCCTCGCCCGTGTCGGGGTCAGTATACCAGTAGCGCAGTCGGACGCCCGACTCCACCTTGTTCACGTTCTGACCACCGGCGCCGCTGCTTCGGAACGTGTCCCACGACAGCTTCGCGGGGTCGACGTACACCTCGATGGTATCGTCGACGAGCGGCGACACGAAGACGCTGGCAAACGAGGTCATGCGCTTGCCCTGAGCGTTGTAGGGGCTGACGCGCACCAGTCGGTGGACGCCGTTCTCCGACTTCAGGAATCCGTAGGCATACTCGCCGCCCTCTATCTGCATCGTCACGCTCTTGATGCCTGCATCCTCGCCGTCGAGCAGCGAGCTGATGGTCACCTTGTAGCCGTGAGCCTCCGCCCATCGCATATACATACGCATCAGCATCTGGGCCCAGTCCTGAGCCTCGGTGCCACCGGCGCCCGAGTTGATCTTCAGCACACAATCCATCGGATCCTCCTTCTGGCGCAGCATATTCATCAGTTCCAGCTCCTCAATGGCCTTGATGGCCTTCTGGTAAGCCTCGTCGACCTCTTCCTCGGTCACCATCTGGTCCTTGTAGAAGTCGAAGGCCAGCTGCAGCTCGTCGGCCATGGTGCGCACCTCCTGATAGCCGTCTATCCAGCGCTTGATGGCTTTCACCTTCTTCATCTGCTCTTCGGCGCGCAGGCGGTCTTCCCAGAAGTCGGGCGCCTGGGTACGGAGGTCTTCCTCCTCGAACTCTATTTTCTTCTCGTCAATATGGAGGTAGTGGAACAGCTTGTCCGCCCTCTCCTGCACATCTTTCAGTTGGTCTTGTGTAATCATGGGGGTTATTTCATCTTAGTGCTCCACATCCCACTGGATAGGCACATTCTTGAACGTAATCATGCCATTGTGGCCGTCGTAGTCTGCCTGGCTCCAAATCTTCAGCACCTGGAACTCAGTAGCGCTCTTGCGCACATCCTGGAACGCGGCATCCTCGCTCAGCGTCACCTTCACAAAGACACCCTCCTCCACGTCGAAGGTATTGAAGAGACTCGGCGACTTCATCTTGTAGACATTACCGTCGCCATCGGTGGCCATCGTCGTGTTCTGCCCCACCTTGCCACCAAGCCACACCTGCGACTTGTTGAGCTTCATGTTCACCTTCAGCACCACATCCACGTAGCCATAGTTCGTACTGGTCGTCGTGCCATAGACACCTACCAGCTGGACGTCCATCCATTTAGCAGCACCATTGTACATCACGCCGCCACCTTCCAGTTCGACGGCCTGGCCCGTAGCCACGTCAACCTTGTTGTTGGTATTATCCAGTGCTTTGTTCACCTTCTCAAGACCCTTATTGATCTTCTTAAGCAGACCCTGGGCATTCGTTGTCTGTGGCAGAGCCAGCAGTGCGGCGGCAGCGATGCACACCATCATGATTTGCTTTTTCATCTTCATTCGTTTTAACTTGTTAGTAACTATTTTTCCCTTGTAATTCAACATCACTTAAAATCACCTTTTCTATAGGCTGTTGACGGTCTCTATATCGAGTCCCGTGTATTTGGCTATCAGCTCTGCCGGCATACCGTCGGCCTTCATCTTTAGGGCATTATCACGAATGGCTTCGGCACGACCCTCGGCACGACCTTCCGTTCGCCCTTCAGCCCGGCCTTTCTGCTCAGCGCCTGTCATGGCGTTTAGCGTATCACGGTAACGTTTCAGGGCATGGTCATACTCCAAGCGCTCCTCTTTTGAGAGTTTACTTACTTCGGCAACCTCTGCCAACCGCTGGAACACAGCATTCTGAGCTGCCCACGGCATTCTATCCAGTATCTCCATACTCATGACACATAATTCTGCCGCAAAGATACGCAAAAAAGCCGAAAGCGCAAAACTTTCGGCTGAAAAACTACACAAATGGGACGGTTCTCTTTGTGTAGTTTATGATCAGACCTACTTCCTGACCGTGAACTGATAGTCCATGGAGGTGTTGCCATGAACAGTGACGTTGGTGGTCTCAAGTTCCGTATCGCCAGCGTAATACAAGCCACCGCCAGCCACATTCCACTTGATGTTGATGACCTTCGACAGGGCCACAGCATCAAGCGTAAAGCTTCCTGCACCCTTGAACTGGAAGACATAGTGGTCACCGCGGTCTTCAATAGTGAACTTTCCACTGACTTCGTGGCTCATGGTGCCTTCCATGAGGTTATTAGGCCACCCCCAGCGTTTCGCGTTGTCATTCATATAGTTCTTATACATATTCCACGAATTATAGATGCTTAGGAACTGATCTTCCGTCATTACCGTAGTCTGTCTACTGCACTTCAGGGTGAATTCGCCACTACCTCTTTTACTACCCTTGTCGTAGACACCAGCCAGTTCCAGGCCGTCGCTCTTGCGACGGATGACACCATTGGGTTCCACCTTGAAGAACTTGTTACAGCGCATGGCCTCGACGACGTCGTCTATCATGAAGTCGAAGTAGATGCCGTCCCTTTCGTCTGGAACACTATTAGTATACCACTTTGTACCCATATACTCGTCAAGAGAGTATTCATCCGCAAATCCGCCCATTTCGCAGTCGACATGCTGGAAGTTGGGGGTCATCGTGATGTCATACTGGTCCTCGGCATTGCCGTCGGGTAGCGGGTAGTAGTCGTTAAGGTCGATGTCGTTGTTGGCGGTATCCATGTTGTAGCCCGAGCGGAGCTCCTTCAGTTCAAACTCCATCACCTTCTCACCCTTCTCGTTGATGACCTCCATCTCTGGTTTCAGCGAGGCGTCGAACATGGCATAGACACGGTAGAGCAAATCGCCACGGCCCTCCTCGTTGAGTTTCACCTTCCACTCTTCAGCATCCTCGAGCGTGGGGGGCACGTTCTTGAAGCGTACGGTGCAGTAGGCATACTGCGAACGGTCGTTCTCGCGGCCAGAGTCGCGGAACGTCAGCATCACCCACTTGTTTACCTCTCGCGTGTATTTCTTCATCTGCTCGTCGGCCTTTTCCCACAGTTCCTGCTCAATGTGGTTCTTAATGGAGTAGAACACACTTACCAGGTAGCCGTTGTAGAGTTCGCCGCGCTGCTCCTCGGACAGTTCCTGCTTAATGCTATAGAGTAAGCCGCCGCCAAAGGAAAAACCGAATTTATCGTGTGCCTCGTCGACGTACTCAGCCACCACGGTCTCGTCCTGCCAGAACTTCCAGACGTGGTTGCGCACCTCCTGGTCAACCATCTCATGAATCTGTGTGCTCGTCAGGTCTTTGCGCTTCATGATAGGATACATGATGTTGAACCAGTCGGTTGCTGAGCGATAGCCGGGATGTCCCTTCTGATAGTACAGCTCGTAGGCCTTGCGATAGATGTCCCTGCGTCCGCTCCATGCCTTCTGCGCAAACTGGTTGATGCTGTAGTCCAGAATGGCGACGCTGGCCAATGAGGCTGTCAAGATAGCATTGCCGCAATAGTATGCAGCCCATTTTACGGACTCTCCAAGACATAGCTTCAATGTCTGTCCTGCTACCTGCGCGTCGTTGCCATGAAAGTCGGCACGCATGATTTGATAGACACTCACTGCCGTGCCCACATAGCCTAACACGTTTGCGAACTGCTCCAGCGCATCGCTGCGGAAGCCCATTGACTGCATGGCCTGGAAGGTGACGTCGATTCCTAACTGCTGACAGTCTGCTGTCTCGCTGGTCCACTTTTCAACGGCAGCTGCATCGGGATTTGGCGAGTAGACAATGTCTATCAGAGCTGAAGCAATCTGCTTGTAAACGCTCGTCGGAACCCAGGGGATATAGTTATACTTCAGATGGGCGGCACGTGCCTTGCCACGCTCCACCTCGAAGGCAGTATATTCCGACAGGTGGTTCGTCTTGATGATAATCTCACCTGCAGCAGAGTCGTAGTTGAAGTTCACACTCTCCCACTCGCCAGTCTCCTTGTTGCGGTAGGCAGCAAAGGGTATCGTACCGTAGTGCATACGCATCGGGATACGTATCTCGACAATGCCGTTCAGCTCGTGTTGTCCCTCCAAGTCAAAGTCGTAGCTGATGGCACGGGTCACGCCTTTGCCGTCCTCAAACAGGGCGGGCACGTCGGTCTGGCGCTTCACGGTCAGTTTCTTTTCACTCTCCAGACACATGATGTCGAAGTCAACGGAGTAGTAGGGCGTCACCACCGTACGACGATTCTCATCCATCTGATACTCCTGAGCATCGAGAGGCGTCAGGGCACCCTGGTATGGCGACCACGAGATGTTCTTGATGTTGTCGTTGTTATAGACTTTCTGCCGGTAGGTCGACGCACCACGCAGGTTGACAATGGTCTGACCACCACTATAGGTAACGTCACGAACCTTAGCCATCGGATAACTCACGATGCTGCCGTCAATCAGTTCGATATCCATCTGGTAAACCTGACCACGACTGACGCCGCAGACAGCTAACAGCAATATGAAGATATATAGTCTTGCTTTCATAATGATTCTCTGTTTTCCATGTTACTACTTCACTCCAATCTTAAATGTCGACTCGCCAGCCTTCAGAATATAGGCTGTACTGCCCTTCTCGGGTAGGCTGATGACAGCATTTCCGCTGGCCGTAGCCTTGGCAGAGGCGACGGTCTGGCCGTCGAGGGTGTAGAGAGTTACCGTCGTTCCTTGTGCCAGTCCACTGAGGGTGACGCAACTACGGTCTATTTGCAGGCGGATGCCATTGTCCGGGCGACTCGGCGTATCAATACCGGCAGCGGCAGCCGCCTCGTCGTAGTAGAACTCCAGCTTGCCTAAAACTGCCTTATAGCCGGCATGTGGGAACGTCACCTGGTCGTAGACGTATGTCTGACCATACACTTTGATGCTAATGCCCTCGGCCGAGGTCAGAACGATGTTGCGTCCAACGTGCTGCTCGTCGTCATAGCCGTCCTCATAGATCAGCTTGGGCATTGACGGGAATACCAACTCCACTGCAACTTGCGTCAGGTATTTGGGTTCCCTGAGCCAATAGATACGCACGGCATTCACCTTCGCCTCCTCGGTTTCCACGTCGATGACCCCTTCGTCCTCTTCAATGGGCACGGGCAAATCCTCGACGATATCCATGTCCTTCCACACCTCGGCTTGCATGTAAGCCTCCTTGCTGCCAATGGGTACATGTACCCTCGGATCGGAATAGAAGATGTTGCCCTTCAGGGGCTGGGGGGTGACAGCGTAGTTATATAGGTGATAAAGACTGGTACAATTATAGAATGCCAAGGTATCAATCTCGGTGACCGACGCCGGAAGGGTGACATTGTTGAGCCGCGATCCTCCTCGGACGGATTGGCACTCAATGCGCTCAACGCCCTCGGGTACGATTAGTTCCTTACGGTCCACCTCGCCGAGATAGCCATCATTATACCTGTTGGCGCTATAGACGAGCGAGCGCATATCCTTGGTGTAGATGATGTTATCTACGACAGTATATTTACCGTTGGCGGGATCTATCTCTATCTTGGTCAAGGCCGCCTGTAACCCCGTCAGGTCTTCGGGCATGGCGTGGGCTCCCAAGCGCAGTTCGGAGCACATGAAGGATGCACGCCCTAACACCTGCAGGCTGTCGAACTCAATGCGGCTATAATTGGAACTGCTGCCAAACACGGTGTCGCCAAGCTTCAGCACACCTTTCACGTCGGGACGTATCCACGTGCAGCCGGCAAATGCCGAGGTACCAATCTCCTTGACGGATTTCCATTCGAAGAACATCAGTTCACCACAACTGGCAAAGGCATAACTGCCAATGACAGTTGGCGACCCGCTGCCGACCGACGATAAAGCACTACAGTTCATAAATGCGCTGTCGCGAATGGCGACAAGGCTGTTGGGGAGAGTCATTGACCTCAGCGACTTACAATCGTAGAAACACTGTGAGCCAATCTCCGTGATTCCTTCGCTGAGGGTCACTTTGCTCAGGCTCGTACAGCCGCTGAAAGAACCAGAAGGCACCGTCTTGACGGCACCAGGAATGTTAATGGTCGTCAGCTTCTTAGCGTTCACGAATGACATGTTGCCAAACTTTCGAACGGTTTCAGGCAGTTGAATGGTCGTGACGCTGTCGTTCTCGTAGCAGGCCCAGGTGGAAACGCCAGTGACGGGACAACTCACGCCGTTGGCATCGGCAACATGGTCGGGAATGACGACATCACCCAACTTGGTGATGGCGTAGACCGACGCCTCACCGTCGTGGAAGGTGTAGCTGACGCCATCGTGGTCAACCGTCCGCGCAGGGCAAATACCTATCATCGCATCCATATCCAGAAGGTCTCTCATGTAGCGACTCTCTACACTCTTGGCCGACACATCTATCAGTTTGGTCAGGAAGTAGCCGTCGCTCTGCCCTCCCCATCCGAAGTTCATGTGGAAATAGTCGGTATCAGTATAGCCATCGACCACGATGGCATGTAGTATTATGCCCTTTGCAGGATTTGCACCAAGCAACACAGGGCGCTTGACATCCAGCTCTTTTTTCAGGTAACTGTCAAAGTCATCAGTATCACCTGCTACAGAATGAAGCAAGATGCGACCTATCACTTTCAACGAATCTGCATCATAACTGAAATTCTTGGCCATCGCCACAGGATCGAGACTTACAAAGGTACCTTCATAGCCATACGAAGATTGAATAGCAGCTCCCACATCTCTCATTAGCAGGGCGACGCTTTCGCCCTGTTGCTCCGTATAGGCGCCCGAGGTATAGTTATCGAGCATATTGGCCCAGTCGTAAACAGAATTGTTGAAGTCTACGGCATAGTCATAACGGGTGTTCATCGTGGGATTCCAAAAATAGCTCACACTACCATGTCCCCTTGCAGGCCACTTCCAGTAGTTCATAACCTGAGCCATGGCAGTAGCGGTGCAGCCAGTGAGTGTTGGATTCTCGCCATCAATCTTGGGACACAAGTTGTTATATGGTGTAAACTGGTTCCATGTCGTCGTCACCAACGGGGCGACGACAACATTGCCATAATAAGGAGCCGCTCGACGGATGATACGCGCCATGATGCTTTGAGCCTTATCAGAAGGCGATGTACGCAGGTAGTCTATCTGTGCACTGTACTGACGCAGCAGCGCCTTCAGGCTCTCGGGCGCATCGTCGTAGTCGAACGTGCCGCTGTCGGAAAAGCCGAGCACGGGGTCAATGGTGGCGTCGTTGCCCGACACAATGACAAAGCCCTCGCTGTCACCGTTGTTAAACACGTAGAAGTCGTTCTGCTCCGCTTGAGCGGCACGCGCTGTGTAGGCGAGTACCGGCTTTGGCTGTTTGACGGACACGCCCCTCCCGGCCCTCGAAGCCATGGTCTGACGGCCACAGATTCTTGCCATGGCCTGGGCTGCTATCTCCTGCGCCTTCTCCTGGCTGATGTCGTCAGCCCATGCCCCAGCCGTAGCCAGTAAGACCATTAACATTGTTAATAGATGTCTCTTCATTTCGTTGTAGTATTAGGTTTCTGCTGCAAAGATACGATTAAGTGAGCAGAAAACCAAATTTTATTTGGATTTTCTCGAACGAAAGTATCTTAGACGAAGTCAGAGATAGGTAAAAAAGCCGAAAACTACACAATTGGGACGGTTCCATTTGTGTAGTTTTTGTGTATGTATCCAGTAATTCTTATAGAATTGCCGCGTGCTTCAGTTCGTTCTTGATGGCTTTATTGATAAAGTCATTGATGGTTGTACCCGTCGTTGCTACGAAAGCAGCCACACGTGAATGTAACTCTGACGACATTCGCAGATTCAGTCTTCCGCTATATGGCTTTGCAGGCTCAACGCCATCAGCCTTGCAGGCTTCAAGATAACTGTCTACTCCATCCTCAAAATCCTTGCGCAATTCATCGAGTGTGCTGCCCTCATAGAGAATCAGCGCCTTGCTCATACCCTGAACTTTTCCGAACAGGCAGTTGTCCTCCTTGCTATACTCAACGCTACCCTTGTAGCCCTTATACTCCAAATAATCCATATTGCAAATTATTGCTTTTATCTCCAGATATGATCAGGGTCTCCGACCCCATGATTATACGCCGTCAATAGCTGATTCGAATGGTAATATCGCCTCCTTCTGGAGGTGACACATACGTGGTATTTAACGTGGAGACATAGTGACTCTCCTTTGCTGGTATGGCAAAACTATTATAATACGTATAATCTGTTCTGGAGGTATAGCTGCCTGTCACGTTTTGAATGCCTTCTTGACGGAAAGTTAATACTCCGTTCGCACTACTCGACAACAGAATGGGACCACTCCAGTTAATTTGTGTGAGATACTCAGTATCAGCTTGCATGTAGTCCTTTTTCATCGTCGACCCCCAGAGGTCTTCCTCATACTTGCTCTCATAAACGCGGTAGTCATCGCGAATCCATCCGTTCATTATATAAGGCTTGTCAGGCGAAGACACGTCAATTGTAAATTCGAAGCTGGTAACACTTTTTTTTACATTTGCATTTTGGTCGCCGATAGAGCCTTTAGCTTCTTCCGAGACATCGCTGACAGTACAGTGTATGATGTTTCCCGATATGTCGCATTTCACGTTACCGGATCCAAATGCCCCCGTACGATAATCATAGTCTTCAGTTCTACTGAAATTACCAGTCTCACTATCATAGCCTTGTGTTTCTCTCTTTCCCTTGAACCTACCATTAATGTAGATTTGAACTAACTTGAAGCTGGTATTACCAGGTGGCTGCTGCAGCAGCACCGTGTCGCAGGCCTCATAGCTATTCTTGTCCAATTTGGCCGTCGCACATAGCAGAATCTTCCACTCGCGCGGCAGCGGTGCCTCGTTCTTTCCCATCTTCACCGTAAGTGCGCGGATGTCATTCTCTTCGTCGTACTCGTCCACCTCGTACTGCCAGGTGGGTTTTGTTCGCTTGCCGTCCTTGTCCATTAAGTAGATGTTCACGTCCTTCGCATTTGTGCGGAATAAGATTTCGCACTGCTCGTTGGCGGCTCCCACCTGCTCTGTCTCCATAATGGTATCGGTGCCGTGGCAAATGTAAGGGGTCACCACGAAGCTTCCGATGCTCGGCGCAGGCACATCTGCACCCAGCAGGCTGACCATGGGTCGTGCGTAATAGGCGCCTAAGGGCAGTTTCTTGTCGAAGGTGAACTCTGCTGTATTATTGTTTTTTTCTGTAAGGAAGTAGCTATGGTTGCTGAACTTCTTGTCCAGCAGGATGTCCGGATCAGCAGTATTGTCTGATTTCCTGTAGATACCCATGCCCAGATATGACGGGACGAACACGGCACGCGTGGCTTTGGTGATGCCTTTCACAGTGCCGTTGCCCTTGTCGAAATGCACTTCACTTTTCGAGAGGTCGGGCAGCAGATACCATTTTGCTTCCAGCCACTTCTTGTTAAACTCCATGAAGGTCTGCTTGTCGGTGTCGCCAAGAAAACTGCACTCGCCCTTTACCTCAAGGTTGGCTGCCAGTCCTGCCATGCTGATATTACTGTCGTACATGGCCTGATAGATGTTGGCATTGCCGCTGACGAGGTCAGCCAAGCTCGACTTCAGCTCAATCTTCCCTTCGACCTGCGGCCCTAAATAGATGTCGCAGGCGATACCGGTTTTGAAGATGTCCTCAAACCAGTCGTTGGTCTCGATGTTGGCACTGAACTTCGCACCGATCTGCACCGAGCCGTTGAAGTAGAAGGACACGTCGGTGCCCTCAAGGAAACCTTTCTGAGGCTTGCCGCCTGGGCCGGTCTCGAAGTGCGAGAACGACATCAAGGGTACTTTGTCGCCGTCGATAGTTAGTGTCTGTACGGCCGAGAAACCCACTGCCGGCAGGTCTATGCGTGCGCCCATCTCACCTTTCACGCGAAGGAATGAATAAGGAATGGGACGTGTCTGCATAAACGGGGCAGCAGCAGGGAACTTAATGCTGCTCAGTTTCTGTGGCAATCCGAGGATTTGTCCTTCGATTTCACCGTCGTACTTGCCGGCAGCACTGGCCTTCAGCGAGAAGTCTTCGGCGGTCTTCACCCTGATGAACAGCTGGGATGCCGTGATTTGGTACAACGCTACGAGCTTCACCTTCATGGCAATGCCCAGCTCTACGCCTAACTTGCCCTTCCCGATTTCAAAGTCGTGCTTCAGTGTGCGGTCAATGTCGATTAGTGAGAGTGAGGCGGAGCCGGACTCCTTGTGTGGTTGGTGCTTCTCTGCGTCCCATCCAGCCAGCCGTCTTCTGACGTTACCTTGCTCATCCTCGACGACATTCTCCACCGTGATGAACTGCACGAAGACATCCTGCAGCCCCTGCAACAAAGAATAATAAACCACATAATGGTCTTGCTTTTTGATGGCCCCAGTACTGGCCTTGCGAGCAAAGCCAGAATAGTCCTCACGATTAGAGAGATTGAAAATCGGATTATCATAGCTAATCAACACGTCACCACTCTTTGGCAACAATTCCTCAGGAGTATCTAGCGATAGATACATGCCAGCATCGTGCGCTTCAAGAATATAATCACTGAGTCCTGTTTCATCCATATTCTTTATCCGCGGATTGAGAATGATCTCCGGCTGTTGGAAGCCGATGCTGTCGATGGCGGCCAAGGGTATACGGTAGAGCGAGTCGGTGGTCTCCACTTCCTGCACGACGTAGATGTCATGCTCCACAGAGTCGAGGTCGAACTTCGAGTATCCCATGCGGACTACTTCATCGAAGAAGAAACCGTTGAAGTCGCCGTCGTTGCGATAGATGTAGAAGGCGTCCTGCGCCCTTACAGAATTGACAATTGAAAATTGACAATTGAAAATTGACAACAGCATGGCAATGCGTATGCCACGGCGCAGCCAATTCGTGTAATTCGTTGTTGAAAAGTGCTTCATCGCTTCAGGAATTTATAGGTTGCGTCGCCAACTTTCACAATGTAGGTTCCGGCCGGGTGGCTGGCAAGAGAGAGCACCGTGCGCTGACCGCCAAGGGCCTGCTTGGTGAAGAGTTTCTTTCCGTCGAGCGAGTAGACCTCGAGCGTGGTGCCGTCGGGCAGTCCGTCGAAGGCCATCTGGTCGCTGCCCTGCATGAAGCGCACCTCGCCGGGCTTCAGCTTCGGCCCGTCGATGGCCGTCATCGTACCCTCGTAGGTGTAGCGCAGCACGTTCTCAAGCTGGTAGTAAACGGTTGTCGTGTTCGTCTTGATGACCAACTGCGTGCCCTCGAAGGTCGTCTCGGGCTCCTCATTCAGGTCGAAGTACACCTTCTCGCCACTTTTCTGCCACACCACAAGCCGCTGTGTGGCATCTTGCGCAAAGGTCATCATGCTGACAAAAATCAGTAGTAACGTTGTTAACAGATGTCTCTTCATAATCGTTGTAGTATTAGGTTTTCGGGGCAAAGATACGAATAAGTGAGCAGAAAACCAAATTTTATTTGGATTTTCTCGAACGAAAGTAACGTGCAGAGTCAACCAGCAAGTGCAAGATGGTTGACTCTGCACACTCGGAAATGAAAAGAAAAGCCAACTTTTCCTTTGCATTTCTCCCGTTTTTTCGTAACTTTGCGGCGAAAATGTAATAATGATACAATTATATGGCTGACGACACGAAAGAGAGATACATCAATCCGTATACCGACTTCGGTTTCAAGAAACTCTTCGGCACGGAGATGAACAAGGACTTGCTCATCAGTTTTCTTAATGCTCTGTTCCACGATGAGCAGGTCATTAAGGACGTGAAGTACCTTAATAGCGAGAAACTCGGCGAAGGCTACGGCGACCGCAAGGCCATCTTCGACGTATATTGCGAAAATGAGGACGGCGAGAAGTTCATCGTGGAAATGCAGAAAGTGGAGCAGCGCTACTTCAAAGACCGCAGCGTGTTCTATTCCACGTTTCCTATCCGCGAACAGGGACAGCGTGGCTCTGACTGGGACTTCAATTTGAAAAGCGTCTATACTGTAGGCATCCTCAATTTCGTTTTCCCAGATGACGAGTACGACGAGGAGTGCTACCACCACGAGGTAAAGCTGATGGATACAGCAGACAAGCATGTATTCTTCGACAAACTGACCTTTGTATATCTTGAAATGCCGAAGTTCAACAAGACCGAAGACCAGTTGGAGACGATGTTCGACAAGTGGCTCTTCGTGCTTCGTAATCTTTCCCGCTTGTTAGAGCGTCCGGCAGCATTGCAGGAGCGCGTTTTTGAAAAACTCTTCAAGCAGGCCGAGATAGCCAAGTTCTCGCCCGAAGAGCGGCAGGACTACGAGGAGAGCGTCAAGATATACCGTGACCTGAAGAATTCCATTGAAACCGCAGTCTGGAAGGATAAAGTACAGATTGCCCGTCGCATGAAGGCAAAAGGTTATGCCTTCGAGGACATTGCAGATATTACAAAGCTGTCTATTGAAGACATCGAAATTCTTTGAGATCCTACAATCATGACAACAGCAGACATCAGACAACACGAAGCAGGAGCGTTGACATTTGGACGAGAGACTTATGGTCGACGATTTGGCTGATGCCATGTATTTGAGTACATTCAATTCTATCCAATAGGAGATATTAAATAGAATAACTAATCAAATCACAATGATTATGAAGAAGGCATTACTTTTATGCTTGATGCTGTGTATTAGTCTATGGGCTCATGCGCAAGCAACAGATTTAGTCGTTGACTGTCAAACTCCAGGTTGGTTATCGAGAATGATAAATTACGGTGATCAACAGACGGTAAAGAATCTGAAGGTTACGGGGTATATTAACAACGCTGATTTGGGATTCATTGGTTCATTGATTTCTTCAAGAAGTCTTAATGGCGAACTCGATTTGTCAGAATGTAATATTGTTGGAATGACAGCGGACAAGGATAATAAATTAGGTGGCTTAGGGCTAAATAGTAAAGATTCCATAAAAATCTATCGTATTCCTAGAAGTGTCACAGAAGCAAGTAGTTGTACATATAATTTATATGTAGACACATTGTATTTTGACTGCCAAATTAATTATATAGAACAAGTAATGCTTTGGTATGAGAAAACAGACATTGGCCACCTTTATATAGGTGAAAATGTTGATTCGATTCCAGCCAATGCTTTTGTAAGAGATCCAGGAAGAGAATATGCAGGAGCATGTACATCAATTAAATCAGTACATTTCCCATCTTCTATTAAATACATTGGTGAAGATGCTTTTTCAGGTTCTGGACTTAAAGAATGTAACTTTAACGATTTGGTAAACTTAGAATACTTAGGAGGTACTAAGTTTATCAACGGAGAATGGCATACATTCGGAATATGCTCGCCTGACACAATTATCATCCCTCATAAGTTGACTTCATATCCTCTGAAAGCATTTATTTTCAAAGAAGGTGCCCATATTTTTATTGAAGAAAACACCAAGACACTTATTGGTGGAATGAGTGACAAATATTCATATAGAGTTTCGGGAAAAGGATTAACTTTTCATATCAATCAAGTCAAGCCTCCATACATTACTTATTGGTTTAGGTATTCTAAATGGTTTGAGGGTGCCACAGTATATGTCCCCCAAGGTGCAAAAAATGCTTATGAGAATTCTGAGTGGTCTTCAACAACCATCATTGAAATGAATCCAGTAGTATCGGTTACGCTTAATGAACACTCAATAACATTAAATAAAACTGAGCAGTTTAATTTATCAGTTTCTATCCTACCTGAAGATGCAGATGATAAGACAATTAACTGGACTTCAGATGATACTTCAATCGCAACGGTTGATGAAAACGGCGTAGTTACAGCTATAAAGGAAGGACAGACTGAGATTGTGGTTACATCAACTGCTACTGGACTTCAAGATAGATGTACTGTATTGGTAAGGAAGAATGTAACAAACATAGCATTAGAAGAATCGCAAATAACCATTAGTAATATCGGTGAATCTAAACAATTGACAGCCATTATAACACCAGAAGATGCTACAGAACAAGGCGTTACATGGAAGAGCTCTAATGAAGCAATTTGTACTGTAACTGATCAAGGACATGTAACTGCGACAGGAATAGGTTCTACACTCGTTACAGCAACAACAGTTGATGGTGGACTAACTGCAAATTGTGTTGTTAAGGTAATTCTGCATGTAAGCAGCATATCATTGGACAAAACGACACTGTCATTAAAGGTTGGCGAAACAGACAGGCTACAAGCTACAATATCTCCTGATAATGCAGACAACAAAAAAGTGAATTGGAGTTCCTCGAATGAGCAACTTGCAACGGTAGATGTGGAAGGTAATATACAAGCCCTTAAAGCTGGAGAAGTATGGATAACGGCAACATCCGATGATAATTCTGAAATCAAAGCATCTTGTAAGGTTACTATCATGCAACCTGTAACAGAGATAAGCCTTTCGCAGACAAATATCGAACTGACCAACATTGGCGAAAGCGTCCAACTGGAAGCAACGATAACTCCAGAGGATGCCAGTGATAAGTCTGTTACATGGAAGAGCTCCAACGAATCTATTTGTACCGTGAACAATCAAGGACTTGTAACTGCGACAGGAACAGGTAGTACAGTTGTTACAGCGACTACCGTAGATGGTGGATTAACTGCAAATTGTGTCGTCAAGGTAATACAGCATGTAAGTAGTATATCATTGGATAAAACGACACAGTCATTAAAGGTTGGCGAAACTGACAGGTTGCAAGCTACAGTATCTCCTGACAAAGCAGACAACAAAAAAATGAATTGGAGTTCCTCGAATGAGCAACTTGCAACGGTAGATGCGGAAGGTAATGTACAAGCCCTGAAATCTGGCGAAGTATGGATTACGGCAACTTCCGATGATAATCCTGAAATCAAAGCATCTTGCAAGGTTACTATTATCCAACCTGTAACAGAGATAAGTCTATCGCAGACTAATATCGAACTGAACAACATTGGCGAAAGCATTCAACTGGAAGCAACGATAACACCAGAGGATGCTAGTGACAAGTCTGTTACATGGAAGAGTAACAATGAACAGGTGTGTATTGTCTCTTCAACGGGTATGGTTACAGCTATAGGCGCAGGAACCACTGTGGTTACGGTAACAACAAACGATGGTGGCAAAATGGCTTTTTGTATAGTGAATGTGAAGTTACAAGAGTATAATATCTCGTTAGATCAATACACAATGACGATGAACGTGGGAGAAACTGCACAATTGCACGCAACGGTATCTGGCAATACGAACAAAACAGTAAACTGGAGTTCGGCTAATGACCAGATAGTAACTGTTGATAACAATGGCAATGTAACAGCAATAAAAGCGGGCAATGTATTAATATACGCTACTCTCACAGACCATTCGTACGTTCAAACCTCTTGTGCAGTAACAGTCAATGATGTTGATGGAATACTTGAGATATCAGATAATTCTATAGACATATTATCTGTATACGATGCAACGGGACGCCAAATCCAAAAATTGAAGAAAGGCCTAAACATCATCCGAAAGAAGGATGGAATGACAAGGAAAATAGTGGTGAAGTAAGATTTACAGGTAATCACAGTCGACTATTCATAGAATATCGCTGCAATGCGGCGAATATGTTTCAGTTTCTCCACGAATGACTCATTGCGTTCGGGCATTAGCATATCGTACTCGTACACAATGAAATTGTCTTATTGTGTAGTTGAAGGTAGAGAGGTGACCGTTGGCAAGGAAAAGATGGTCGTTAGAGACAGAGGCCTGACAGGCCTTTCAAAAAAGGTACACTTTACGGTTGAATTCTCTCGAGAATTGCTGGCTAAAGACCACCTTATTGCCAAATAAGGTCATCTTCTCGTCGCTAAAGGTCACCTTTAGAATCGTAAAGACCACCTTTAGAAACGTAAAGGTCATCTTTTCACCGCTAAAGGTCACCTTTAGAAACGTAAAGGTCACCTTCTCACGGCTAAAGGTCACCTTTTCGTGTATATATATAGTTGTTATATACTAAAATTATCCCGCTTATCTCGCTTATCCCACACCTAATGCAATGCTTAATGCTCAATGCATAATGCTTAATGGTATGCCTGTAAAAGTGAGATAAGCGGGATAAGCGGGATGTTTTTCTGTTTAGCTACTATTTACGCGCGCGTGAGCATTTTTTTAGCCGAAAGTTTTGTGCTTTCGGCTTTTTTGTGTATTTTTGCAGCAGGTAGATGAACTTGTGGAACATGAGAGACTTGAATAACGACTGATATGCATTACGTGAAGGGAATCTTACTCGCCGCGCTGCTGTTGCTGGCAGGGGGTGTGGGCGTGAAGGCGGAGGACGGTTTCGACCGCCCGGCGCCGGACGTCATCAATGACATGGCGCCCGGCTGGAATCTGGGCAACACGCTCGAGGCCGTCGCCACGTGGGAGGGTGCCGACTTCCTGAACAACAAGGGGGGCCTTGGCGCGGAGACGAAATGGCAGGGCACGAAGACCACGCAGGCGACCATCGACTACGTCAAGAGCCTCGGTTTCAGGAGTGTGCGCATACCGTGTGCCTGGGCTTTCGGACATATCAGCAACGCGTCGACATACGAGATTGACGCCCGTTGGATGGCCCGTGTGAAGGAGATTGTGGACTATTGCATCAACGACGGCCTCTACGTGGTGCTCAACGACCACTGGGACGGCGGCTGGCTGGAGAATCACATCAGCGACACGGACGCGAAGACCATCCAGCGTAACAAGGAGGTGCTGACGGCGCTGTGGACGCAGATAGCCACGACGTTCCGCGACTACGACGAGCACCTGCTGCTGGCGGGGCTGAACGAGCCTAACGCCGAGGACCAGGCGGCGACGAACAACCTGATCGAGTACAACCAGACGTTCGTCGACGCCGTGCGCGCCACGGGCGGCAACAACACACGCCGCATCCTTGTGGTCCAGGGGCCGTCGACGAATATCTACCATACCTGCAACTTCATGTCGGGCAAGATGCCTGTGGACGTCGTACCCGGACGCCTGGCCGTCGAGGTACACTACTACAACCCTTGGCAGTTCTGGGGCATGACCAAGGACGAGGACTGGGGCAAGGTGTTCTACTACTGGGGCAAGGGCAACCACTACAGCGGCTCCGCACACAACGCCACATCGGGCGAGGAGGCCGACATGAAGAGCCAGCTGCTGCTGATGAAACAGCACTTTGTGGACAAGGGCTACCCTGTGGTCATCGGCGAGTTCGGTGCCAACTGGCGCGACCTCTCCTCGCTGAAGGGCGAGAGTCAGGCTCGCCATAACGCCTCCATCAAGGCTCACTACCGCGAGCTCCACCGTCTGTGCAAGGAGCTGGGTGGTATGGTGCCGATGACGTGGGACACGAACAGTCCCCATCAGAATGGTACCGATGGCTGCATGACAATCATTGACCGTCAGGCGCTCAGCGTCTTTGGCACCTACGCCCTCGAAGGCATCAACGAGGTGTATCCCCGTCCTGCAGATACGGGCATCGGCCCGTTCCCTCGCTGTGGCGACAGCCAGCGGCCTGCAGTCTATCTGCTGACGGGTATGCGCATCAAAACGCTTCCGGCCATACGAAGTCTTTACGTCGTCAATGGCCGGAAGCGTGTTTACAAGAAGTAATCCCCCCTGAATTACTTCTTGATGATCTTAAACGACGAGTTGACAGTCTTGACAACGTAGATGCCGGCGGCGAGGGCAGCGGTGGAGACGACGGCCTCGCCATTGTCGGCGACACGGGCGGTGAGCACCTGACGGCCGTCGGCAGCGAAGAGCTGCACCTAGGAGCCCGCCTTGGCACCACGGATGGTAATCTGGCCGGGGGCCAGCTGGGAGCGGACTGTTAATGGATAATTGAGAGATAAGAGATTATTCTGTCAGCTGCACTTTCGGCCAGTTGACGAGGAAGAGCTGCTCCGTGGCGCGGGTGAAGGCGGTGTAGAGCCAGTGGTAGTAGTCGGCCGTCAGCATATCGTCGGTCATGTAGCCCTGGTCCACGTAGACGTGGGCCCACTGTCCGCCCTGCGCCTTGTGGCAGGTGACAGCGTAGGCAAACTTCACCTGTAGGGCGTTGTAGTAGCGGTCCTCCTTCAGGCGTTTCAGGCGCTCGGCCTTGCCGTGGACGTCGGCATAGTCGGCCATCACCCGCTCGAAGAGCTGCTGTTGCTGCTCATGCGTCAGCGCCGGCGCCTCGCTGGTGAGGGTGTCGAGGAGGACGGTGGCTGTCAGCTCGTAGTCGTCGTAGTCAGGCAGCGTCATCGTCACCTCGGCGAAGCGGAAGCCGTGCTGCTCGTGGACGTTGCGCACACGCTGGACGACGGCGACATCACCGTTGGCGAGGAAGTCTAACCCACCCCCAGCCCCTCCCAAAGGGAGGAGAGAGTTTTTCGAGGAAGAAACCCAGAAGTAGTTGTTCTTCACAATCATCAGGCGGTCGCCGCGACAGAGCTCGTCCTCGCGGTCGAGGATGGTGCGGCGGATGCCCTCGTTATAGATGTTCGCCCGCTTGTTCGAGCGGGTGACGACGATGGTGTCGTCGAGGCCGACGCGGCTGTAGCTCGTAGCGAGGGCCTCGAT
>Ga0326511_10001358_pt1 | contig 20265 bp, 16 predicted proteins | sample 0_2496_0518_D_FD_203701 | JGI IMG/M metagenome (GOLD analysis project Ga0326511, IMG submission 203701) | Bovine rumen microbial communities from UC Davis, California, United States - 0_2496_0518 | ecosystem: Host-associated > Mammals > Digestive system > Stomach > Rumen | place: USA... | reverse complement strand
ACGGGTATTGAAATCCTATAGACGTTAAATCTTGAAAACCGAGGCTATATCCCTCCTATAAGACTGTGGTGATGCCTCGTTAATCTAAAGAATCCCACGACTTTAGTCGTGGGAGTATGTCAAAGAAAGTATTCATTAGTTTTATTTATTCTGAACTATCTGCTCCATATGCATAACATAGTTTACAGCGTGCCTCTTGTCTGGAAATTAAATAAGACATGTCTTCTTAAGAGTTCTCAGAAATTAAATATAAATTTATGCTACATATTTCTACTGGTGGCAACCATACTAATTTTAGTATTTCATTTTTTTAGTCTTAGAATCTAAATTAACAGTCATTGATCAAAGACTGTTTATGATCTGTGTGCTCAGCATGTGCATTATCTATAGGGGTTAAGTTAAAAAAGTGTCCGCTAACGGTAAACTTAGTAATGCGCAAGGTAGTTATGGCAACATGGGGGACTTATAGAAGCGAGTGGCAAACCAAGGGTCTTGCGTTCAGAAATCACTTTAGGCGGATACGGTGGATGAGTGTGCAAACTATACAAAGTCCAATAGCTAGACGGAAATCGTATACGTAAAGGTGGCAGATATATGAAGAGGAAGATAATGCCCTTACCCGAGGAGGGCTGGCTCGCCAACGTATGCAAGTACGTAGAAAATCGCATGGCTAGATGTCAGATGAGGTCATAGTAGTGAGGAGTATGCGTAAAGGAGCGCAACCTTGCAAGTGTGAAAATCAGAGAAACTTTGACACTATGCAGCCACAGCAAGGCGCACAAGGGTGAGATATGCATATGAGAAAAGCGCGGAATGCAAAGGTAAAAGATGCAGAAGTGGTCGAGATGTCAAGGCTAGATACTAATGAGTAGCATGAACATCGCACCGATAACCCCTGAGAGAATACTTGACAGGGAACACCTTAAGAAGACTTACCAGAAAGTTGTTGCCAACAAAGGAAGTGCCAGAGTTGACGACATGGAAGTTTTTAACTTGAACCGATATTAGGATGCCCTGTAAATTGTTTGGAAGAACCCACCGCCGTACGGCACAGTGGGTTCTGTGAGAGGGGGACGTAAAACTCCCTCTACTCGATTTATTCCTGGCTATCTTTATTCTGCTCAAGTGCATTTTCAATTTTCATAAGATAGTCATGTATGGCAATCTGACTGCGTACCTGCGGATCACCTTCATTACTCTGTACGTAGTTATTGACCTGATTTTCGTCAATGATACGAGCCTTACGATTATCCTGTTCCTGAAGTTTCAGAATGCCCTTGATCCGGTCTTTAAGATCCTGATCGAGGATCTTGGTTCCCACCTCAATACGCAGATCAAGATTTCGCTTCATCCAGTCCGCAGAACTGATATACAATTCGTCATTTCCGGCATTATTGAACAGCATGACACGAGGATGCTCTAAGAAGCGGTCAACAATGGAAGTAATGTAAATATTTTCAGAAAGCCCCTTGACACCTGGCTTGAGGGAACACATACCACGCACAATGCCGCGGATAACAACACCAGCCTGATTGGCTTCATAAAGCTTATTGATAAGGTCGATATCTACCAGAGCATTAACCTTAAAATGAATAGATGCAGGTCGGCCTCCGCGAGCATGTTCAATTTCTCTGTCTATTAAAGAGCAGATCTTTTCACGCGCATTTAATGGAGAAACCAAAAGGTTTCTAAAATTAGGTCTGGTATATGGGTATTCGATGAACCTAAATACATCATCTACTTCATTGGTAATTTTTTCATTGGCTGTAAATAGCGCAAAATCAGTATAGATTTTGGCAGTTTTTTCGTTAAAATTTCCAGTACCGATATGTGCATAACGAACCAGTTTATCTCCTTCATGACGGGTGACAAGACACAGTTTGGAATGAATTTTGAGGGTTGGCAGACCAAACAGTACTTTCACACCAGCCTCGGTCAAAAATGAGGCCCATTTTACATTATTGGCCTCATCAAAACGAGCCTTCAATTCAACCACCACCGTGACAGATTTACCATTGTTGGCAGCGTGCATTAGTGAATCGATAACACGACTGTTCGAGGCCACACGGTAAATGTTTATTTTGATTGATGATACTTTTGGATCATAGGACGCATTACGCAGAAACTCGGTAAAATAGTCAAAAGAATAGTATGGATAGTATAGGAGAATATCCTTTTGGGCTATGGCATCAAAGGGGGTTAGGGCACTATCAAACTGATAAGATTTGATTTCACTTAGTGACTGATTTTCCATATCATCATTGATGCTTGGAAAACTCAGCAAATCCTTGAAATTATGATAGCGTGCTCCTGGCATCATGGAATCAATGGCAGACATTTTCAATTCGCCTGTCATAAACTTTACCATGTCTTCAGGCATATGTGCATCATAGGAAAAACGTACTGGCATGGCGTTTAAACGCTGTTTTAAAGCCTCTGACATATTTTCAAGAACCGAACGGTCAATATTTCCTAGTAAATCATATTCAGCATCGCGATTCATCTTGATGGAGTAGGCTTCAATGGAATCGTATTCGTAAAGGCCTTTGAAAATCATATCCATACCGACGCGTATCACATCATCGAGGAACATGAAGATGACGCTGTTATCGTAGGTTGGGATCCTTAAAAATCGTGGAATTACCTTGGTGGGAATTTCGATAAGGGCATAAGTTTTGGCATTTTTTCCAATGAGGCGAGCCAGTAGATATGTAAATTCATCTTTTAAAAATGAAACAAGATCTGTATCCTCGTCAATGATTACAGGATTGATGTGTTTAAGAACATGGTGTTTGAAATAAGTTGCAACCCACTGTTTCTGCTCTTCGGTAATGGAATCCTGATCTTTCATAAAGATATTATGTTCTGACAGTTCTAGGAGCAGATTTTTGTATATATTGTTAAGAGTACGCTGATATTTATTTGCTTCATTCTGAACTTTGCGTAGTAGATTAACTGCAGCCTCATTCTCTCCCTGGGCCTTGTTGATGATAACCTGTCTTTTAAGTTCGGCAACTCTTACTTTAAAGAACTCGTCCAAATTGCTTGAATAGATCCCCAAAAATCTGACTCTTTCAATAAGAGGAACTGATGGATCTGCAGCCTCTTGCAGCACGCGACCATTGAATGAAAGCCAGGATAACTCCTTTGGCACAAAATTATCAGTCATTTTAATATACCTTACAGATGTTAAATACCCATTTAAGCCATAATAACGCATTAGGGAAATAAAAAAAGCGTTTTTAAACAAAATTGTGCGATAGCAATTTTTTTAAGGAATATTCTTATGAAAATTTGCGTAAGCAAGATTAGCAAAGGGATTAAGGATGAGTAGGATTTTGGCTAACTTGGGTACTATTTCCGCTGTCGGTTGATAATGCCGATGCTGATGCTTTTTGACTGTCTGAGAAAGTGTCAGGGGAAGTCTTGTCAGGTGCAGGTTCGTCATACTCGGGTTGACGGGTATTTGTGTTATTTTTTTGTTCAAGAAAATTTATGGCATCAGTTTTACCTTGTTCTTTATCGCGCACCTTTTGAAATACGTTGAAATTGAGAAGCTGATTGTCGATATACTGTCTGGCGCCTTCATTACCTAATAGTGCGGATTCCTTAAAAAAATCAGCCCCCATATTGGCTGTTTCGTCACTGTCTATAAAGAATAATCCAAGGAGATAGTATCCCATTTTTTTTCCGTGAAGGTTTATTACACGTTGTGCCCAGTCTGCTCCTTCAGTATACTTTTTTTCCTTGTAGAAAGTCTGGGAAATTTTAGCCGAAACAAAGGCCTTCGTCACAAAGAAATCCTGAAATTCAGGATGTCCATCGTGCATTGTTTTTTGCAGACAGGTTTCATAGGGAGTGTTGAATTTTCGTTGCTGGTAATAAAAGGGTTCCTTAATGCTGTTCTGCAGATCTTTTAATTTGTCAGTATCTGCTTGAGTTACTTCTGGTACTTTAGGAAACAGGGTAAATTTGCTATCTGGCATAGACTGAAGAATAGATCTGACATAGACGTTAATGAGTAGCGGGGCATATTCAGTATGACCTTTTGTACATTCCTTAGCGTAATAGACAAAATCCTTTGCAACAGTATCAGTGGAAGTTAAATTGATTATTTCTTCTGTTTCTTCATGAAAAGAACAACCGCTCAGAAGAGCGGTCAAAAATATCATGAAAATACCCTGTTTTTTCTGCATGTTACTACTGTTTATTGCTGTTTTGGGAATTCTCTACATCTTTCAAAGGTGCAGCAGCATCTTTATTATTGTGATTTTCTTCAACTGGCAAATTATAGTCGACTGTACTATCAGCAGCCCCTGAAGTGTTCTCATTAAATTCTGCAGATTTTTGGAAGTCACCTGAAATTTCAACTAGTGATTCACCTTCAAAGCGTAAGATGAGATTCTTGATGACAGGATCAGACCACCCCTTTCTATCAAGCGTTGAATAATACCAGCGACTTTTATCAAATGGATCTGTCAGCATTGGCGTTCCCAAAAGATAGCGAACCTGCTCATGGGTCATACCATAATTTAGAGAGTTAACCAATTCCTGATCAACGTAGTTTCCCTGATGCAGATCGGCTCTATAGGCACAGCCTGAAAGGAATATGGATAAAATGCCCGCAAGAGCAAGTCCTTTAAATATGTTTCTTGTTTGCATACAGTCAATACCTACTGCTTAATACCTTGATGCGAGTATTTGAATTTTACCGGCCATCATCGACATACACCCGTGACTTACGTCGCGGATCCTTTATATTATACACATTAACAAGCAAAAAAAGATATTATCCTTTGTTTTTCCGAAAAGATAATGGATCAATATCCTTCATTTTAAGTATTGCTCTGACTTTATTTCTCCTAAGACACGGAGTGTTATGCTGCGTTAGAAATTGTCATCATCAAGGAAATTTGTGGTCTTTATCTTCATGAAAACATTTTTTTTGCTTAAGCATTTTGAGTTTTTGTGGTGGCATCGACAAAATTTGTGTAGGTTTGGGAGCGAGGCAAAAAAAATAGCAAAGAGTTCCCAAAACTGCAGTTATTTGAATCTGCTTTGAGGTAAGAGTCTGAACATTACTGAATATATCTTAGAAATTAACCACTTTGGGAGGAGGCTTTAAGTTTTGGTATGCGGAGAAAATTTCCTTATCTAGTTTAAAAATAAAAACTTGAGACTTGAAAAAAAATATCATTACCCCCATTTGTGTTTTAGCGAAAATTTTGCCGTTTATTTTTTAGAGAAGAAAAATGCTTACAGAAGAAAATCAAATTAAACAGGCTTTTGAGAGAGCCAAAGAAGAGCAGGAGTTACAGGAGCCTGAGTTAAATGAGAATATGCAGAATAATTCTGAAGAATTAGGTGAAGAGCCTAAGGATGTCATGGGCAATGCTGAAGAGGACATGCCTCAGAATGATGAGGAGGTAAGTAATGAAGACCTCAATGATGGAACCTTTGATATTAAAGATATCTTAGCCGAGAACGAACAGTTGCGTTCAGCCTTAGTAAAGGAACAGAATGATCGTAAAGAAGATCATGAGAAACTGGTACGAGCCTTAGCGGAAAGTGAAAATCAGAAGAAAAGAATCGAGGCTGATGTTGAACGTGAACGCAAGTTTGGCAATGAAAAGATATTGAAGGCATTAATTCCGGTAGTTGATTCTATGGAATTAGCCTTAAAACATGCTGATCCGAATGATGAAAAGACCAAACCTATGGTTGAGGGAGTACAGAATACTGTAACCCTCTTATTAAAAGAATTAGGTAATTTTGGGGTGGTTGAGGTAAATCCTGAAGGACAGGTTTTTGATCCAAATCTTCATCAGGCAATTTCCATGGCTCCATCCAATGAAATTGAGAGCAATCATGTTATTTCTGTTATGCAAAAAGGCTTTACTTTAAATGGTCGTGTAGTGCGTCCGGCTATGGTTATTGTCTCAAACGGAAAACCACATCAGCCTGATAACGGTGCCGAAAATGTGGAAGTAAAAAACACAATAAATGTTGAAGCCTAGACTTGAAATAATAAATTTAGACTCCATTTACATGTACAGAATAAAGAATGTCATGGTGACAAACAGAATTTTTTATAGAGGATATATTTAAAATGGGAAAAATTATTGGTATTGATTTAGGTACAACTAATTCCTGCGTTGCTGTTTTGGATGGTGATAAGGTTAGAGTTTTAGAAAATTCAGAAGGTCGTCGTACCACTCCTTCTATCGTGGCCTATGCCAAGGATGGTGAAATTATTGTTGGTGATGCTGCTAAGCGTCAGGCTGTAACTAATCCAAAGAATACTCTTTTTGCCATCAAGCGTTTGATCGGCCGTCGTTATGAGGATTCTGAGGTGCAGCGTGATGTTGGTATTATGCCATTTAAGATCACTAAGGCTGACAACGGTGATGCCTGGGTCGAGGTTGATGACAAGAAACTGGCACCTCCTCAGATTTCCGCAGAAGTTTTAAAGAAAATGAAGAAAACCGCTGAGGATATTTTAGGCGAGACCGTAACTGAGGCTGTGATTACCTGCCCTGCCTACTTTAATGACTCTCAGCGTCAGGCTACTAAGGATGCAGGACGTATTGCCGGTCTTAACGTAAAGCGTATCATCAACGAGCCTACCGCTGCTGCTATTGCTTACGGTGAGGATAAAGCCAAGGGCGAGCAGAAGATTGCTGTGTATGATCTAGGTGGTGGTACCTTCGATATTTCCATAATCGATATTGATGAGTTAGACGGAGAGAAAACCTTTGAAGTTTTAGCCACTAACGGTGATACTCACTTAGGTGGTGAGGACTTTGATAACCGTATTGTGGATTATCTCATTGATGAGTTCAAGGCTGAGCAGGGTGTTGACCTACGTGCTGATCCTCTGGCTTTACAGCGTCTTAAGGAGGCTGCTGAAAAGGCTAAGATTGAGCTGTCATCTTCACAGCAGACTGATGTCAATCTGCCATATATTACCGCAGATGCAACCGGTCCTAAGCACATGAATATCAAGATCACCCGTTCAAAGCTGGAATCTTTGGTTGAGGATTTGGTACAGAAGACTCTTGATCCAGTCAGAACTGCCTTATCAGATGCTGGTTTATCACCTTCTGAGGTTAATGATGTGATTTTGGTTGGTGGTCAGTCCCGTATGCCAATGGTACAGAAACTGGTAGCCGACTTCTTTGGCAAGGAGCCACGTAAGGATGTTAACCCTGATGAGGCTGTGGCCATCGGTGCTGCTATTCAGGGTGGTGTGCTTACCGGTGATAAGAAGGATGTGCTGCTGCTTGACGTAACACCATTATCATTAGGTATTGAAACTTTAGGCGGTGTGATGACTACTCTTATTGAGAAGAACACCACTATTCCTACTAAGAAATCACAGGTTTTCTCAACTGCCGAAGACAATCAGCCTGCTGTAACTATTCATGTGTTGCAGGGTGAGCGTAAGAGAGCCTCTGATAACAAATCCTTAGGTCAGTTTAATCTTGAAGGAATTGAACCACAGCCACGTGGCATGGCTCAAATTGAAGTTACCTTCGATATTGATGCTGATGGCCTGATCCATGTTTCCGCAAAGGATAAGAAGACAGGTAAAGAGCAGAAGATTACCATTAAGTCATCTTCAGGTCTGTCGGATGATGATATCAAGAGAATGGTTCGTGAGGCTGAGGAGCATTCTGCAGAAGATAAGAAATTTGAGGAGCTCGCTGCTACACGCAATCGCGCTGACGCTACTGCCCATCAGGTTAAAAAGCAGTTAGCCGATCTTGGTGACAAAGTTTCAGATGCTGATAAGACAAAGGTAAATAAAGCCTTAGGTGATTTGGAAATGGCATCTAGAAGCGATGATAAAGAGAGAATCGAGCAGGCTGAACGTGCTTTATTAGAGGCCGCACAGGTTCTGATGCAGGCTGGTACTGCACAGCAGCAGGCTCAACAGCAGACTCAGTCCTCTTCATCCGAGAACGCCAGTAAGAGCGAAAAGGATGATAATGTAGTTGATGCCGAGTTTGAAGAAGTAAAAGACGATAATAAATAATTTGGCATTGCTGATTCACTAGGAAAGGTGGGAGGAGAATTCCTTCTGCCTTTTGTTAATTTAAGAGGATGTTATGGCTTCAAAACGTGATTACTATGAAGTGCTTGGTCTTGAAAAAGGTGCCGATGAGGCTGCCATTAAACGAGCATTCAAACGTCTTGCGATAAAGTATCACCCTGACAGAAACAAGGACCCTGGTGCCGGAGAGAAGTTCCGTGAGATTAACGAGGCCTATCAGGTATTGTCAGATCCCCAAAAACGTGCTGCTTATGATCAGTATGGCTTTGCCGGAGCAGATGGTTCTCAGGCCTCAGGCGGCAATCCTTTTGGTGGTGCCGGTGCAGATTTTGGTGATATTTTCGGTGACATTTTCGGAGATATCTTTGGTGGTGGACATGGTTTTGGCGGCCGTTCTTCAGGACCTAGAGAAATACGTGGCCGTGATTTGCGGGCCCGTCTTAGTATTACTCTTGAAGAGGCAGTTAAGGGCTGTAAGAAGAAACTTAATGTTAAAACCTATGTCAAATGTAAAACCTGCGGTGGTTCTGGTTTAGGCAAAAATGGTAAACGTGAGGTTTGCCCTCATTGTCATGGACGCGGTCAGATCATGATGCGGCAGGGTATTATGACGGTTAGTCAGACCTGTCCGCACTGTAGTGGCAGTGGATATGTCATCACTGACGGTTGCAAGTCCTGCCATGGAACTGGTAGAGTGCTTGAAAACAAGACCTTAGAGGTCGATATCGTAGCAGGTGTTGATACCGGAGACAGGATTAGACTGCAGGGTGAGGGTGAAGCCGGTATGAACGGTGCACCATCAGGAGATCTTTATGTAGAGATTGAAGTTAAGGAACATGCTATATTTACTCGTGACGGTAATGACTTGTACTGTGAGGTACCAATCAGTTTTACCACAGCAGCCTTAGGAGGCAAGGTAGAAGTTCCTACTTTGGAGGGGGCTGTTAACATCAATGTGCGTCCTGAGACGCAGTCAGGAGTCACCATGCGTATTCCTGGCAAGGGTGTTAAATCCTACAATTCACCCTTCAAGGGTAATCTTTACTGCAAGATAATGGTAGAGACACCGGTCAATCTTACTGACCATCAGAAGGACTTACTGCGCGAGTTTGAAGCATCACTAAATGGTGTTGATAAGGATGCGAGTAAAGATTTAAGTGAGGATGACAAAAACGGCAAGGGGGAATCTAAGAGCAAGAAGATTGCTGAACATAATTCACATAAGCCAAAGTCAGAAGGTTTCATCAAGGGCATGAAGAAGTTCTTTGATGATCTGTCCTCATAACAAACAGGTGTTAGTGGTTATTTTGGCTGCTATTCCACTGAGGTGTAATATGGGATGGGCATGGAAGTAACCGCAACAAGATGTTTGCAAATTCACGGATAAATGTCATACTAATAATATAAAATCAGACGCATGAGCCTTATGAAGTGTGGGGTAAACTCATTCTTCATTTTTTAATCCCTTAGCTTTGTGCTCTAGATTTTGTTGTACACAGGAAAGAGGTCTTTTATTATGGAACAGACTCCAATGACACCAAGAGGTGAAGAGTTACTGCGTAATGAACTTGTCAGATTAAAAACGGTAGAACGTCCTCGTATTGTTGCTGCTATAGCTGAGGCCAGAAGTCACGGTGATTTGAGTGAAAATGCCGAATATGATGCAGCCAAGGAAGAACAGGGTATGTGTGAGGCTCGTATCAAGGATATTGAAGCCAAGCTGGCATCGGCTAATGTGATTGATGTTACCAAACTCAAAGATCCACAGTCTTCCAAAACGAAGATTATTTTTGGATGTACTGTTACTTTAGTTGATCTTGATACGGACAAGGAAGTGGTCTACAAGATTGTAGGTGAGGATGAGGCTGATATTCAGTCTAATCTTATATCTTATAAAACCCCGATAGCCAAAGGGCTTTTAGGTAAATTTGAAGGGGATGAGATTGAAATCAAAATTCCTAAAGGTACTATTGATTACGAAGTAGTGAAAGTAGAGTATATCTAGAATATTCGTGTGAAACTAAGTTTGCTTAAGCCAACTTAGTTCACTACACTTTAGCGAGGAAGAATAAAACGGCTGTCATCCTTGCGTTGACGGAAAAGCACTGCCACACGACCGACAGTACTTATCAGTTCGGCACCAATTTTTGTGGCAATTTCTGCTGCCTGTTCTTTGCGGGTGTCGCCGGCATTCAGTTTTACTTTGATGAGTTCGTGATGCTCGATACTAGAGTCAATTTCCTTGATTACGTTCTCAGATAGACCGTCGTTACCAAGCATTACAACTGGTTTTAAGGAATGTGCCGCAGCTTTTAAAAACTGACGTTGATGTGAATTTAATGGCATCTTTAAACCCCAATTTGAAATATAAATTTTCAGCAGATTTATCAATCTGCCATAATGTTTGTGAAATTGTATAATAATACATACTCTTAAACAAATAAAACTTGTTATGGTTAAGAATGTTTTTTTTGTAGATAAGGATTGTTTTAATGCCCAAAAAAAAGAGAACAGCCAGTCAGGCCCGTTGGCTTGATGAGCATTTTAAGGATCCCTATGTCCAAAAAGCGCATAAACTTGGACTGCGGTCTAGAGCCTCCTTTAAACTTGAAGAGTTGCAGCAGAAGGACAGACTGTTCAAACCTGGAAGTACTGTAGTTGACCTTGGAGCGGCTCCTGGAGGCTGGTCACAGTATGTTTCAAAATGTATTGGAGAAAATGGTAGAATTGTGGCACTGGATATTCTGCCTATGGATCCGATCCGCAATGTTGAGTTTTTGCAGGGAGATTTCAAAGATGAGGATGTCTTTGAAAAACTATATTCTTTAATCGGTGGTGGCTGTGATGTGGTATTATCTGATATGGCACCGAATATGTCAGGTAACCGCGGGATAGATCAGCCTCGTGCCATGTATCTTAGTGAACTTGCCCTAGATATGGCCAGAAGAGTGCTAAAGGTAGGCGGAATCTTTGTGGTCAAAGTTTTTCAGGGACAAGGTTCAGAAGAGTTTTTAAAAGAACTGAAACACGATTTTTCTACGGTTAAAGTGAGAAAACCTGATGCTTCAAGAGATCGTTCTCGCGAAGTCTATATGGTTGGAATGGGTTTTTTAGGACATGCCTTAAACGGTGTGGCCCCTGGAAGTGAGCCGGCATCTTTACAAGCTGGTATCGACAACAGTTACGATGACAATCAGGATATTTTGGTACCTGATGGTGAAATTGAAAATTAAAAAGTGAGAGTCTATGACAAAAAATTTGATTTTATGGCTAGTGATTGCAGTGATTCTGATGACTCTTTTTGAGTCATTCAGTTCCTCTGATAATCAGGGACAGATTCAGGATTACACTTCCTTTGTCAGAGAGGTAAATTCCGATCAGATAGCGCAGGCCACCTTTGATGGCAAAGTCATAAGCGGGATTAAGAATAATGGTCAGAAATTCATGACGGTTATGCCAATAACTGATCCTAATATTCTTGATACTCTTTTAAGTCACAATGTCAGGACCCAGGGTACCAAGCCTGAAGAACAGAGTACATTGTTAGCCATATTTATTTCATGGTTCCCAATGATCCTCCTCATTGCAGTGTGGATTTTCTTTATGCGTCAGATGCAGGGCGGCTCTAAGGGTAATCCTCTGTCTTTTGGAAAATCCAAGGCTAAACTGCTTTCTGAGAATCAGATTAAGACCACCTTTGCCGATGTTGCAGGCTGTGATGAGGCTAAAGAGGACGTGGTTGAACTTGTTGATTTTCTAAAGGATCCTACCAAATATTCAAAGTTGGGTGGACGCATTCCTCGTGGTGTTCTGATGGTAGGCCCTCCTGGTACTGGTAAAACACTTTTGGCTCGTGCCATTGCAGGCGAAGCAAAGGTGCCATTTTTCTCTATTTCCGGTTCTGACTTTGTGGAAATGTTTGTGGGTGTTGGTGCATCACGTGTACGTGATATGTTTGCACAGGCCAAGAAAAATGCCCCTTGCATTATCTTTATTGACGAAATTGATGCTGTAGGTCGTAAACGTGGTGTTGGCATGGGTGGAGGTCATGATGAAAGAGAACAGACCTTAAACCAGTTGCTTGTGGAGATGGATGGCTTTGAAGGTTTTGAGGCAGTGATTATTATTGCCGCTACCAACCGACCTGATGTTCTTGATCCTGCACTTTTAAGACCTGGTCGTTTTGACCGTCAAGTTGTGGTAGGTTTGCCAGATGTGCGTGGACGTGAGCAGATTTTGAATGTGCATGTTAAGAAGGTTCCTCTTGGTAAGGATGTGGATACAGCCACGATTGCCCGTGGTACTCCAGGTTTTTCCGGTGCGGAGCTGGCAAATCTTGTGAATGAGGCTGCCTTAGGTGCGGCTCGTCATAACAAGCGGGTTGTCTCCATGCAGGAATTTGAAGAGGCTAAGGATAAGCTGCTGATGGGTGCAGAACGCCGTTCTATGGCCATGAACGAGCATGAGAAGATTAATACTGCCTATCACGAGGCAGGACATGCCATTGTGGGCAAACTTACTCCTGAACACGATCCTGTATACAAGGTTTCTATTATTCCGCGCGGGCGGGCCCTGGGTGTCACCATGTATTTACCTGAGCAGGACCGGGTTTCGCAGTCAAGACGAGGACTTTTGTCCAATATCTCCACTCTTTTTGCCGGTCGTATTGCTGAAGAAATGATGTTTGGCGAGGATGCGGTAACAACTGGCGCCTCTAATGATATTGAGCGTGCTACCATGATAGCCCGTAATATGGTTACCCGCTGGGGATTTTCAAAGAAACTCCCTCCAATGCAGTATGAAAAGGATAACGAAGGTGCCTCTTATCTTGGAGGCAGTTCGACCACCATGGTTTCCATGTCTGAAAAGACTACTCTCATCATAGATGAGGAGGTTGCTGAAATAATCAACAGCTGTTATGCTCATGCTAAGAGTATTTTAGAGGAGAATAAAGATATTCTTGAAAATATGAAGGATGCTTTACTCAAATATGAAACCATAGACGCCGATCAGATTGATGATTTGATGAATCGTCGCGAGGTTCGTCCGCCATCAAAACCTAAGGATGATAATCCGGAAAATGCCGAAGCCAATAGAGCCGAGGCAGAGAAGTCTGAAGATCAGAAGACTGAAACTGAAGATAACAAGTTCCATAATTCTGAAATACAGAATACTCAAGCGGAAAATAAACAGTCTGAGACCAATAACGCTTCTGAGAATAAAGAAGATACTCCTAAAGATAGTGATGCAGAAAAGAAGTAAAGTCGAATTCGATGAGTGAGGTTGTATGAAACTTAGTTTTCCAGGACATAAGAACTTTGATCTGTCCTTTACTAAGATAATGGGTACCATTACATTGGACTTTGATGACAAAAGAGAGCCCGCAGAGATCCTGAGTGAGGCAGAGGAGTTTATCAAGGCTGGTGCCGAATTCATTGAGATTGGTGTAAGTCATGAGCGTGGTCAGCGGGGAAATGAGTCCTGTGTCATCACGGTTTTGGAGCATCTTCTATCCCATCTTGAAGTTCCTGTTGCCGTGTGTAGTGAAAACAAGGCCGTGCTTATTAATGCCATTAAGTTAGGAGTTGCTATGGTTATAACCTGCAATGGTATAAAATCCATGCAGGTGCTTTCGGCTTTAAAGGAATCTAAGACAGTAATCTGCCTGCATGCTGAGTCAAAAGATCCTATAGATGATGATGTTGATCTGGTCTCTTATCTTAGTGAATTTTTTTATACGAATATTGATATGCTTCTCAACAGAGGAATACCTCGTAAGCGTATTATTCTCGATCCTTCCATTGTCAATGCTTCTGAAAAGGGGCGTATGCATCTGTTAGGCAGACTTGAATCTTTTAAAAGCTTTGCTTTGCCAATGTGTATTGCCATGCCTCGTCTGATTCCTTATGCAGATCAGTTTTTATCTGATAATAAAACCTTGTCTCTGACGGCTTCACTCTTCTGTTCTCGGATAAACGAGGTAAAAATCATCAGAACCCAAGATGTCAGTGATGCGTCTATGGCAATAGGTTTTTGGCAACTAATGACAATCAAAACCCGCCCTTATCGTTTATCTAAAGTTTTTGTTCGCAGATTACGCACTATCCGAGATTCGTTGCGTTTGATGCGTAAAGGTTTAATCAAGAAGTAGCAATTATGAACAGAAAATATTTTGGTACTGACGGCGTGCGTGGCCGTGTTGGTCAATTTCCTATAACTCCTAATTTTGCAATCAAATTGGGGCTTGCCGCTGGAAAAGTACTTGGCAATAAAAGTGGTGGCAAGGTTATTATCGGAAAGGATACTCGTCTTTCCGGCTATATGCTGGAGGCTGCGCTTGAGGCGGGATTTACTGCCGGCGGAATGTCACCTGTCATGTTAGGACCAATGCCTACACCTGCTGTCGCTTATCTTACTCGTGCCTTTCGTGCAGATTTGGGAGTGGTGATAAGTGCTTCGCATAATCCCTACTATGATAACGGGATCAAGTTCTTTTCAAGTCAGGGTACCAAACTGCCTGATGAGATAGAGTTTGAAATTGAAAAATATCTTGATCTTGATGAAATTCCTTTGGTGTCAGCCAGTGATTTTGGCAGAGCCTATCGACAGGAGGATGCACCCGGTAGGTATGTGGAATTCTGTAAATCAACATTCGCAAGTCATATGAAGTTAGATGGCCTGACTATTGTGCTTGACTGTGCCAATGGTGCTACCTATCACATTGCCCCTCTGGTATTTCGTGAGTTGGGAGCCAAGGTGATCTGTATTGGCGATGAGCCTAATGGTGTCAATATCAACGATAATGTTGGCTCGACACATCCTGATGCAATGGTGGCCAAAGTTTTGAGCACCAAGGCTGATTTGGGCATTGCCTTTGATGGAGACGGTGACAGAGTGCTGATGTGTGATTCACATGGTAGAATTTTAGATGGTGATAATCTGCTCTATATTATTGCTCATGATACCAAACGTCGTGGTCATTTAAATGGCGGGGTTGTGGGGACCCTTATGACCAATCTGGGTCTTGAACTTGCCTTCAAACGTGATCATATTGATTTTTGCCGTGCGAAGGTTGGAGATCGCTATGTGATGGAAACGCTTCTGGAGAAGAACTGGACTCTTGGGGGGGAAAATAGTGGGCATATTATCAGTCTGCATCATTCTACTACCGGTGATGGCATTATTTCTGCTTTGCAGGTTTTAAAAGCCTGCATGTATCAGGATAAATCACTAGAAGAGCTCTCTTGTGGCCTTGAGATGTATCCTCAGGAGTTAATTAATGTGCGTCTTACTGCGGGGGTAGATGTAACTTTAGATGAAAAAGTTCTGAATGAGGTGCAGGCTGTCGAAAAAGAGCTTGGAGATAAGGGAAGGGTGCTTTTGAGAAAATCCGGTACTGAACCTTTGGTGAGAGTTATGGTTGAAGGTGAGAATAGAGATGACGTCCATGCCAAGGCTCAACGTATTGCAGATGTTATTATTCACCTTACAGATCAGTAAAAGCATTACTTAAGACTTAATCTTGCTGAACACACACCTTGACGATAATCTTACTGGGGTGAAAGGTTCTTGAAAAATATTGAAGAAACGAGTATGATCTCCGCGTTGTTGTGAGTCGTAATGAAAATGATTGGTTTTGGTTATTTATGTTATATCAGATTTTAATTGTATTACTGTTACTGGTGGCTATTGCTATGATAGCCCTTATTTTAGTACAGCAGGGTAAAGGTGCTGGCATGGGGGCCTCTTTTGGTGCAGGTGCTTCTAATACTGTCTTCGGATCAGTTGGTTCTGGAAATTTTCTGACCCGTTCAACATGGTTTTTAATTATTGTTTTTTTCGGTATATGTCTTGCAATTGGTTATGTGCAGAAGTCCCAGCATGAATCAAGTTCAAGTTTCTCCAATATTGAGGAAACATCTGATGATGTTCCTGCTGTAACCACTGATGCTCCTGTGGTTGCTACAGATGCACCTGCAGTAAGTGCCGATGTCAAGACTGATGCACCTAATGTGAGTTCCGATAGCAAGACTGATGCACCTGAAGTTAAGAGCGAAAGTAAAGATAATTCTGCTCAGTCTACAAATGATAAAGAGCACACTTCAAATAAATAAATACTTGAAAATCCAATGCTGCTGATACGGCGTTGGATTTTATATTTTCTGCTTTTTCCTATTATTGAAATTTTCTCTCTCAAAATTTTTTTTAAGTAAGAAATTTTCCTTCTTGGACATTAAATCTTTCACAAACATCACGATTTTGAAATTTGATTTGCGTGTTTAGTCAAAAATATAGGCTAGCATTGTATTATTTCTTATAAAATAAGATAATCTAATGGCTATGTATGTGTGTATGTCCTTATGACAGATAAATGCAAGCATAATTTACCATGAAGGCATGCGGCAAGTTTTAAAGGAATGAGCACAAAACTTTTGTATTTGCTGGATAATTAACACTAACGGATCTTAAAATGGCTGGTTTAATTGAAAATATTGAAAGACGTACTGGAATGGTCGGACAGAATCGTATGGAAATGTTACTGTTCCGTCTGCCTAACAGAAAACAACTGTATGGTATGAATGTGTTTAAGATTCTGGAGATTTTGCCTTGTCCAAATCTTACAATTATGCCTAAACTTCATAAGTCAGTAATCGGTGTTTTAAATCATCGTGGTACCACTTCCTCTGTAATTGATTTAAGTTTGGCCATGGAAGGTCCAAAGACGGATGATTACCGTAAGTATCTTCTGGTAATGAGTGAGTACAATAATTCGGTACAGGGTTTTATTGTTTCTAAGGTAGAGCGAATTGTTGATTACAGTTGGGATAAAATTATGATCCCTCCTAGTGGTTTGGGAAACAAGGCTTATCTTACTGCTGTAACTGAATATCAGAATGAATTGGTGGAAATTATTGACGTGGAGAAGATCTTTTCGGAGATTTCTCCATATGAGGAAATTGTTGATAATACTACTCAGGAGTACAAAGATCACATTCGTTCATTGCTTAAGACGCCAAATGCCAAGATTATTGTGGCAGATGACTCTAAGGTTGCTATTAAGCAGACTGGTGATACGGTAAGAACCCTTGGTATTGATGTGATTGAGGCTAACAATGGTTTAGAGGCTTTAAATATCATCAAAGATTACTCTAATCAGGGTAAACTTGATGAGATTGAGCTTCTGATTTCAGATGTGGAAATGCCTCAGCTGGATGGTTACTCTCTGAGTGCCGCCTTACGCAAGGATCCACTCTTAAAGGATATATATGTGATTTTGCATACCTCCCTGTCAGGTGTGTTTAATGAAAGTATGTTACACCGTTCTGGTGCGAATTCGTGTGTGGCTAAATTTGATCCGCAGAAGCTTGCGGATACAATTGCCAAGGCTATTGAAGAATTACACAATGGCATGAAGCCATCAGAATCAGTAACTAAACTTATCAGTTAGGATTTCTTATTAAAAAAAGGGCACATATGGTGCTCTTTTTTAACTAAATTATAGTTTTTTTGTCAAAACAGGATAACCTTCTGTGTTGACTAAAAAGATAAGAAGACTGTTTAAATTTTTGCAATAAAAAGGTGACAGAATGGATGGTTTTGGTGCTTTGAGTCAACATTTTTATATTAGTATTTCCCTTTTATGTGTGGCTTTTATTATCTATTGCATTTTGTGTTTTGGATTATCCGAGAAATCAAAGTTACAGAAAATTTTTTCTGTGATCATGGGAGGATGCTTTTTCGGTTTTATACTGCTTTCCTCACTGTCATTTTGGAAACTAAATTCTCTTGATATCGAGTCACATGGGAATATTAAAACAGTATCCTGCCTTTATAAAGATCCCGTGATAAGGGAAGCTTCTTTTGCAGGTGATGTTGCCAATTATGCTTTAAAATGCAGAAATGAGTATGAATCCAAATTTGGAAAGAATGTCCACTTTACGCCTAAGTTTGAATATTCGTTTGTGGACTCTGGTTCGTATATTGATGTTACTTTTGATGTTCAATTTGGTAATAATTGAAACACTCTGTCCAACCATAGTATTGAATGGACATTTATAAGCCCATTAGTTTAGAAATATAACTTTCCGTTTCTAAACTAAATTCTTATAGGATTCTCCTCATTCGACACTTCCAGTTATGCTTTTTACAGCATAACGTAGGAACTATTTTTCTGATGATATTTAAAGCACCGTTAACAACTGAGTTCATGGCCTTTTTATCTGAAGTTCTAAACAATCCTCTCTTTATTCTTGTACCTTGTTGCTCTCGATAACGATATGTATTGTATAGATTTTTAGACAAAAACATCATCTTATCTGGCCCTTTATAGGCTTGAACTGTGCTTTTGATTTGGATCTTTCTTGTATTAATATGTAGTTTTTTTGCCTTTCACGATTATATTTATTAAATAAATAAGTTAGGATTAATCAATATAATGGTTGAATAGAGTAAATTGAGATTAGATAAAGTAAAAAAAGAAAGCCTGTGGATGACAGGCTTTTTATATATTAAATTCGCTCTTTAAGCATATAACGCGGATGGGTAATCCTAGAGAGAATAATATAATTCAAATTCACATGGATGAGGGGTAGAGCGTACGCGTGTATCTTCCTCCTGCTTGAGTTCAATATAGGCATTGAGCATATCATCTGTAAAGACCCCACCTTCCAAGAGATACTCATGATCTTTACGCAGAGCCTTGAGGGCTTCTTCAAGTGAGGAGCAGACTTGTGGAATATTGGCAGCCTCTTCTGGTGGCAAGTCATAAAGATTCTTATCCATTGCCTCACCTGGATCGATATGATTTTGAATGCCATCTATTCCGGCCATAAGCATGGCCGCAAAAGCCAAATATGGATTAGCAGTGCAATCAGGGAAGCGTACTTCTATATGAGTTGCTTTTGGATTCATAGAATAAGGAATGCGAATTGAAGCGGACCGATTGGCTGCTGAATATGCAAGCATAAGAGGAGCCTCAAAACCTGGAACCAGACGCTTATAAGAATTGGTAGAAGGATTGGTAAAGGCATTTAGAGACTTGGCATGCTTGATGATCCCACCGATGTACCATAGGGCTTCCTGAGAAAGACCGCCATACAGGTTTCCAGCAAAGATATTGGCGCCGTTTTTCTCAATGGACTGATGGCAGTGCATACCAGATCCATTATCACCATAGATTGGTTTTGGCATAAAGGTAGCAGTTTTTCCGTATTCCATTGCTACATTCTGTACTACATACTTATAGATTTGCACTTCGTCGGCTTTTTTGGTTAGGGTATTGAATCTAGTGGCAATTTCGTTCTGTCCTGCAGTGGCAACTTCGTGGTGATGGGCCTCGATAATAAGTCCCATATCCGTCATAATACGGCACATGGCTGAACGGATATCCTGAGAAGAATCCACAGGAGGTACAGGGAAATAACCACCTTTGACAAATGGACGATAGCCCTTGTTGCCACCCTCATATTCTGTCTGTGAATTCCATGCTGCCTCAATATCATCAATGGCTACAAATGAGCCTGAGATATCGGATTTAAAACGTACGTCATCAAACAGGAAAAATTCAGGTTCAGGACCAAAATAGGCGCAGTCACCGATTCCGGTTGATTTTAAATATTCCTCCGCGCGTTTTGCCACAGAACGAGGGTCGCGACTGTAACCTGTAAGAGTTTCAGTCTCCAAAACATCACATCTGACAATGATAGTAGGGTCGGCATAGAAAGGATCTAACTGCACGGTTTCAATATCCGGCATTAGGATCATGTCAGATTTATCAATTCCACACCAGCCGGCGATGGAAGAACCGTCAAACATTTTTCCCTGATCAAAAAATGCTTCATCTACGCAGGAAATAGGTAGCGAAATATGCTGTTCTTTTCCTTTGGTATCAGTAAATCTTAAATCAACAAAAATGACTTCATTGTCAGTGATGAGTTTTTGCACATCAGTAAAGTTCATGGAGAGGCTCCTGTTAAAAACAAAATAACTAGCATAATTGTCGTTGACTTAAAACGTGAAGTCAAAGAATATTTTTTTTTCACAAAAAAAAGGCAACAAATGCCATTGCATATGTTGCCGCACTAAAATTTCGGATGCAGATCACTTTTGGTGCAGTGCAGAATTAGTTTAGTTCCAAAGAAAATACTTCCTCGCTAATTATAAATTCCTCCAAATCAAGTTCAGTGTCACGCACTTTTACAAAGCCATTT
>Ga0326511_10001357_pt1 | contig 20266 bp, 13 predicted proteins | sample 0_2496_0518_D_FD_203701 | JGI IMG/M metagenome (GOLD analysis project Ga0326511, IMG submission 203701) | Bovine rumen microbial communities from UC Davis, California, United States - 0_2496_0518 | ecosystem: Host-associated > Mammals > Digestive system > Stomach > Rumen | place: USA... | reverse complement strand
TATCCATTGCGGAAGATTTTTCCCGGAAATGAAAAAAAAGCCGGCGTCACCGGTGACAGCCTACTGAGCGCTGCAATGACAGCGTTAGTGGATGAACCGGTGACAGCCCGGCTGAGCTTTAACAACAATAGGTAGATGACGAGGACGCTTTTTGGGAAGTGCTCTTGCCTGACAGAATTTTTTGCTTACTTAGGAGGGAATGGCATGAGAAAGAAGGTTCTGAAATTTTTAACCACTCTTACTGCGGCTGCTTTGATCGCTTCTAATCTGGCTGTAGCAGTCCCCGTTTACGCGGAAGACGTAAGTTCACCGCCGCAGACGGAAAACGAGGAATATTCTCCGAAGCAGAATGACGATCCGGTCACTGCTCCGAATGCAGATGCGGTACAGAGTCCCGCGCCGGATGAAGGGCAGCCGGACGATGCCACAGCAGGCAGTCAGACGGCTGTTAATCTGCTGACCTACCGCTTTTTCAACAGTGAAGATGCGGCTGCACCGGCATCGCAGCAGATCGTGCAGGAGGGCGATGAGCTGATCCGCCCCGGTACACCGACGAGTACCGACGGAGGAACTTTTACAGGATGGTACGAGAAAGATTCCGAGGAAGAATTCACGGGCTTTGGAACGGTCGGCTCGATCGAAGCTTCGGGAACTGTGGATCTGTATGCAAGATTTTCAAACAAGGTCTATATTTTTTATCACGACCAGCAGGGACAGATCATTCGCACCGATGAGTTCGGTAAGGGGGATACGGCGACGATAAATCCGTCGGATCCTTACATCCAGGTCGATCCGAATACGAATGATCACGAAGGCTGGGCAAAAGAGCCTGACGGTACAGTGGATGTATCGGGCAGTATCGTTATGGACAGCGGCAATCTGGATCTTTATCCGATTATTCACGAGGGATACTGGATCACATTCGACACGCAGGGCGGAACGGCTCTTGACAGACAGTTCATTGCGGCCGATTCCGCGGATCGCAAAGTGATCGAGAAAACTTCTTCCCGTATCGGATATACATTCGGCGGCTGGTTTACAGATCCGGAATGTACGCAGGCATGGGATTTTTCGAAAGACGCGGAAACGTACATGACCCTGTATGCGAAGTGGAATCCGGCCGAAGTTGAGTATGCGGTTCGATACTACCGCCAGGATCCGGACGATGAGTCAAAGGATATCTTTGTCAAACAGGTAAACAAAACCGGATTGACCGGTGAGGATTGTGTATATAACATCCCCGAGCTGCCGGCAGAAAAAGCGGTGCAGGGTGACTGGGATCTCGACGCGAGCCAGTACATCGGATATGAACTGGATCAGGAAAGAACCGATGCGGCGGCAGTGAAGATCTCCGCAGACGGCAAATCGATCCGCAATGTATATTTGAAATCAAAGACACATACGATCCGCTTCCTATGGACCGATGAGGCGGGCGTAAAGCATGACGAGACGGCAACCGTCAAATACATGCAGAATACGCGTGCTGCCTGGGATCTTGTAAAGCCATACGACACGTTTAAGGACGGAAGAAGATGGTCGTGGAATAATGACGGCGGCGTCACGTGGTTTACCAGCTATGAAGATTTTTCCACGATGATCTATGACAGAGATATTGTTATGTCGATGGGCGGCGTAGCGGCGAATAACCTGTTCTACAATGTTTATAAAGAAGCACTCGACGGGGTGGTTCCGGAAGGGTACGAACCGGTCGAGGTGGAAGGACGTACCTTCTATCTGGATGAGGTCGTTGGATTCAGAGCGTATATCAACGCGGCAACAACCGTTCCGATCGGAACGAAATTCAATCTTGATCTGATGCTTTCTGACGGAAACATCTGGTATACCAATAAGGGTACCACTTATGGCTTGTGGTTCCACAGACATCCATCTTGGGGGAAAACACTCGAATCAAAGTGGAACGGTGACTTCGAATCCAATGAACATGGCGGCTGGATGAATATATATCTGGCGAGGATGAAATACGACATTGTTTTTCACGAGAACGGAGGACCGGCACTGGAGGATGTGACGGATATTCCTTATGAACGGCTGATCACGCAGTATGAACCGTCTGAATATACAAAGGGAATGCAAGTCGTCATCGAGGGACAGGATTTCCAGTTCGCCGGCTGGTATGATAATGCCGGCCTTACCGGAGAGGCATTTGATTTCAACGACCAGACCATGCCGGATCATCAGGTGGATCTCTACGCGAAGTGGGTTCCGATTTCCTACACGGTTACCTTTGATACGGCAGGGGGAAGCCCGGTTGACCCGATCGAAGATGTTCCTTACGGATCGATTCTGACAAAGCCGGAAGATCCGCAGTATACAGATCACATTTTTACCGGATGGACTCTGGACGGCAAGCCGTACAGCTTCGAATCCGGCGTGACAAGAGATATCACCCTGGTTGCGCAGTGGAAGGGAACAAAAGCCTATACGGTGACCTATGATCTGAACGGCGGAAGTGGAACAGCACCGACCGATTCCAATGTATATTATGATACGTCCTCGGCGGTAGCAAAGGATCCGGGCAGCATGACGCCTCCGGCAGGCATGAGCTTTACCGGATGGGTGGCCAATACAGACGGGCAGAAGTATTATCCGGGCAGTGCCGTTCCGATCAAAGGAGATACGGTTCTGACCGCGCAGTGGACGCCGGCGGCAAAAACAGCGGAGCTTACCTACGACTTTAACTTTGATAACTTTGGCATCAAAGCAAGTGGTGACACATCCGCAAGTGTAAAGGATATCGCGAACAACAATACGGTTACACTGGTTGATATCGCGTCGCTTCGCACTGTTCCGGCGGGATACGTATTTACCGGCTGGTATTCGGATAAAGAGTGCACAAACGGACCGGTAACGGAACTGCTCGTGAATACCAGATTCCCGGAGAAAAACATTGTTTATGCAGGCTGGGCACCGAAGGATTATACGATCACCTATGATCCGAACGGCGGCACCTGGAAGGACGGAACTTCGGACAAGCGCACGGATACACATTCTCAGGATGAGAAGGCGATCATCTGGAACGCACCGGAGAGAGAGGGATATACCTTCGTTGAGTGGAAGGGAAGTTCCTATCAGCCGGCACAGGAGTACAACGAGAAAGATGCGGAAACCGGCATGTATGTAGACGATGTGCTGGTAGCGCAGTGGAAGAAGAATGAAGCACCGGCTGACTCGAAGGACAAGAATGCGACATCGAAGAATCAGACCAAGGCACCGGCAACCGGAGATACATCGAATCTTCCGATCTGGGCAATGCTTGCCGGAATCGCAGCGGCCGGACTGGTTGTATTTACGAGCCTTCGCAGGAAGAAAAAACAGGGCTGACAGGAATATGAATTAATCCTGACTTTAGATTCATAATAACCGAGACAGAATAATTTATCGCGGGCGGGGATTACCCTCAGACTGTAAGGGCTGGGGATTTCCCCGTCCGTTTTTGCTGATATGGTTGTCATCGGGGCGTTTCTGGCGTAAAATAATAAAAGTATGACTGTCCGTTCGACAGTATGATGATTAGATTTGAACCAGAATGGAAACCAGAATTGAAGCCAGAATTGAAGCCAGAATTATCGGGAGGAACGTATTTTGAGATATGATTATTTAGTAGTCGGTGCCGGACTGTTCGGCGCGGTTTTTGCACATGAAGCGGTGAAAAGGGGACATTCCGTACTCGTGATCGATAAGAGAGATCACATCGCCGGCAACATCTACACGGAGCAGATCGAGGGTATCAACGTACACAAATACGGCGCTCATATTTTCCACACCTCGGACAAGAAGGTATGGGAGTATATCAATCAGTTCGCCGAGTTCAACAATTACGTAAATTCTCCGATCGCCGTTTATAAGGACGAGCTCTACAATCTGCCGTTCAATATGAATACCTTCAGCAAGATGTGGAATATCCGCACACCGCAGGAAGCAAAGGACAAGATCGCAGAGCAGATCGCGAGTCTGCATATTACCGATCCGCAGAACCTCGAAGAGCAGGCCCTTTCCCTGGCCGGCCGCGATGTCTACGAGAAGCTCGTTAAGGGCTACACGGAGAAGCAGTGGGGACGTTCCTGCACGGAGCTTCCTGCATTCATTATCAAGAGACTGCCGCTCCGTTTTACCTACAACAATAACTATTTCAATGACCGGTTCCAGGGCATTCCGATGGGCGGCTACACACAGATCGTCGAGAAGATGCTGCAGGGCTGCGATGTGAAGACAAGTACCGATTATTTCGAATTCCGCAGGGAGAATCCGGATATCGCCGCAAAAACGGTCTTCACGGGTATGATCGACGAGTACTTCGATTACAAGCTCGGCGCCCTTCAGTACAGAAGCGTCCGCTTCGAGACAGAGGTCCTCGACTGCGACAACTATCAGGGTAATGCCGTTGTCAACTACACCGAGAGAGAAGTGCCTTACACCCGTATCATCGAGCACAAGCATTTTGAGTTCGGCACACAGCCGAAGACGGTCATTTCCAGAGAGTACTCTTCCGAATGGAAGGTCGGCATGGAGCCGTACTATCCGGTAAATAACGAGGAGAATAACGCTCTGTACGCAAGTTATGCGGCACTGGCGGAGAAGGAGCCCAATGTGATCTTCGGCGGACGCCTCGGTCAGTACAAATACTACGACATGGACAAAGTAATCATTGCAGCTCTCGCAGCTGTCGAAAAGGAATTTAATTGATGGATTATCTGAACACACTGAATCCTCAGCAGAAGGAGGCCGTCCGCACCACGGAAGGGCCTCTTCTCATTCTGGCGGGAGCCGGCTCCGGCAAGACGAAGGTGCTTACCTGCCGCGTCGCCTATCTGATCGAACACGAACAGGTGCGCCCATGGAATATCATGGCGATCACATTTACGAACAAAGCCGCCGGCGAGATGCGCGAGCGTGTAGACAATCTGGTCGGTTCCGGTGCCGAGAGCATCTGGGTCTCCACGTTCCACTCAAGCTGCTGCAGGATCCTGCGCCGGTTCATCGACCGCCTTGGCTACGATACGAATTTCACGATCTACGATACGGATGACAGCCGGCAGGTCATGAAGGAAGTCATCCGTACGCTCGAACTGGATCCGAAGATGTACAAGGAGCGGTCTCTCCTCGCCCGCGTTTCCTCCGCAAAAAATGAGATGAAGATGCAGGAGGATGTCGAGGCGGAAGCTTCATGCTGGGAGGAAAAACGTTTCGCACAGATCTACAAGGAATACCAGAAGCGCCTGAAGAAAAACAATGCGCTCGATTTTGATGACCTTCTGATCAAGGCGGTAGAGCTTTTTGAACAGGAGCCGGAGGTCCTGGAATATTATCAGGAACGGTTCCGCTACATCATGGTCGATGAGTACCAGGATACGAACGCGGTACAGTTCCGCTTTGTGAGCCTTCTGGCATCGAAGTATAAGAACCTCTGTGTCGTCGGTGATGATGACCAGTCGATCTACAAGTTCCGCGGTGCCGACATTACCAATATTCTCAATTTTGAGAAGGTATTTAAGGGCGCTAAAGTAATCAAACTGGAGCAGAATTACCGTTCCACGAAGAATATTCTGGATGCGGCGAACGCGGTCATCAGCAATAATGAGGGACGAAAGCAGAAGAAACTCTGGACAGATAACGGAGAGGGAGAAAAGATCCATTTCCGTGAATTCCAGACCGGCTACGAGGAGGCGGAGTTCGTTGCCCGCGATATCCGGGATAAGGTTCGGAATGGCAGAACCTACAGTGACTTCGCGGTTCTCTATCGGACCAACGCCCAGTCCCGACTTTTCGAAGAGAAGTTTATCGGCGCCAACATTCCGTACAAACTGGTCGGCGGCGTGAACTTCTATTCACGAAAAGAAATCAAAGATATGCTCGCATATCTGAAGACGATCGATAACGGGCTTGATGATCTGGCTGTTCAGCGAATCATTAACATTCCGAAGCGCGGAATCGGGGCGACGACGATCAATAAAGTGCAGGCAGCGGCTGCCGACAGGGGACTGAGTTTTTACGAGGTTCTGGAAGCGGCGGATCAGGTTGCCGGACTCGGACGTGCCGTATCTAAACTGAAGGATTTCACGAACCTCATCACAAGACTTCGCGCGGCCAATGCCGATTATCTCAGCGTGAAAGAACTGCTGGAGATGGTCATCAACGAAACCGGTTATGTGAAAGAACTGGAAGCCGAGGGGACCGACGAGGCTACGGCGCGTATCGAGAACATCAATGAGCTGATCTCGAAGACCGAAGATTATATGGAAAGCGCGGAGAACCCATCCTTGAGTGAGTTTTTGCAGCAGGTATCACTTGTGGCAGATATCGATTCGGTCGAAGAGGGAAGCGAGTATGTGCTGCTGATGACACTGCACAGTGCCAAGGGTCTGGAGTTCAACAACGTGTACATGGCCGGCATGGAGGACAATACCTTCCCGAGCTACATGTGCGTGAACAGCGGCGATCCGTCGGAACTCGAGGAGGAACGGCGACTCTGCTACGTGGGTATCACAAGAGCCAGAAAGGATCTGACGATGACGGCAGCGCAGATGCGTATGGTCCGCGGCGAACCGCAGTTTCTGAAGGCATCCCGCTTTGTGCGTGAGATCCCGCGCGAGCTCGTGGAGCTTGCTCACGAGACGACCGATACCAGACGCTTCCTCGAACCGCCGTCGGCTTCTCTTGACAGAGTCATGGGTTACGGACAGAAGAGTGCCGGCTACGGTGATTCCCGCGGATACGGCAGCAGCGGAAGCGGATATGACCGCGGAGGCAGCAACAGCGGCGGAAGTAATTACGGCAGCGGACGCTTCGCGGACGCGCCGGGAAGCCTCGGCTATTCCAATTCGCTCTTCCGCAAGAAACCGGCGAAGACATCGGTGAATATGAATCAGTTCAAGGTCACAAAAGCCGATCATCTGGAGTACGGCGTCGGTGATCAGGTCCGCCATATTAAGTTCGGAGTCGGAACGGTCACTGAGATCAAGGACGGCGGACGCGACTACGAAGTAACCGTAAACTTCGAGACATACGGTGTGAAGCGGATGTTTGCGTCCTTCGCGAAGCTGAAGAAGATCTGAGCATTCGTAGGTGGGGCTGGCTCTGCGCGATAATACCCGCTGGCTCTTCGCGGAAAATGCCTTCGGACTCTGCGCGGGCAATTTTCCGCGCGGAGCTGCAGACTCAACAATATCATAGTGAGAAATAAAAAAAGGACTACCGATCAGCAAGGCATGTCAGCCTTGACGCATTGGTAGTCCTTTTGAAACTTCTGAGCATTTGAAATTTTTAAGTATCAATAATGATGTCCCGGGTGTTGCCGAGCCTTATTATTTCTGCTTCCACGGCCGGTAAAGGATCATGTACAGCACGAGACAGAGGATGATCCCTGCGAAGATGTCATACAGCGAATGCTGCTTGACAAAGGCGGTGGAGAGGATGATGAGCAGAGCCCAGATTCCTGTAATCCGGTAGACGATCCTGTGACTCTGCAGCATCCTGCAGCTCCTGGCACTGAGATAGACGGCCAGAGAGTTGAAGACGTGGATCGACGGAAAAACGTTCGTCGGAGTATCTTTGGAATACAGGTATTTCACGAGGGTGACAAAAACGTTGTCCCGGGGGAACGTCGTCGGGCGGATGTCAAGTCCATTGGGCCATACCGCGGATGTTATAAGGAAGATCGTCATGCCGATCGAAGTCAGCGCAAACATCAGGTGGAACTCGCGGGCATCCTTGTTTACGAACATGAAGAAGCCGTAGGCAAGGGTCATGTATATAAACCAGCTGAGGTAGAAGATGACAAAGAATTCCACGAAGGGGATCCTGTCATCGAGCGGACAGTGGATCAGGTGAAACGAGCCGGGGGCTGCGATGTTTTTTTCCAGGAAGCGGAATGCAAGCATGTAGATCAGACCGTAGACCGGCAGGATCCATAATTGTTTGCGCGTATTAATTTTCTGAGCAATGGATCTCAATGCAGGTTTCCTCTTTGGGAGTTTTTTTATGATGCAGTGAAATGGGGCAAGTGTCCGCGGTGAGCAGAAATCCGGGGCAGACAGTGTTCGAAGATAATTGCGTCATATTCGTTGTCGCAGACTTTCAAATCTTCTTCCGAGCGGATCGTCCAGGCAAAAGTCGGCGTATGATACAATCTGCGATTGATGGTAAGGCTCAGACCGTCGGCTGCGCGGAAGTTGTAGGCTATAAAATCCGGCCTGCTGATCACGTGGAACAAGAGAGCGGCCGATGCGATCTTCAACGGATATGGGATCCTAACTTTGGCACCGTATTTTGTAGCGAGCTGGCCGGTCATGACATCGGGAAGTTCCTTACGGATCCGGCGAAGCCCCAGCGGATTGAAGGATTCAATCAGAAAAGGACCTTCATACCTCGAAAGCTCGTCCTTCAAATAGGAGCAGAGCCCGGTGGATAGATCCGGAAGCTTCATCTCAATGAGGAGCGGCACACGTCCGCTTACCATGGACAGAACCTCAGACAGAAGCGGAATCCGTTCTTCGGTTCCCGACAGGCGGAGAACACACAATTCATCGTATGTGCTCGTTTCCGGTGTGCCCTTTACGCCGCAGATCCTCTTCAGCGAATTATCATGGAAGACGACCAGCTTTCTGTCTCTCGTCAGATGAACATCCAGCTCAATGCCGTAACCGTTGGCAACAGCCGCTTGAAAGGCAGGCATTGAATTTTCCGGTATCCCCTTTGACAGATCCCAGAGACCGCGATGAGCGAAATAACGTGTGCTGCGAAGAATATCGAGCTCGCGTTTCTTAAAGTGCGGATGGATAATCCAGAGATACAGGAGTATGACGGCGGTAAAAATCAAAAATGCGCCGAAAAAAATCAGAGGTTGATTCATAATAAACTCCTTTTGTCAACACGGGTTTAAGTTTAGCACAATTTACAGTGGTAGTAAATACGGAAATAATATAAAATCGCCTTTTACATAATTTCTAAACTGTGCTATTCTTGTATCATCCATGGGCATTGCTGCGATTTAGGAATGCCCTGTGATTTCAATCAACCTATCTTCGATATGAAAGGACTACCAGAATGAGCAAAGTCAGACGAGTGTATGTTGAGAAGAAACCCGAATTCGCGGGTGCTGCCAAGGACCTGAGCCATGAGATCCGGCATTACCTTGGCGTAGCGGGAGTTACGGGTGTACGTATCCTGATTCGTTACGATGTTGAAAATATCAGCGATGAAGTTTTTGAAAAATCCTGTCATGTTGTTTTTGCAGAACCGCCGGTAGATATTCTCTATCATGAGACCTTCCCAATGAGTGAAGACAGTCATGTATTTTCCGTAGAGTACCTTCCGGGTCAGTTTGATCAGCGTGCGGATTCCGCGGTTCAGTGTGTGCAGTTCCTCAAGGAGGATGAGCAGCCGATCATTCGTACCGCAACAACATACGTGATCGAAGGCGCTGTCAGTGAGGCGGATATGAACGCGATCCGCAAGCATTGCATCAATCCGGTAGACTCCCGTGAGACCGGTTCCGAAAAACCGGAGACCCTGGTTATGGATTTCCCGGAGCCGGAAGATATCAAGAATTTTGATAACTTCACAACGATGCCGGAGGCAGAACTGAAAGCCCTTTACGATTCTCTGAATCTGGCAATGACCTTTAAGGATTTCCAGTATATCCAGGGATATTTCCGCGATGATGAGAAGAGAGATCCGTCGGTAACGGAGATCCGTGTTCTCGATACCTACTGGTCCGATCACTGCCGTCACACCACCTTCTCCACCGAACTGAAGAATGTAACTTTCGGAAGCGGCGATTACAATAAACCGATCGAGGATACCTACAATAGATATGTGTCCGACCATGAAGCCCTTTACAAGGGAAGAGACGGAAAATATATCTGCCTGATGGATCTGGCTGTTCTGGCGGCAAAGAAGCTGAAGGCCGACGGCAAGCTGACCGACCAGGAAGAGTCTGATGAGATCAATGCCTGCTCCATCGTTGTTCCGGTCGATGTAGACGGAGAGTATGAGGAGTGGCTCATCAACTTTAAGAACGAGACGCATAACCATCCGACCGAGATCGAGCCGTTCGGCGGCGCTGCTACCTGCCTCGGCGGTGCGATCCGTGACCCGTTGTCCGGACGTACCTATGTATACCAGGCAATGCGTGTGACCGGTGCGGCAGACCCGACCAAAGCCGTTTCGGAGACACTGGAGGGTAAACTTCCGCAGAAGACACTGACCCGCGGCGCAGCGAAGGGATACAGTTCCTACGGCAACCAGATCGGTCTGGCTACCGGCTATGTAAAAGAGATCTATCATCCGAACTATGTGGCAAAGCGCATGGAGATCGGTGCCGTTATGGCTGCCGCTCCGAGAAAACAGGTCATCCGTGAGAATTCCGATCCGGGCGATATTATCATCCTTCTCGGCGGAAGAACAGGACGCGACGGTATCGGCGGTGCAACGGGTTCTTCCAAAGTTCATACCACAGAGTCCCTGGAGACCTGCGGCGCTGAGGTTCAGAAGGGTAACGCGCCGACCGAGCGTAAACTGCAGAGAATGTTCCGCAGACCGGAAGTCAGCCATATCATTAAAAAGTGCAACGACTTCGGTGCCGGCGGTGTATCCGTTGCGATCGGTGAGCTCGCGCCGGGACTTGTTATCGATCTTGATAAGGTTCCGAAGAAATACGCAGGCCTGGACGGAACGGAGCTTGCGATCTCCGAATCTCAGGAGCGTATGGCCGTTGTCGTAGATCCGAAGGATGTCGACACATTCCTCGGCTATGCCCGTGAGGAGAACCTCGAGGCTGTCAAGGTCGCGGTCGTTACCGAAGAACCGAGACTGGTCCTGAAGTGGAGAGGAAAAGATATCGTAAATCTGTCCCGCGCATTCCTTGATACCAACGGTGCGCATCAGGAGACAGACGTTTTCGTCGATATTCCGAAGCGTGAAGACAATACGCTGAAGAGAGCCGATGATATCGCGGATGTCAAGGTGAAATGGCTCGATACACTGGCTGATCTCAACGAGTGCTCCCAGAAGGGCCTCGTAGAGATGTTCGATGCTTCCATCGGCGCAAACAGCGTGCTGATGCCGTACGGCGGAAAATATCAGCTGACCGAGACCCAGACGATGATCGCCAAGGTTCCGGTTCCGAGCGGCAGAACGAACACCGTTACTATGATGAGTTACGGCTTCGATCCGTACGTATCCAGCTGGAGTCCGTATCACGGTGCCGTTTACGCGGTTACACAGTCGATCGCGAAGATCGTCGCTTCCGGCGGTGATTTCAGAAAGCTTCACTTCACCTTCCAGGAGTATTTCCGCCGCATGACAGAAGATCCGTCCAGATGGAGTCATCCGCTCACCGCACTTCTCGGTGCGTACGAGGCACAGCTGCAGTTCGGCCTTGCTTCGATCGGCGGTAAAGACTCGATGTCAGGAACCTTCAATGATATCGATGTTCCGCCGACACTTGTTTCCTTCGCCGTTGATGTGGCTAAGCTTTCCGATGTGATCACACCGGAGTTCAAGCAGGCAGGAGATAAGCTTGTATGGGTACAGATGCCGACAGACGAATTTGATCTTCCGGCATACAAGGATGTCATGGATCTCTATGACAGAGTTCATGAGGATATGCAGGCAGGCCGCGTAAAAGCCGCTTATGCTCTGGATCGCTGCGGTATCGCGCCGGCAGTCAGCAAGATGGCCTTCGGAAACGCGATGGGCGCGAAGATCGAAGCCAATGTGGATGCAAGAGATCTGTTCAGCCCGCAGCTCGGTGATCTGGTACTGGAAGTTCCGGCTGACAAGGTAGGTCAGCTTGCATGCACCTATACGCTGATCGGTGAAGTGACCGATGACGCGAAATTCACCTACGGCAGCGTAGTTATTGAAGAGAAAGAGGCTCTCGATGCCTGGAGCGGTACGCTGAACAAAGTATTCAAACAGGTATCCGGTGAGAAGGCAGTCGATACAGGCGTAAAGGATGCCGGTCTCTTCAACGCATCGAATGTTCATATTTGCAGTCACAAGATCGCACAGCCGACCGTATTTATTCCGGTATTCCCGGGATCCAACTGCGAGTACGACAGCACACGCTCCTTTGAGGCGGCAGGTGCAAAAACAATCGTCCGCATCTTCAAGAACCAGGACGCACAGGATATCATGGATTCCGTAGAAGAGTTCAAGAAAGCGATCGAGCAGTCGCAGATCGTCATGTTCCCGGGCGGCTTCTCTGCCGGTGATGAACCGGACGGTTCCGCGAAGTTCTTTGCGACCGCATTCCAGAATGCGAAGATCAAAGAAGCAGTTCAGGATCTGCTGACAAACAGAGACGGACTGGTCCTCGGTGTATGCAACGGATTCCAGGCACTGATCAAGCTCGGCCTTGTTCCGTACGGCGATGTAACCGGTCAGGTAGAGGATTCTCCGACGCTGACCTTCAATACCATCGGCAGACATATTTCGAAGATCGCATACCTGAAGGTCGTATCCAACATGTCTCCGTGGCTTGCAGGCGCGGAACTCGGCGGTGTCTACGCGAACCCGGCTTCCCACGGTGAAGGCCGCTTCGTAGCAAGCAAAGAGTGGATCGAAAAGCTTCAGGCAAACGGACAGATCGCGACCAGATACTGTGATTACGAAGGAAATATCGTCGATGATGAGTACTGGAATATCAACGGTTCCTATTTCAACATCGAAGGTATCACCAGCCCGGACGGCCGTGTATACGGTAAGATGGCACATTCCGAGCGCCGCGGAAACGGTGTTTCTCTCAACATCTACGGCGAGCAGGATCTGAAGATCTTTGAATCCGGCGTGAACTACTTCAAATAAATCAAAGCGGTACGTTTTTTTAGCCGAATATTGCTGCAAGATGATTCCCGCGGTCTATAAGATCGCGGGAAGTCTTGCTTTTTTCACATTTATCCGATATACTTGTAACGTTAAAAAAGCAAAGGAGGGCCCATAAGAATGGCCTTATTACAGGATTGGCAGGCAATTGCCTATAATCAGGAAACAGATAAAAACAAACTTCAGAAATTCTGGGAGAACTATTTCCTCATCGAGAAGGGAATTTATGAGAAACTTCTCACGAATCCGGATGAGAAAGTAACGGGAACTGTAAAGGAACTTGCGGACAAATATGAGATCGACGTTATGACGATGACCGGCTTCCTTGACGGAATCAACGACAGCCTTGTTGAAAAGAACCCGATCGATGACATGACCGAGGATACCGAGGTAAACCTGGTATTTGACAAAGAGCTTCTCTACAAGAACATGGTCGATGCAAAAGCTGACTGGCTGTATAATCTGCCGCAGTGGGACAGCATCTTCGATGAGGAGAAGAGAAAAGCGCTTTACCTCGAGCAGAAGAAATCCGGCACCATCGTAAAAGCGAAAAAGGTCGGAAGAAATGATCCGTGTCCGTGCGGAAGCGGCAAGAAATACAAATATTGCTGCGGTAGATAAGAAATGAGTGGGCTGTCGTGACGGAACAGAAATTCTCCGGAATGGGGAAGATGATTCCGGGCGACAGCTCTTTGTTTTTTTAGCGCATTGCTTTTTGATAAGAGTGTGACAGAAATAATAGGGAGTATCAAACATGAATAATCAATATACGACACAGGCAAGGAACGTTATAGCTCTTGCGGAAAAGGCGGCTGTTGATTGCAGTCATTCGTATATCGGTACGGAGCATCTTCTGATCGGACTGCTCAGAGAGCGGAAGGGGACGGCTGCGATTGTATTATCGAAGGCAGGTGTTTCCCTTGATGAATTGATGGAAATGATCGTTCAGCTGGTGGCGCCGGATGTCGGAAATGTACTTCTAAAGCCGACTCTGACACCGATGGCGCAGCATATTCTTCAGGAGGCGGTTGAAGAGGCTTTATCCGCAGGACTGAAAGCAGCGGGAACGGAACATATCCTGATCGCCATCCTCAAGGAGCCGGACTGCGTGGCTACCAAGATCCTCTATACGATGGGGGTCAAAATTCAAAAACTGTATCTGGAGATTCTCCGGGAGACCGGCGCGTCCGACGAGCAGCAGAAGACGGCTCTTCAGGCGTTTAAGGAGAGTGGAAAGCCAAGCGCGACGCCTGTTCTGGACCAGTACAGCCGTGACCTTACGGAAATGGCGAAGAGCAGCAAGCTGGATCCTGTGATCGGGCGGGATAAGGAGATCGAGCGCGTTGTTCAGATCCTGAGTCGCAGGAAGAAGAATAACCCGTGTCTTATCGGAGAGCCGGGAGTAGGCAAGACCGCGATCGTAGAAGGTCTGGCAGAACGCATCGTCGAAGGTTCTGTTCCGGAGACGGTACGCAATAAGAGACTGCTCGTACTGGATCTGTCCGCGATGGTTGCGGGCTCCAAATACCGCGGCGAATTTGAGGAGCGGATCAAAAAGGTCCTTGCGGAAGTGACCGGCGATTCCAATATTCTCCTGTTTATCGATGAGATCCATACGATCATCGGCGCGGGCGGCGCGGAAGGCGCACTGGATGCATCAAACATTCTGAAACCTTCTCTGGCAAGAGGCGAACTGCAGCTGATCGGCGCAACGACCATCGATGAATACCGGAAGCATATCGAAAAGGATGCGGCTCTGGAACGGCGTTTCCAGCCGGTCACCGTTGAAGAACCGTCGGAGGAAGAGACGGTAGAGATCCTTCGGGGGCTTCGTCCGTATTACGAGGAACATCATCAGGTGAACATCACCAACGAAGCGCTTCGTGCCGCAGTAACGATGAGTGAGCGGTATATCAATGACCGTTTTCTGCCGGATAAGGCGATCGATCTGATCGATGAGGCATCCTCCAGAGTACGGCTCGGAACCTATCGCAAGAATGACGCGTATACGGAACTGATGCTCACCAGAAAAGAACTGGAGAATGCTAGAGAAGAGGCACTCAAGGAAAGTGATTTTCCGGAGGCGTCACTGATCACAACAGAGATCGAGGCGCTGGATAAGCAGGCAGAGAAGGTGCGCGGTAAGCGCACGCGTTCATCTGCCGCGAAGAGGATATCGGTTACAGAGAAGGATATTGCTTCCTGTGTGGCATCATGGACCGGCATTCCGGTGGAGAAGATCGCGGAGTCAGAGTCCCGGCGTCTGGCGAAGCTGGAGACGATCCTTCATAAGAGAGTCATCGGACAGGATGAAGCCGTCACAGCGGTGGCACGCGCTGTCCGGCGCGGCCGCGTCGGCCTGAAAGATCCGAATCGTCCGATCGGTTCGTTCCTGTTTCTCGGTCCGACCGGTGTCGGAAAAACGGAGCTTTCCAAAGCACTTGCCGAAGCGGTATTCGGAAGTGAAGAGGCAATGATCCGTGTCGACATGTCCGAATATATGGAAAAACACAGCGTATCAAAGCTGATCGGTTCGCCGCCCGGCTACGTCGGCTACGAAGAGGGCGGTCAGCTGTCCGAAAAGGTCCGCCGTCATCCATATAGCGTTCTTCTCTTTGATGAGATCGAGAAAGCCCATCCGGATGTTTTCAATATCCTCCTGCAGGTTCTGGATGACGGTCATATCACCGATGCGCAGGGCAGAAAAGTCAGCTTCAAGGAGACGATCATTATCATGACCAGCAACGCCGGCGCTTCGAGCATCATGCAGCCGAAGCACCTGGGCTTCCTGACCTGCGATACGGCGAAACAGGATTATGACTTCATGAAAAACCGTGTGATGGAAGATGTAAAACAGCAATTCCGTCCGGAGTTTCTGAACCGGATCGATGAGATTCTCGTCTTCCATGCGTTGACAAAGGAAGATATGAAGGCGATCGTGAATATCCAGCTGAAGGATCTGATCGCGCGTGCGAAGGCGGGCCTTGGGATCACACTGAAGGTTACGGCCGCCGTGAAGGAAAATCTGATCGAGAAGAGCTACGACAATAAATACGGCGCACGTCCTCTGAAACGGGCGATCCAGAGCCGCCTCGAGGATCCGCTGGCGGAAGAGATCCTGAACGGAAGGATCAAAGAAGGCGATATCATTTCCGCACAATTGAAGGACGAGCAGATCGTTTTTGCCCCTCAGATCCGGAAATAATAAAATAAAATTAATCGAAAATCGACGGGACGGAAGTAGTATTCCGTTCCGTTTCGGTATATAATAATCCTAAATTAATACCTTAGGGGAGGACATGAATCATGTCAGTAGTAAAAGAACTGCTTCGCGCGGAGGAGAACGGAACCCTCAGCTTTGGAGACTACGAACTGGACGCGAAGAAGAAACTGGGCGATTTTGAGTTTCATGGTGATGTGTATAAGGTAAAAACATTCAAGGATATCACAAAGCTTGAGTGCAACGAGATCTTTGTCTATGAGTCGGTGCCGGGAACGGCGGTAAGGAATCTGCAGATCGATGACAACGGGATGACTTTCCTCGTTGAAGGCAATGAGGATGCGCAGATCACGCTGGGCGTTGAGGAGGATACCGAATATGAAGTGTTCCTGAACGGGGAGAGCATCGGTACAATGACGACCAATATGGGCGGTAAATTGTCCTTCAGCGTAGAACTTGCCAATGCGGAGACAGTGGAAGTTAAGGCTGTTCGCTTAGATAAGTAAGTGTGTAATTTCCGTATGATCCGGCTGCCGCGTGTCTCGTCAAAGGGGCGCGGCAGCCTTCTTCATGCTTGCGAATAATAATAAAGATTATCAAATAAAGATTATCATCGGAAAGGTTCGAATCCCGACTACAGAGGATCGGAACCGGGGAGAACAACGTGGCAAAAGATAAGAAAAGCGTTTTTTACTGTCAGAACTGCGGATATGAATCCGCAAAATGGATGGGCCAGTGTCCGGGGTGCCATGAATGGAATACCTTTGTAGAGGAGACCGTTTCGGCAAAAACGGCGAAAAAGGTGGGCGGAAAGGCCGGCTCCGCGGAGACGGCATCACCGAAGAGCCTGTCGGAGATCGATCTGGATTCGGGACACAGGACCGTTACGGAGATCGGTGAACTTGACCGTGTGCTCGGGGGCGGTATCGTCAAAGGATCGCTCATCCTCATCGGCGGTGATCCGGGTATCGGCAAATCGACGCTTCTTCTGCAGGTCTGCCGTCAGCTGGCGGAGAAAAACATGCATGTACTGTATGTATCGGGCGAAGAGTCGCTGCAGCAGATCAAGCTGCGTGCAGTGCGCATCGGTACGTTCACCGATACCCTGAAGCTGTTGTGCGAGACAGATCTCGACGAAATACAGGCGGTTATTGAGCGGACGAAGCCGGAGCTTGTCATCATCGATTCGATCCAGACCATGTTCAATGAGCAGATCACTTCTTCGCCGGGCAGTGTGTCGCAGGTGCGTGAATCTACAGCCGTTCTTCTGCGCATCGCGAAAACGATGCAGATCCCGATCTTCATCGTCGGTCATGTGACAAAGGACGGTAATGTGGCGGGCCCCCGGGTGCTCGAGCACATGGTGGATACGGTCCTTTATTTCGAGGGTGACAGGAGCAAATCCTACCGCATCCTTCGGGCTGTGAAAAACCGTTTCGGCTCCACAAACGAGATCGGCGTTTTCGAGATGCGCTCGGAGGGCCTTACGGAGGTGGCAAATCCCTCGGAATATATGCTTGACGGAAGACCTGTCGGCAGTTCGGGGTCGGTCGTTGCCTGCTCGATGGAGGGAACGCGGCCGATCATGATCGAGATTCAGGCTCTTGTCTGCCACAGCAACTTCGGTTTTCCCAGAAGAACGGCAAACGGCACGGACTTCAACCGCGTCAATCTGCTGATGGCCGTATTGGAAAAACGCGCACATATCAATTTGTCGCAGAGCGATGCTTATGTCAATATTACAGGCGGAGTACGCATGAGCGAGCCGGCCGTAGATCTGGGCATTCTTCTCGCTATTGCGTCGAGCCAGAAGGATCTTCCGATCGACGCGGATACGGTCGTTTTCGGTGAGGTCGGCTTAAGCGGCGAGATCCGTTCGGTCGCGATGGCGGAGCAGAGAGTCAGAGAAGCGGAGAAGCTTGGCTTCGGTACCGTGATTCTGCCGGCAGCCTGCATGAAGACTCTGTCCCGGGCGAAAAGCGAATTCAAGGTGAAGCTGGTTCCGGTAAAGAATATTCAGGAAGCCATCGAGTATATTAAGAACTATCGATAATTGGATCGATAAATGGCTTAAAACAGGACGTGCAACAGGAAAGCATTTCTGGTATAATTCTCGACAGTTCGATTTTTATGGAGGATGAAATATGGCTTCTTTGCTGCTTGCTGTCATTTATCTAATTTTTATCAGTCTGGGGCTTCCCGACTCCCTTCTCGGTTCCGGCTGGCCGGTCATGCAGAAGGCCTTCGCCGTGCCCTCGTCCTATGCCGGATATGTTTCCATGGCGATCTCATTTATGACGATCATATCGGCGTTGTTAAGCCCGCGCCTGATCAAAAAGTTTCATACAAAGTGGATCGTGACCGTCTCGATCGCATTGACGATCCTCGGTCTGCTCGGTTTTTCTTATTCTTCCGGGTATTGGATGCTGTTTCTTTTTGCTGTACCGTACGGTCTCGGTGCCGGTGCGATCGATGCGGCGGTCAATCATTATGTAGCAAACAATTATTCCGGATCCGTGATGAATTTTCTGCACTGCTTCTACGGCGTTGGTGCCATGATCAGCCCGTATATCATGGCGGTCGCGTTGAAGTATGCGGGATGGAATGAAGGGTATCGCTGGACTTCCTACGTGCAGCTGTTCATTCTGGCTGTGGTCATTATTTCCCTGCCCTTGTGGAGCAGGAAAGAGAGCGGTCAGGAGGAAAGCAATCACGATAGTGCGGGGATTGCCGAGACGCTAAAAGTCCCGGGCGTAGTATTTACGTTGATCGCTTTTTTTGCTTATTGTTCCGGCGAGGCAACCTGTTTTCTGTGGACGCCGAGCTACTTTGCGGGAACGAAGGCCGGATTGAGTGATGACCTCATTGCATCGTTCGGTTCGCTGATCTTCGGCGGTCTGATGCTGGGCAGGGTGATCGCAGGCTTTATTACCAATAAATTCGGGGACAGGAAAATGATCCGGATCGGTGCAACTGTAGAGCTGATCGGTATCGTACTGGTCCTGCTTCCGGTGCAAAGTTATCTGCCGGCGGCTGTCGGTTTCGTAGTGATCGGTACTGGTATGGGACCGATCTATCCGGCGATCCAGCACATGGCACCGGCAAATTTCGGCAGGAGATTCAGCGCCGCGGTGATCGGATTACAGATGGCGTCCGCCTACGTGGGAAGTACCTTCATGCCCATGGTATTCGGACACCTGCAGGAAAATTTCGGCATGCGGATCATGCCGTTTTTTCTGATCGTTTTTGCCGTGCTGAATGTAGTGATGCTCGAACTGACTTACAAAAAGAAAAGAGAAGTGACACATGAAGATTGAACATGTCGCCATGTATGTCAACGATCTGGAGGCTGCCAGAGGCTTCTTCGTTGAATACCTCGGCGCAGCATCGAATGAGGGATATCATAACAAAAACACGGATTTCCGGTCTTACTTTCTGTCCTTTGATGACGGAGCACGGCTTGAGATCATGAATAAGCCCGGGATGTTTGATGGGGAAAAACACCTTGCCCGAACGGGCCTGATCCATCTGGCATTCTCTCTCGGAAGCAGAAAAAAGGTAGATGAATTGACAGCAAGGCTGAAAAATGACGGCTATGAAGTGATCAGCGGGCCGAGGACGACCGGCGACGGCTACTATGAAAGCTGCATAGTCGGAGTGGAAGGCAATCAGATCGAATTAACCGTATAAAAATTATTATGCAGGCGCCGAAAAAAGCATTTCCGGCGCCTGTTACGCGATCAGCATTTGTGGGAGCAGCAAGGTATGGAGAAGATCAAATTGTTCAGCGAGATCCCATCACTATCATGATGTGCCGGAGGATTGGGGATTTCCGGAGCCGACTGCGGCTGATAAATGGCTGAATTGAACATAGATTTGAAAAAAATCAAAAAAATATAAAAATAGGTGTTGACATGGTCAGACCATGGTGGTATTCTAACATAGCTGTCGCAAAGAGCGGCAACGCAAACGGCTCACAAAGCCGGTTGAACATTGACAACTAAACAGTGAAACACATCCTCGAACAATTCAAGTAAAGCATGAGTAATGCCGAGGCATTACGAATGTAATCATTTGAGTTTGTCGAATAGACAACCTTTAACAGTAATCAAGGGATGAATTAGCCAAGTGTTAATTCTGAACGAATCAACTCGCCAGACATCAGTTTGGTAACATTTTTTATGAGAGTTTGATCCTGGC
>Ga0326511_10001356_pt1 | contig 20269 bp, 15 predicted proteins | sample 0_2496_0518_D_FD_203701 | JGI IMG/M metagenome (GOLD analysis project Ga0326511, IMG submission 203701) | Bovine rumen microbial communities from UC Davis, California, United States - 0_2496_0518 | ecosystem: Host-associated > Mammals > Digestive system > Stomach > Rumen | place: USA... | reverse complement strand
CGGTTAGTCTTCCGTAAAAAGTAGTCAAGGCAAAACAAATAACTAAAAATAATAAAAAGTAGCGGTGTAGGCTTAATAAAGCCTTATCCGGTAGTGGCGGATGTGTTCCCGCCTGTAAGAATAAGGGTTGCCTGATTTTCAGGTGGAAACTCAAATACCAATCTTCTTACGAAGCTCCTACCTCTAAGGTAGGAGAGAGTTCACTATACCGTCAACATTGAGATTTCTTGAACCCACAACAGCTACTTTCATTAAAATGCCTCCTTTCTGAACATATTTTAGATATATTATATGTTCACAATTGCAATTACAACGCAAAATGGATATAAAATAAGGTCATAATATATTTAAAAAAGGAGTTTTTTCAATGGGAATAAAAAGTTTGTCAATAAGAATTGATTCGGAACTGCTCGACAGACTGCACAATGTAGCGGACTATGAGGGACGTTCGGCTAACAGTCAGATTCTGATTCTTATCCGTGACTGTGTTGAAAAGTTTGAAAAGGAACACGGAAAGCCACAGTCAAAACAGGAAAGTACAGATTAGACCTCTTGCGAAATTAAAATTACGTGAGTTTGACAAATTATAAATTTATGTAAATTTGCGGGCGAACACAGTTCGTCCCTACAAAAAATCTTCGCAATAATTATTAAAAAAATAGGGATTCCAAAGGGAACTTGTTCCCTTTGGCAGGGGGTTCGGGGGACAGCGTCCCCCGACATCAGCATATTTATTTCGCAAGAAGTCTGTTAATCGCAGGGCGGTCGCATGACCGCCTTTTATTTTCAAAATTCTCCTTTAAAATACATAAAAACATTTTTAGTACTTTTAAGTACTAATATTCGCATTATATCATAATAATATGATAAAGTCAATATGACGAAAAGCGGTATTTACGTTCATATTTTATATATCGGAGATGATTTTTGTGTATTTTCAGAGGTTAAAGGATTTGCGTGAAGATAAAGACATGAACCAGACTCAGATAGCAGAGCTTCTTTTTACCAAACAGACAGTTTATTCAAGGTACGAAAGAGGTTTTCAGACGATTCCAGTTGAGCATCTTATTATTCTTGCTGACTTTTACAATGTTTCTACTGACTATATTCTCGGCAGGACTAATGTAAAGAATGTGAACAAGTAATTTTGCATTAAAAAAGGCGTACCCAATGGGGGGTACGCCCTAATTATTTACTTATTATTCGGGGAGTTTGTCAAGAGGGAGGTCGGAAGCTGAAATAGCCTTAGCCTCAACAAGCTGTATTGCAAGAGCATCATTTGCAGTAACACCGTCATTTCCTACTACATCAGCACTTTTTCTGCCTTCTTCTGTAAGTGAGTATGAGTCGGGGTTAGCAAGTGATTGGAGAATGAGTACAGCGTCTGCTACTGTAACATCGCCGTCACCGTTTGAGTCACCATATACAATGTCATCTGCACCGATAACTTTTACCTCGTCAACTTTCATGATTATTCTTGCTGACTGTATACCGAAGAATGTAACGGAAATCTTGTCACCGGGTTTTACGTCAGCGAACTTTGCAATATTAGTGTTGAAGTTGTCATTATTAGCGAATGTATAAGAGCCGTTGTCGGAGAATATTATTGCGTCCTCGGTTATCTTTTCAACAGTACCGCTGATTGTGTAAGTACCCTCATCAAGACCTATTCCTGTTGTAGTAGTGGTAGTAGTTGTGGAAGTTTCAGTCTTTGCAGTAGTCTGAGTAGTAGTCTTGGGTTCTGTTGAGAGGGGTTCAACACCGTCTATGATTGAGTAGAAAGAAGGCTTTGCAGTATAGTCCTCATTGAAAAGGAGGGGCGACTTTGAAGCTCGCCAGCTCTGGTCGTCAGTAGTACCCCAGAATACGACAGATGAGATATTGTCCTTGTACTCTACAAGGCAGTCCATTATATCACTGTAATACTGAGCCTGTTTTTCAAATCCTTCCTCACTCTTGTCTGATGTTGTGGCATCAAGTTCAGTAACCTGAACGTCAAGACCTGTTGCACAGAATTTAGCGAGAGCCTTTTTGTATACGCTTACTGACGGGAATGAAACGTCAAGGTGTGATTGAAGTCCGATACCGTCAATGTAGTGACCGTCAGAATTTATTTCCTCTACCATTTTTATGATTGCGTCAGTTTTCTGAGGCATATACTCATTGAAGTCATTGTAGTAGAGTTTAGTACCCTCAGGAGCGTACTTCTTTGCAAATTCAAATGCAGGCTTTATGAATGAGTTGTCACCGAAAATCTGTACCCATGCTGAATTGTTAGAGCCACTCTGACCCTGTTCGCCGGGTTTACGGGGCTGTCCGTCATCAAGCCAGCACTCGTTTACAACGTCCCATGCGTAGAAGTCAACATCAGGGTACTCCTCTTTAATGGCAGTGAATACATTCTTGATGTAGTTTTCCATACGTGAGAGCATTTTTTCCTTTGATACCCACTCGCCGTCATCAGCATAGTTTTCCTTGAAGAACCAGTCAGGGGTCTGGCTGTGCCATACGAGAACGTGACCTCTTACTGGTATATTGTTGTCTCTTGCAAAGTTGAGTATTGACCTTGCGCTTGCAAGATTTATCTGCGGATTAGTATCGTCACCCTCCTCAGCAAGTGCGAGGCAGGCATTTTTATCGAGAATTGCATCAGGTTTGAGTTCGTTTCCTGCTGTTATACTGTTGAAGTGTTTGAGGATAAGTTCCTTTGTGGACTTGGGAGCGAGTTCCTTAGTAGTTACGGCTGTACCGATTTTGAAGTAGCCGTCATAAACGTCTTTAAGAGAAGCAATATCTGATTCGGGGTGGAAAACAGGAGCAGTCTTTATACTGAAATCGTCAATGTAGATATTGTCTGAACCGCCCTCGAAGTAAACGTATACATCGGTCTGTTCTTCCGAGAAGCTGACTTTGAGGTCGTTTACTTCCTGAAATCCGTTGCCGTTGAGGTTTGCGAGGTTTTCGTAGTGAACTTCACCGCCTGCGTCAGTGTACTGGAAGCTTACTGTAACGCTTGTATACCACTGACCTGCAACCTTTGCACTTACGAGGTATGCAGTACCGGGTTCGCACTTGTCATCGAGCCTGAAAGCAGGACCATTCCAGCTTTTGCTTCTTTCACCTGCACAGAGTGACTTTGTACCGCTTACTGCCATATCCTCGCTTGCAGAAATAACAGTAGTATCATTACCGCCTCTGTTAGTAAAAGCAGATACGTCACCGTCCTCAAAGTCGGACGAGTAAATTACCTCACTGCTGTTGTCGGAAGCAACGGAAGCAGTACTGTCAGCGTACACAGCAGTGGCAGAGGGTATAGCCATTACAGTGCCGAGAGTAACTGCGAGCAGTTTTCTTATTGATTTTCCTTTCATTTCAAATCATCCTCCAAGATAATAAATATGTCTTAAAATACAGACAGTTATATTTAAACAATAATTATTTTATCACATAAATGGTGAGATGTCAATAATTTTTGGACAAAATAGTCAAAAAGAAAGCAAAAAGTGATATTCATACCGCAATAAATGGTCAGAAACGGTTTTCCGACAAGTACCCTCCTGTGCTGACATTTGCTTTCATTGTGCGTAAAAAACAAAAATATCTATTGACTTATGTGAAATTTTGTGGTACAATAATTACAGACGTTGATGTTTTTGTGCTTTTACCAAAGTATATCCTGACGTTGATGTTTAAAAATCTATTATGAAATGAGGAAAAGAAAATGCCTTCAATCAATCTCGACACAAACGATGTTTATGAGTTCGATTACAATGGTACTTCCATTACCGTAGAAAACTCCGAAACCAAAGCCACTATTGTTCTCAAAGTAAACGGAGAAGCAAAAGCTGAATCAAAGGGTATAAAAGCCGTTACAGGTCTTGGTACTCTTGAATGCAAGCTCAGTTCAGGCGAAACCGTAAAAGCTTCTATCCAGAAAATCAAACTGGGCGACAGCGAATGCAAAGTAACTGTTGACGGCAAGCCTCTTGAACTCAAAGGTCAGTCGCACGGCAAAAAGGATATTGCTGAAAGTACAAAGAATGCTGTGAAGAATACGGCAGAAAGTGCAAAAAATGCAGTAAAAGATGCAGTTGACAAGGTAAAGAAAAAGTAATCCGTTCTGTACCCCTTGATGTATCTTTGTGATACCGAAAATTTTTCACTGTCCGAAAAGCTAATGTTTTCGGACGGTGTTTTTATTATATAATTTCGGATTTTACTGCGTAAAAAATATATCGGGAGATTTTTATTATGACTGTATTTTTATGTGGATTCATGGGTTGCGGAAAGTCAACAATCGGAAAGCTGACTGCAAAAAAACTCGGTTGCGGATTCTGTGACACTGATGAGCTTATAGTAAAAAATCAGGGAATGTCAATACCTGAAATATTCGAGAAAAAGGGTGAGCCTTACTTCCGTGAAACAGAGGCACAGACAGTAAAGTCACTGTGCGGAAAGCCACTTGTAGTAGCCTGCGGAGGCGGTGCAATGCTTAACCCTGATACTGCAAAGGCGGTAAAGGAGGCAGGAGGAAAAATAGTATTCCTTGACGTTCCTTTCAGTGACTGCTACGAACGTATAAAAGGCGACTCAAACAGACCCATAGTAATGAGCAGTACAAAAGAACAGCTTGAAGAACGTTTCCGCCAGCGATATGCAGTTTACCTCGAAAATTCCACGGTAAGAGTAGAATGTACAGGAAGTCCCGTTGAAAATGCGGAGCTTCTTGTAAATACAGTAAAAAGCAGGTAACAGACCTATTGGGTAACAGACCTCTTGCAAAATTAAAATTACATGAGTTCGACGAATTGTAAATTTATATCAATTTGTGGGTCACACCTGAAATGCACCACTGAATTTCTATACCCTACGGGCGAACACAGTTCGCCCCTACAAAAAACTTCGCAATAATTATTAAAAATTGGGTTTCCAAAGGGAACTTGTTCCCTTTGGCATGGGGTCGGGGGACAGCGTCCCCCGAAATCAGCGTGTTTATTTCGCAAGAAGTCTAATGGGTAAATTTATTTTATTACGGGAGATAACAGATGTTAATTTACAATGCTGAAATTTATACAATGGGTGAAAGGGGAATAATTGAAAACGGGTGGATTGAAATTTCTGAGAGGAAAATAACCGCTGTCGGAAAGGGAGTACCCGAAACAATCCCGCAGGACTCAATAGATGCCTGCGGAAATACGGTCTACCCCGGATTTGTTGACGCTCATACCCACCTCGGCATAATCGAGGACGGTATAGACTTTGAGGGCGATGACTGCAACGAGTCCACTGACCCGTTTACTCCTCAGATGAGAGCAATTGACGGTATAAATCCTTTTGACAGGTGCTTTGAGGAGGCAAGGTCAAGGGGCATTACTGCCGTTGCATCAAGTCCGGGGAGTGCAAATGCCTGCGGTGGAGAGATATGTGTAATAAAGACCGCAGGAAGATGTATTGACAGTATGCTTGTAAAGAGTGCAGGAATAAAGTTTGCACTCGGAGAAAATCCTAAGCGTGTGTACAATGACCGCTCTGAAACTCCGATAACACGCATGGCTACTGTCGCACTTATAAGAGAGGGTCTGCATAAGACTAAAAGGTACATTCACGATATGGACAGCTACTACTCAGACAGTGACAACTACGAACCGCCTGAGTACGATATGAAGTGCGAGGCACTTATGCAGTTGCTCGAAAGAAAACAAAAGGCTTTCTTCCACTGCCACCGTGCTGATGATATATGTACTGCCATGCGTATTGCAAAGGAATTTTCACTCGATGCGGTAATAATACACGGTACTGAGGGCTACAAGGTAGCTGACTACATTGCAGAGGAAGAAGTCCCCGTAATATGCGGACCTCTTATCTGTGACAGGTGCAAGCCTGAAATGAGGGGCCTTGAAATAAAAAACGCATCTGTACTTAATGAAAGCGGAGTAAAAATAAGTATCTGTACCGACCATACTGTAATACCGATACAGTACCTCCCGTTGTCCGCACTTACTGCGGTAAAAGGCGGACTCCCCTTTGACGAGGCACTTAAAGCCATTACCTGTATTCCTGCCGAAATTCTGGGAGTAAGTGACCGTATAGGAAGTATAGAGGCTGAAAAAGATGCTGACCTTCAAATTTACAGAAAGGGTACTAATCCGCTTGAACTCATGTCCGAGCCTATACTTGTAATGGTTGACGGTGCTATCTGTCGCAGGGAGGAATTTAAGTGAAAAAATGCCTTTCCGTACTCTCTGCCTTACTGCTGATTCCGTCACCCCTGCACGCCGATGCACAAAGTGATACATTCGTAATTACCCTTGAAAACTGCACTCTTAACTGTACTGTTCAGGAAAATTCCACTGCCGTTGTTACTTCTGCGGAGGTAACAGGGGATTACGTTGAAATACCGTCAAAAGCAGGCGGTTTTACGGTAATCGGAATAGGTGACAAGGCTTTTCAGAATCAGTCCGCACTTGTTTCGGTGAGTATTCCCGAAACAGTGGAAAGCATAGGAAAAAATGCGTTTTTCGGCTGTACGGGTCTTGCAGAGGCAGTTATTCCCGACTCTGTAAAAAGTATAGGGGAGGGGTGCTTCATAAGCTGTACAGGACTTAAAAAAGCAGTTCTGAGCAGTTCAGTTGAGAAAATACCCGACAAGTGCTTTTACTCGTGTGCATCACTTAGTACTGCTGATATTCCGCTTTCGGTAAAGAGTATAGGAAATGAGGCTTTTTTCGTTACCGATATAAAGTCGATGTACATTCCCGATACAGTAGTTTCAATAGGTGAAAACGCAGTGGGTATGCACCATATAAGGAATGCAGAATCCGGTATACAGTCAATAGGTGCGGTTGATGACTTTGAAATTATTGCTTCACCTCGTTCATGCGGTGCGGAGTACGCTGAAAAGTACGGTATATTGCTTGACAGCAAAAAGGGTGACGTAAACGGGGACGGCTCAGTAAATTCGGTTGATGCGTCACTTGTAATGGCTGAATACTGTACAAATTCAGCAGGCAAGCAGTCATTTTTTACCCCTTTGCAGTCGTTCAGAGGTGACTTCAATTCTGACGGTTCATCAAATTCTGTTGACGCATCTTTGATAATGATTGACTATACTTTTAATTCTGTCGCATAATAAAGTAAAGGGTTATGTAAATTTGCAGGCGAACACAGTTAGCCCCTGCAAAAAATCTTCGCAGTAATTATTAAAAAAATAGGGTTTCCAAACGGTGCTATGCACCCTTTGGCAGGTGGTTCGGGAGACAGCGTCCCCTGACATTAAACACCATTGAACTCACGTTGCAAAACTATTGGACGACACCAAAATTTATCTCAGCACACAGATTGAATTTGCAGATATTCTTGTTTGCAGTTACAGTGCTGACGGTTCAGAGCCTGAACTGATTGCTTATCAGGAAAGATAAATTTCAATTTGTGAACTTACTGTTTATAAATTGCCGTTTTTGACAAAAGAATACATTTTTTTACAGAAAATTTTTATATCCGCTGTCTTTTGAGAGTATTGACATAAAGACAAAAAAATAGTATCATTAAAAGTAATAAACTTTGGTATCTTACCATTCTCGAACTTGTGCAAGGAGGAATTTTTATGCTTACTGACATGAACAGCAAATTCAAAAAAGAGGGACTTACATTCGATGATGTACTCCTTATTCCCGCAAAATCGGACGTTACTCCGAATATGATAAAGCTCGGTACTAACCTTACCAAAAATATCCGTCTTAATACTCCCATTATGACCGCTGCAATGGATACCGTAACTGACTCACGCATGGCTATTGCTATCGCAAGAGAAGGCGGTATAGGAATAATCCACAAGAATATGTCAATCGAACAGCAGGCTGATGAGGTAGACAAGGTAAAGCGTTCCGAAAACGGAGTAATAGTTGACCCCTTCTCGCTTACCGAAGACCATATAGTAAAAGATGCTGACGAACTCATGGGAAAATTCAGAATCTCAGGCGTTCCGATTGTAGACGCAAACAACAAGCTGGTAGGAATAATTACCAACAGAGATATGCGTTTCCTTACTGACTTCAATTCAAAAATTTCCGAGGTAATGACTAAGAAAAATCTCATTACTGCCCCCGTAGGTACTACTCTTGCTCAGGCTCAGGAAATACTCAGGGCAAATAAAATAGAAAAACTCCCGATAGTTGACGAGGACGGATACCTCAAAGGACTTATTACAATCAAGGATATTGAAAAAACAGTACAGTTCCCTAATTCAGCCCGTGACGCTCAGGGCAGACTTCTCTGCGGAGCTGCTATCGGAGTAACTGCAAATGTTCTTGACCGTGCAAAGGCACTCATTGACGCTCAGGTCGATGTACTCGTTCTGGATTCCGCTCACGGTCACAGTGCAAACATTTTGAAGTGTCTTTCAATGGTCAAGGAGGCATTCCCTAATATTCCTGTTATTGCAGGAAATATCGCTACTGCCGAGGCTGCTGAGGATTTGATAAAAGCAGGTGCTGACTGCGTAAAAGTCGGCATAGGACCCGGCTCAATCTGTACTACCCGTGTAGTTGCAGGTATAGGAGTACCCCAGATTACTGCCGTTTATGACGTTGCCTGTGTTGCACAGAAGTATGGTATACCCGTAATAGCAGACGGAGGTATAAAGTACTCAGGAGATATTGTAAAGGCTCTTGCAGCAGGTGCAGACGTTGTAATGCTCGGTTCACTCCTTGCAGGCTGTGCGGAAGCACCCGGTGAAACAGAAATTTATCAGGGCAGACAGTTCAAGGTATACCGTGGCATGGGAAGTCTCGGAGCTATGGCTAACGGCTCTACTGACAGGTATTTCCAAGAGGGTGCAAAGAAGCTCGTACCCGAAGGCGTAGAAGGCAGAGTGCCTTTCAAGGGCGGAGTTGCTGATACTATATTCCAGCTCGTAGGCGGTATACGTTCAGGCATGGGCTACTGTGGCTGTGTTGACATTCCTACACTCCACGAAAAAGCTCAGTTTGTAAGAATTACAGGTGCAGGACTTAAAGAAAGCCACCCCCACGACATCTATATTACTAAGGAAGCTCCCAACTATTCTGTTCATATTGACTGATTTCAAGTCGGTCTGTAAATTAGGGCGACCTCTCAGAGGGTCGCCCGCAGGTTAATATATTATTTTAGGAGAGTGCTGTTTGAAAAAGTACAGTTTACAGGAGATTGCCGTCTGAACGGGAGGTTCGGCGACAGTCAAAAACCTCCCGATAAAAGCAAATTCAGCTATTTTCAGGAGGAAAAACAATGAATAATAAGTATATCATTCGTCAGGAAAATAAGGACGATTACAGAGAAGTAGAAAATCTTGTGAGAGAGTCATTCTGGAATGTTTACCGTCCGGGGTGCAGTGAGCATTATGTAATTCATGTGCTTAGAAATGACCCTGCATTTGTAGGTCAGCTCGATTTTGTCATGGAAAAGGACGGCAGAATAATCGGACAGAATATGTTCATGAAAACTGTTATCAAGTCCGATGACGGCAGAAAAATCAGCGTTCTTACAATGGGTCCGATATGTATCTCACCCGAAATGCAACGCATGGGGTACGGTAAAATATTGCTTGACTACTCCCTGCAAAAAGCTACTCTTATGGGATTCGGTGCAGTTCTTTTCGAGGGAAATATTGCGTTTTACGGTAAAAGCGGATTTGACTTTTCAAGCAAATTCGGTATCAGGTACCATGACCTGCCCGAAGATGCCGATTCCTCATTTTTTCTGTGCAAAGAACTTATTAACGGCTACCTTGACGGAATTACAGGTGTGTACCTTACTCCGAAAGGCTATTACGTTGATGATGCAGACGTTGAGGAATTTGACAGAAATTTCCCTCATAAGGAAAAACTTAAACTCTCAGGACAGATTTTTCAGTAAAATTACTTGCCTGAATACTGACCAATAAAAACAAGTCCGAAAACATTGGTAAAGTGTTTTCGGACTTTTGTATTTTTTTGCTCCCTTTCTGTCCGATTACTGAAAATGTACAAAAAATGCCATAAATGGTAATTGGCAAGATGTTAAAATTGGTAAAAGTAAACGAAAATGAATAAAACGCTTGACAAAGTGAGATAATAGTGATAAATTATAATTAGCACTCAGAGAGTGAGAGTGCTAAAAAGACAAAAAACATGAAGCGAAAGGTTGTGTAAAGACCATGGACGGCAGAAAACTTAAAATACTGGCTGCTGTGGTTGACGAATATATAAGGACGGGTGAACCTGTCGGCTCGAAAGCAATCTCTAAGCTCGAAAATATCAATGTTTCTGCTGCAACTGTAAGAAATGACATGGCAGTTCTCGAACAGCTCGGCTACCTCGAACAGCCTCATACCTCAGCAGGAAGAATCCCTACTTTTACAGGTTACAGACTCTATATAGACGAACTTATGACTCTCCCTGACCTTACGGATTCTGAAAAACAGAAACTTGATGAAATGCTCGGTGACAAGGATACTCCCGAAGAAATGCTTGTCCAGAATGCTGCAACGGCTCTTACGGAAATAACACAGTGTGCGGTTGTTGCCACTAATTCTGTACCGAGATTTTCGGTTATTTCCAAAGTTGAGGTAATACCTACGGGAAAAAGACTTTACGTCATACTCCTGATAACCTCCAACGGAAGTATAAAAAACAAGGCTTGCAGACTTGAATTTGACCTCAGTCACGAACAGCTGGAATTTTTTACACATTATATAGAAAAAAACCTTAACGGTATTTCAGTTGAACAGCTTTCAGAAGAAATGCTCGATAAAATAGTATCGGCTGTAAGTGCCTACATGGTATCGCTCTCCCCACTTGTAAAGGGAATCTGTGAACTTTCCGAGGACTTGCGTCAGCAGGAACTTACGGTAAGCGGAGGCGAAAAACTCCTGTCCTGCGATGAACTCGACAAAATGGAAGTTGTACGCTTTATCGAACACAAAAACGGTCTTTCCGATATGCTGGAAGAAACTTTCAGCGGTATACAGGTGAAATTCGGTTCGGAAAACAACAGCTTCGCAATAGGCAATTCAAGCCTGATTGTTTCAAAGTACCGCAAAAGCGGTAAGGAGGCAGGTTCTCTCGGAGTTATAGGCCCTATGAGAGTTGACTACAAAAAAATTATACCGTATGTCGAATACCTTACACAGAAGATTTCCTATCTTATGTCAGAGGGAGATGACAATATAATACAGGCAACGGCTGATGAAAATGACTCACAGCCCTGAAAGGAGCATGAGAATGGACGAAATAAAGGAAAATCAGGAAATTGACGATGAAACAGTTTCCGATGAGTGTACAGCTACCGAAGTCCCTGAATCTGACGATGAGGACGATGCAGTAAGCGAGTACAATGACAGTGCATCAAAGTACGCCGAACTTGAAGAGTCACTTAATGAGGCAAACGAAAAGTATATAAGGCTCTTTGCAGAGTACGACAATTACAGGAAAAGAACTGCAAAGGAAAAAACCGAAACATACAATAACGCTTCTGCAAAGTGCATTGAAAATCTTCTCCCTATGATTGACAGCTTTGAACGTGCATTGGAAGCTGAGTGTTCTGACGAAAACTTCAAAAACGGAATGAACCTCATATTCAATCAGTTAAAGAGCTTTATGGATAAGATGAATGTAACTGAGGTTGAGGCACTGGGTGCTGAATTTGACCCCAATGTACACAATGCAATCCAACAGCAGGACGGTACGGACTACGAAAGCAACCACGTATGTGCGGTATTCCAGAAAGGCTACAAAATAGGCGATAAACTGGTAAGACCCGCTATGGTTGCAGTAGCAGTATGATAAATTTAAGAAAATCAAGATAATTCGATATTATCTCAGGAGGAATATATTATGAGCAAAATTATTGGTATTGACCTTGGTACTACAAATTCATGCGTAGCAGTTATGGAAGGCGGTAACGCCGTAGTAATCCCCAACAGTGAGGGTGCAAGAACTACCCCCTCAGTAGTAGCTTTTACCAACAACGGTGAAAGACTTGTAGGTCAGGTAGCTAAACGACAGGCAATCACAAACCACGACAGAACAGTATCTTCAATCAAAAGACACATGGGTTCTGACTATAAGGTAAGCATTGACGACAAGAAGTACACACCTCAGGAAATTTCAGCTATGATTCTCCAAAAGTTAAAGGCTGACGCAGAGGCTTACCTCGGCGAAACAGTAACAGAGGCTGTTATTACTGTTCCTGCTTACTTTACTGACTCACAGCGTCAGGCTACTAAGGACGCAGGTCAGATTGCAGGTCTTACAGTAAGAAGAATCATAAATGAACCTACTGCCGCTGCACTTTCTTACGGTATCGACAAGGAAGAAGAACAGACAGTAATGGTTTACGACCTCGGTGGCGGTACATTCGATGTATCTATCATTGAAATGGGTGAGGACGTTCAGCAGGTACTTGCAACAGCAGGTAATAACCGTCTTGGCGGTGACGACTTCGACCAGAGAATTATAAACTGGATGGTTGACGAGTTCAAAAAGGCTGAGGGTATTGACCTCTCAACAGACAAAATGGCTGCCCAGAGATTAAAGGACGCTGCTGAAAAGTCAAAGATTGAGCTTTCATCAACTACAACATCAAATATAAATATCCCGTTCATTACTGTTGACAGTACAGGTACTCCTAAGCACCTCGACCTCACTCTTACACAGGCTAAGTTCAATGAACTTACTGCTGACCTCGTAGAAGCTACTATGGGACCTGTAAGACAGGCACTCAATGACAGCGGTCTGAGCATTTCAGAAATAAACAAAGTTCTCATGGTAGGCGGTTCATCAAGAATCCCTGCTGTACAGGAGGCAGTAAAGAAACTCATCGGAAAAGACCCCTTCAAGGGTATCAATCCTGACGAATGTGTTGCACTCGGTGCTGCATATCAGGGCGGTGTACTCGGCGGTGACGTAAAGAACGGACTCCTCCTCCTTGATGTTACTCCTCTTTCACTCGGTATCGAAACCGCAGGCGGAGTATGCACAAGAATGATTGAAAGAAATACTACAATTCCTACAAAGAAGTCACAGGTATTCTCAACATACGCTGACAATCAGCCTGCTGTTGACATCAATGTACTTCAAGGTGAGCGTGAGTTTGCTAAGGACAACAAACAGCTCGGTACTTTCCGTCTTGACGGCATTGCACCTGCTCCCAGAGGAATCCCTCAGATTGAAGTAACATTCGATATTGACCAGAACGGTATCGTTCACGTTTCGGCAAAGGACCTCGGTACAGGCAAGGAACAGAACATTTCAATTACTGCATCTACAAATATGTCAAAGGACGACATTGAAAAGGCAGTAAAGGAAGCTGAACAGTACGCATCAGAGGACAAGAAACGCCGTGAGCAGGTTGATACAAAGAATGAAGCTGAAAACCTCGTATTCCAGTGTGAAAAGGCTCTTACAGACTTCGGTGACAAGGTATCCGCTGATGAGAAGTCAAATATCGAAACAAAGTGTTCAGCACTCAAATCTGCAATCAGTGCAGACAATTTCGATGAGATAAAGTCACTTAAAGACGAACTCCAAAAGGCTTTCTACGACCTCTCCGCAAAGATTTACCAGCAGGCTAATCCCAACGGTCAGGGAATTGACCCCTCACAGTTCACTGAAACTGATTCAAGTGCTAACAGTTCTTCAAATGATGACGGTGTTGTTGACGCTGACTTCACAGAAGTATAATATTAAAAAACAAAACACTATAAAAAAGGGCGAAATTCATTTCGCCCTAAAAGTGTATTATGTAACATTTTAAAAAACATTAGACCTCTTGCGAACCGAACACTCTTATATCGGGGGACGCTGACCCCCTGACTCCCTGCCAAAGGGAGTAAGCTCCCTTTGGAAACCCAATTTTAAAATAATTATAAAATAAACTGCATAATTTCTTTGCAGGGTCGTACCCATGTGTGCGACTGCACATAAATTTGTAATTTGTCAAAACCATGTTATATTTTTAGATTTTTCATTTCCAATTTTATTGCACAAGAAGTCTATTGTTTAACTGACAAATCAAGGTTCAAAAATAATTACTGTCTTTAAAAAGGGCAGATTGGAGAAGTAAATATGGCTGAAAATAAAAGAGATTACTATGAAATCCTCGGCATTTCAAAAGGTGCTACGGAGGAAGAAATAAAAAAGGCTTTCAGAAAAAAAGCAAGAGAAAATCACCCCGACCTGCACCCCGATGACCCTTCTTACGTTGAAAAGTTTCAGGAAATAAACGAGGCTAACGAGGTGCTTTCAGACCCCGAAAAAAGAAAACGCTATGACCAGTTCGGTCATGCAGGAGTTGACCCCTCTTACAGCGGTGGAATGGACGGTTTCAGCGGTATGGGCGGTTTCGGCGGAGGCGGACTCGATGATATTCTCGAAAACCTTTTCGGAGGCGGTTTCGGCTTCGGCGGAGGTGCTACACGTACTGCATCAGCAAATGCCCCAAGGCGTGGAGCTGATATAACAGAGTCAGTTACTATAAACTTTATGGACTCTTGCAACGGTAAAAAGCAGGAAATAAAGGTAAACAGAATGTGTGTCTGTGATGCCTGCAAGGGAACAGGTTCTGACGGTGGTTCTATTGCTGAAATATGTCCTGACTGTCAAGGAAGGGGTACAGTAAAGATAACGTCAAGAACAGCTTTCGGAGCAATTTCATCAACAAAGCCTTGTCCGCACTGTAACGGAAAGGGCAAGATTATAAAGAATCCGTGTCAGAAGTGCCGTGGAGCAGGAAGAACGAGGGTACAAAAGACAGTAAACGTTGATATTCCGGCAGGTATAGATGACGGACAGACAATCAGGCTCAGCGGTCAGGGCGACAGCGGTCTTAACGGAGGTCCGTCAGGAGATTTGCTCATAGGAATCAGCGTAAGAACTCACCCCCTTTTCAAGCGTGAGGGATACGACATATACTGTGATATACCCGTTACATTTACTCAGGCAGTTCTCGGTGACGAAATAACAGTACCTACTATTGACGGTGATGTAAAGTACACAATAGGAGAGGGTACTCAGACAGGAACTGTATTCAGACTTAAAGGCAAGGGAGTAAAGAAAATCAACAGGACTGAAAGAGGAAATCAGTACGTCAAGATATATGTTGAAGTACCTAAGAACCTCAACAAAAAGCAGAAAGACCTGCTTCAAGACTTTGAAAAGTCACTTTCCGAAAAGAATTACACTAAACGACAGAGTTTTTTTGAAAAACTAAAAGACAAGTTCAGTTTCTGATATATAAGTCCGAAAGCATTAATGTTTTCGGACTTGTTTTATAGTCTGTTAATAATTTTGCAGTAATTATGTAATTTTTTGTTTGCAGTCGAACACAGTTCGCCCCTACAAAAAATCTTCGGAATAATTATTAAAAAATAGGGATTCCAAAGGGAACTTGTTCCCTTTGGCAGGGGGTATGGGGAACAGCGTCCCCCATAAATAAATTATGATTTATATTTCATCAAAATGATATTAAAACAAAAGCCGTACTGCTTTTTGCAGTACGGCTTGAATTTATGTGGATTAGCCCATTACGATTTCTACTGTATGTACTCCGCCGTCACAAGCAGGAATTACATTTCCTTCAACAGCATTTCCGTCAACAGTCATTGACTTAACGCCCTTGCAAACGTGGTCAGGATTCTTAACAGTGATGTTGTAAGTAGCATTACGGAACTTTCTTGTAGCAGTAAAGCCGTCCCACTCGTGAGGGATAGAGGGGTCAACGCTAAGACCGTCAAAGTCAGGCTTTATACCGAGAATGTACTGTGAAATAGCAACCATATTCCATGCAGCAGTACCGGTAAGCCATGAGTTTTTGCCCTCACCGAATCTGCTTGCGTCCTTGCCTGCAATCATCTGACCGTATACGTATGGTTCAGTCTTGTGGAGGTCTGAAATGTCCTCATTGAAAGCAGGAGCAATCTTTGAGTAGTATTCAAAAGCCTTGTCGCCACGGCCTGCATAAGCCTCAGCACAGATAATCCAAGCGTTGTTGTGAGTAAAGATACCTGCATTTTCCTTGTAACCGCCGGGGTATGTTGAGATTTCACCGTACTGGATATAGTACTTTGTGAAAGCAGGGTTGTTGAGTACAAGACCGTACTTTGTATTGAGGTACTTGTCGATTGAGTTGAGAGTCTTAATATCAGCACCCTCGTCCTTGCCTATTTCTGACATTACTGCGAATCCCTGAGGTTCGATGAAGATTTTGCCTTCTTCACATTCCTTTGAACCCATCTTTTCACCATTTGCATCGTAAGCTCTGAGGAACCAGTCACCGTCAAAAGCGGACTCCATTACGTTTTTCTTCATCTTGTCGATTTCAGCCTGAGCCTTGTCAGCTTCCTCGTTTTTGCCGAGGTGTTTGAGTATGCCGACGTAAACAGGGCCTACATAAGTAAAGAGAGTAGCAACCATTACTGATTCAGCAATCTTTGAGTAACCGCCCTCAGCCTCAAACTTAGGATTGGTGTAAGTCTGGAAGCTCTCGTTAGGCTTGTCAGAGAAGCATGAGAGGTTGATACAGTCATTCCAGTCAGCTCTCATTGCGAGAGGAAGTCCGTGAGGACCGAGGTTATTTACGATATGGTAGAATGATACTGTAAGGTGTTCGAGCATTGTCTGTGCCTTGCTCATATCATTGTCATAAGGAACCATTTCTTTGAGAATATCCCAGTCGCCTGTTTCCTTTATGTAAGCACCTACTGAAAGAATCATCCAGAGCGGGTCATCAGAGAAGTCACCGCCGATGTCAGAGTTACCCTTCTTTGTGAGGGGCTGGTACTGGTGGTAGCAACCGCCGTCTTCGAGCTGAGTAGAAGCGAGGTCGATAAGACGTTCTCTTGCTCTGTCGGGAATCTGGTGAACGAAACCGAGAATATCCTGATTTGAGTCACGGAATCCCATTCCACGGCCGATACCTGATTCAAAGTAAGAAGCAGAACGTGAGAGATTGAATGTTACCATGCACTGGTACTGATTCCAGATATTAACCATACGGTTTACCTTGTCATCAGGAGTATTTACATTGAGTATTCCGAGGAGTTCGTCCCATGTTGATTTGAGTTCTGCAAGACCTGCCTGAACCTTTTCGGGAGTATTGTACTTTTCAATCATTGCATGAGCTTTTTCCTTGTTGATTGTCTGACCGTCAGCCTCAAACTTCTTGTCGGCAGGATTCTCAACGTATCCGAGAATAAATACGAGGGTCTTGCTTTCACCTGCTTTGAGAGTGATTTCCTTGTAGTGAGAAGCAATAGGTGACCAGCCGTCAGCTACTGAATTTGTAGCCTTGCCGTCAGTAACAGCCTGAGGGTCGTTGAAACCGTTGTAAAGACCTATAAATGAGTCACGGTCAGTATCGAAGCCGTCAACGGAGTCGTTTACTGAGTAGAAAGCGAAGTGATTTCTTCTGTCTCTGTACTCTGTCTTGTGATAGATAGTAGAGCCGTTGTTTTCGAGTTCAACACGGCCTGTTGAGAAGTTTCTCTGGAAGTTTGTACAGTCGTCCTGAGCGTCCCAGAGGCACCATTCAACAAATGAGAAGAATTTGAATGTCTTGTCCTCACTGCTTTCGTTTGTGAGTATTACCTGCTGAACTTCACCGTCATAGTTCTGGGGAACGAAGAAAGTAACCTCAGCTTTAAGACCGTTCTTTTTACCTGTAATTACTGTGTAGCCCATACCGTGACGGCACTCGTATGAATCGAGGGCAGTTTTTACGGGTGACCAGCCGGGGTTCCAGATTGTACCGTTTTCATTGATGTAGAAATAGCGACCGCCCATATCAATCGGAACGTTGTTATAGCGGTAACGAGTAATTCTTCTGAGTCTTGCGTCCTTGTAGAAGCAGTAACCGCCTGCTGTGTTAGAGATGAGAGAGAAGAAACTCTGTGTTCCGAGGTAGTTTATCCACGGATAAGGTGTTTTAGGGGAATTAATTACATATTCCTTTTTTGCGTCATCAAAAAAACCGAATTTCTGCATTTTTTTACTCCTTTGTTATATTCCATGATATAAAAGCGGTTTCACCGCATTTCTAACATTATACCATATTTTTTATTATATTACAATACTTTGCCCTAAAATTACACTGTATTTTTTTTTTAACTGTTTTTGTGCATTTTGTCATAAATTACATATTTTTAATGTGTTCTTTTTTTATTAATAATTGAGTGACAAAAAATAATTGGTCGCACCTGTTGTACGACAGCAGACATAAACTAAATGAGAATTTCCGTGAAAATTAGCAAAATATGATGTGTAGGGGCGACGTTCCGTCGCCCGCAGATACGGATTTATTAAGTCACGGGCGAACACAGTTCGCCCATACAAAAAATCTTTGAAATAATTATTAAAAAACAGGGATTCCAAAGGGAACTTGTTCTCTTTGGCAGGGGGCTTGGGGTACAGCGTCACCCAACACTTAACTCCAATACTTTCTTATTTGTAGGATTCGGGAAGATTCCATATCAGCTTTGCTTCGAGTTTCTGTATGGAAAGTGCATCAGAGGCAGTAATACCGTCACCGCAGTTGTAAACGTCAGCATTTGATTTTCCCTGCTCACTTATGTAGTAGCTGTCAGGATTTGCAATCCACTGCAAAAGGAGTACCGCATCGGAAATACTTACATTGTAGTCACAGTTTACATCTCCCGGATTGTAGTAAGAGGGAGCAGTTGTAGTGGTAGTCGTGGTAGTAGTAGAGGGCTTAGGAGAGGTCTGTACATTGCCTGACGAGCTTACCTTTATCTGTTTAGGGGGGAGTGTAAGAGATTGACTGTGACCGCTTGCATCTGTGCAAGTACCTGATGTCCATGAAATAGTGTAAGAACCCTCAGGGCAGTTTGAGTCAACATGACAAGTTATAGTAGCTACATTTCCAGTGCCTAATGAGCCGTTGCCTGAGATAGTAAAGTTTACCGTGTTTCCGTTTACAGTATAAGATACTGACCCGTTAAACAGCGGAGAAGTTGCTGACATACCTGTAACAGTAAAGTACTGCGGAAAGTTTACCGAGAAGTTTTCAAGTGACTTGATTCCGTAAGCACTTTTTGCAGTAATTACTATTGTTACGTCACTTCCGGCTACTGCACTTATTACGTTTGAATCGTATTCGTCAGAGATTCTTAACTGCATACGTTCAGAAGCGGTCTGAAAGCTGTCTGACAGTTCAGGTGTCTGTATGCTTACTGCGTCAGAGGGCAGACAGGTCATGCATGAAAATGACAGTAACAGAGATGTCAGTAAAGAGAGGGACTTTTTAATTTTCATATTTTCGACTTCCTATATAATATTTTTTTCGGCATACTGGACTTCTTGCGAAATAAGCACGTTGATGTCGGGGGACGCTGTCCTCCGAACCCTTATTTTAATTACGCAAGAGGTCTACTATTGCCGTGATATAAACCGTTAATATTTTATCACTAAATTATGAATAAATCAAGCGAAAAAACTTAAAATATAATAAATTGTGAAAAAAATATAAAAATTTTTGTGGAAATTGGTGATATTACCGCAAATTGCATACAGAGTATTTATATATTAAAATTACTAATTTTATACCTGCATATGGTGTGTACTGGAAACCAAAGGTTGCCTGCAAATTTATAATTTGTCAAACTCATGTAATTTTAATTTCGCAAGAGGTCTATTGATTTGCGTGATTAAAGATAACAATTGATTTTCAAAAAGGTTACAAAGTGATTAACTTTTGTTGAATTTACATAATAAAATTTGTTGAGATTTAGTTAAAGTCTGCAATAATGTGTATTTACTTGAAGAAAAAAACGTGATATAATATATTCAGTAAAAAAGCTGATAAAAATTAATCAGGGTATATAGAAAGGAATAATCTTATGAAAAAGTTACTTGCAGTTCTCGTAAGTTGTATGGCAATAACATGCTCATTTGCATCATGCGGAAGCGACAGTGAAGGTACTGAAACAAACAACAATTCTTCATCACAGCAGTCTACACAGGCTACTACTGAGGCTCAGACAGAAGCTGAAACTGAGACTGAAACTGAGGAAGATACTACTGAGGCTGAAACCGAAGAAGATACTGATTCCGATGAGGAAGAAGGAACTCAGGTAGAAACAAAGCCTGCTTATGACGGTGAAGTAGACGAGTCACTTTTCCTCGGAAAGTGGGAGGCTGACAAGCTCGTTGACGGTGAAGAAGAACTTTCTGATATGTCATCTATCGTTGGTGCAGAAATTCCTGTTGCAGTTGTTTACCAGTTCGAGTTCAAAGAGGAC
>Ga0326511_10001355_pt1 | contig 20270 bp, 15 predicted proteins | sample 0_2496_0518_D_FD_203701 | JGI IMG/M metagenome (GOLD analysis project Ga0326511, IMG submission 203701) | Bovine rumen microbial communities from UC Davis, California, United States - 0_2496_0518 | ecosystem: Host-associated > Mammals > Digestive system > Stomach > Rumen | place: USA... | reverse complement strand
ATAATACTCTTGATGTCTTTCTTTGTCATACCGAAAACAATAAAATTTGGGCTGCAAAGGAACAAAGAAAAAGTGACGATACAAGTAATTACAGCAAAATCTCAAAAATTTAACATTTCAAGGCGATATTGTTTGCCATAAAATGATTACCTTTGCAACCTACAAGAGAGTATTAACAATGCCGAATCGGCGCAAAATCGGCGCAAATGCGTTTTTGAGGAAAGCCGAAGATGCCCATAAACAAAGGGATACTCAAAGAAATTGAATGACAGATTCCGGTTCTGAAGGTCTTGGGTTTGAATCCCAACGGGATCACGAAGATTAAAGGAAGTCATGAGAAGAAAGTTCACTTTCAGTTCTCATAGCTTCCTTTAAGATTTGTAGGATGGCTGGCGCCAGCCTACGGGAAAGACAAAGTCAATCCCAACGGGATCACATGGGATAGGCGAAGCCAATCCCGGTTTGAACAACCAAGTGATTATCGAGAATCCCAGTAAATAAAGGGCTTCTTGATATTTTCACCTTTCTCCGCAACTTTTTACATTCTATGGCATATTTTTAGCATACCACATGAGTGTGGAAAGAGTATGCTTTCACTACTTCAATAGCTGCCACTCGCCCTTTACTATCGAGTGTTCAGGTTCTATATATCCGAGTTTTTTCAGATCGTTGATGGCACGTAGAATGGTACTCTCGCTGACGCCAAGATTATCAGTCAGGAAAACCTGGTTTGCCAGTATCGCGTTTAGATGCATGCTTCAATGCTTCTTCGATTTCTTTTATGGTGCTTCCCTGCACATCGATTTAATATCAGCATCCTTAAGCAGTTTAGCTACTAATATATCTGTTACTCTCTCTTTCGACTTAATTCTTTATATTATTCGTTTTCTTTCTCTTTCCTAATATTATCCAACACTCTACTCCAACAGCACTTCCAACAGTTTGATTTACTTGCTCTCTTGAAATTCTCGCCAAATCTCGCCTGCCAGATATTTGTCGCTACGACAATGCAAATCAGCAATACCTTCTTCAATCAAGTTGGCTGTTTCTGAATTGTAATAGATATCGGTAGCCTTATCGAGAGGTACATTGTACATCTCACTTATGCAGACAATAATTCTTGCACATTGAGAACTTCTCAATATTTGCTTGCTTTCTTCACTCATATTTGTTCGCTTCCGATAAATGTTAGACATTCCTGCAGCATCCTATTTGTGCGTAAGCAGTACTGAATATTAGGTTTTTCAAATTTCAGCAGTCCAAGAGCCTCTTCCTGAGAAATCTCACCTGTAAAATACCTGTCAAGAGTGATAATGACCCTATCATTGGCTATGCCACCTATGATCATGTCATAGTTGCCTACGTCTATTCCCTCACGACATTGTGCTACAAAGTCAAGCCATTCCTTGTCGTAGAATTCAAACCGCTTGATTCTCCATAGTGTTTCGTCGCAGACAAACTCATAAGTATTAAGCCACGCAGATTGTCCTCTTCTTTTAAAACGTTGGGCATATCTCACAGCCTGATCATACAGTGAAGTTAAATAGAAACCACGTCCGAAATCAAGATATGAACGTGAATGCTCTGTATCCGGATGTTCAACGCTTACGTTTGATGAATGATATAGCTTCATGCTGGCAATACTCCTTTCTCCTTCATATACTCAGTAAGATCCTCCATCAAGTATCGAGAACTGAATGTGTGCAACACATCGTATGAGGGCACGATGTAATCATACAAGATACCTGATGTCTTTAACCTTTTATATATTTCATTTTGTGGCAGTTTTAGTAGCACGGATAACTTTCCAATGCAATATGTCACGAATTCCAATGTCTTTTTATCCATAAGTTATTACATATTTGTTGTTATAAGACTACGGACATCTACGTTCAGTAACTCTGTATATCATTGAGTTGCAGTATAGAAGGTTGTACCTTGTTAGCACACCATCTGGAAACGGTGTTCTCTGATTTGCCAAGCTGTTCAGACAGCCAGCGGTTAGTCCGACCTTGTTCTGCTAAGGCTGCTTTCAGCCTGTTAAGCATCAAGTTCTGTTGATTGTCCGACATATTTCTATGTTTATTTTGCTGCAAAAATACAAATAATATCGGATATTTGCAAAATATACATTATTTTTTTAGAAAAACAGAATAACACTAAAATACTAAATGAATAATTGCGTTAAGCTCTGTCATCATGACCCATTTGCCAGAATGATGTCTTTACTTATCATCTTGGTACTATTTTACCATCATAACTAAAAAAACAGCAGATACACTCCAAACTGTCTCATAAGAATAGTCCGACACACTCGCATTACTGATGATGAGAGCGTCAGCGTTATCATCAACTGTGGTAGTCTTACTATCATGCTCATTGTAATTATCACTCTAAGTTCCGGCGATGAGACCACCGGTGTGACCTGGGTTGTATCGGCATTGGTGAGACAAATAGATGCACTTTGCTTATAAAACAAACGAGAGATTTTGTATTTTAGTTCTACCTTCTACAAGATATTGCCTAATCGTATGATAATAAGCGTGTTACTAAAAATTCTCCTTCTACTTTAGTTCTACTTTGGTTCTACTTTAGTTCTACTAAAGCTCTACCAGCCCTCTACTAAACATCTATTCGCAATCTATGTTCATAGCAACAGACGAAGCAAAGGGTGGCATATTATTCCCACGTTGGGAATAAAACATTCCCACGCTGGGGAGAAAACATTCCCGCGCTGGGAATAATTTTCAGCTATTGGCTTCGCAGTATCATTTCTGTAGTTTAACGTTTTTAGTTGACTACTCCACTTGACAGTTTTCACCAGATAAAACTGAATTACTTGTCAACATCGTTTTAATCGTACTGAAAACCTTGTCAGTCGTTGCCGTCGCTTCCTAAAAGGCTTGTCCTTTCCTGATTTTAGTAGAACCAAAGTAGAACTTTTATAGAACTAAAGTAGAACTAAAATAGAACTAAAATCTTTGGAAAGAGCAGCGTAAACTAATCATAATCAGAGACTTTGCAAATTATTTGCTGAAAATTAGTAGAAGTAGAACTAAAATTTGAAATTTTGTCCTGAAATTTTTTGTAGTTAAGGCAGCTCTTAACTTCCGTAACTTGAGTTATCACTATTATCATTATGGCATGCGTTCGGATGATGCGGGCAACGTGGGGATGCTGGGAAGGGTCAATGATGAAGGAAAATATGGCGTATCCTATCCACTACTTTTATATCAGCCGGCAGCCACTTCACGCTGTCCAATTCTTCTGTCGAAAGCCACTTCGCAGCCTCATGCTCATTCAGATGCAGCGCTTCCGTGAGCAGGGTACAGAGGTAACAATGCATCGTTAGATGGAATTTGGGATAATCATACTCGACCACACAGAGAAACTCGTCCACGCTGATTTCCGTAGAAAGCTCCTCACGAATCTCACGCTTCAGCGCCTCCTCTGGTGTTTCACCAGGCTCCATCTTTCCACCAGGGAACTCCCACCAGTCTTTCCATTCGCCATACCCTCGCTGAGAAGCGAATATCTTGTCTCCTTTGTGAATAACAGCCGCTACGACTTCTATCTGTTTCATGAAATGTTCTCTCTTTATTTATCCAATTAATTTCTGTATCTGCTGGGCGGACACTTGAGGCAAAAGTTGCTGAAAATGAGCCAGTATGCGTTGATACGACTCTTCTGGCGAATGCTGGCTCTGACAGGCTTCACGACCCAACAGTTGGTCAGGAATAGTAAGGAGCGACCATCCCCAACCGTATTCGTTGTTGTGCTTGTCAAGCGGATAGACAAAGTCCTCGGTGACGATGCGACAGGCCATCTGCAGTCGCGTGATGTAGCCATCAAACCGACTACGCATCTTGGGGCCCGTAAAGCCGCAGGCCGCACGTAGTTCACGAGTAATCAGACTTCCGTGCTCGGCAAGCGTTAGCAAGATGGCCTCCTCGATGCTGCCCTCTGCCGGTTGTGGATGCTTGCTACGGCGGTAATTGCAGAAGTCAGGCCACCACTCACGGCTGACGAAACCTGCCTTGCCAGCGAAGAACTTGCCATAGACGCAGCCACCCTCCTGCACAATCGGGCCCTTCCACTTCCACAAAGGCCAATCCCAGCCGCCATCGGGAAACACCACATAGCGACAGTCATCGTCCACTACGTCATCTGCCGAATAGCCTCGTATACCACTATCGAGCAGGGGCAGAAAGCCCACTTTCTGAATGAAGTCCATCATCTCAGGACAGCTATGTATCTCTATCTTATCCATTGTTCTGTTTTGTGAAAGCTATTTGAGCTAAGCGGTAAGAACGCACCTGACACACGACCAAACTGGGGCAGAAGAGGACGTCCATTCGCCAGATGACGCTGCAAAAATACAAAAAAGTGAGAGCTGGACAAAAGAAACTCGCTTCTTTTTTAAATTGAGGGGTAGCGAGGCACAAATTATCAGGAAAGGCAAGCGAAATATCACAGAAAAATACTATCTTTGCAATCTATTCACCTTTAACAACACGACAACATGGAGAAAACTGAACTGATGGTGCTGCCATTTGCACCAGAGGCCTTGGAGCCTGTCATCAGCCGAGAAACTATTTCCTTCCATCATGGAAAGCATCTCGCCGGCTATGTAAACAACCTTAAAGGACTGCTGGCTGACAACAACTTGAAGGATGCAACACTTGAAGAGATCGTCTGCCAGTCAACAGGCGGCATGCAAAACAACGCAGGACAGATTCTGAACCACAACCTCTATTTCGGCCAATTCCGTGCACCCAAGACCGATAACCAGCCCGTTGGAAAACTGGCGGAGGCCATCCTGCGCGATTTCGGCTCGTTCGAGGCTTTCAAAGATGAGTTTCAGAAGAAGGGAGCCACACTTTTCGGTTCTGGATGGGTGTGGCTCTCGTCGGATGCCGACGGCAAGTTAGTCATCACACAGGAGACGAATGCAGCCAATCCTGTGCAACGCGGATTGAAACCGCTGCTGACCTTCGACGTATGGGAACATGCCTACTATCTGGATTATCAGAACCGTCGACCTGATCATCTCGCTGCCCTTTGGCAGATAATCGACTGGGAGGTCATCGAACAGCGGTATGCCCTTTGATAACGACGAAACCCCGGCCTCTCTCAAGCGAGAAGGGTCGGGGTAAAGTTGTTGACCAGCGTCCTGAGCTGCTGAATGCCCTGATGGTTGTTGTCCAGGGATTCCACCTCCTTCAGATAACGCTCAGCATGTTTTTTGTCACCCATACCATAATAGCCGAGGGTGAGCATGTACTTGCAATGGATGAGGTTTTTCACGTCGAGCGAGTCGTCCCAAATAAGCAAATCTGGTAGTGAAACAGCAAAGTAATCCATTATCACTTTGTCATAAACGTGCTGTTTCCCATAATTAATGAGCTTGTAAAAACGTCCATGTGCCTCACCCTCGCGGCCAAGCTTATATAACGCAAGTCCCTGATAGAAAATCTTTTCCGGCTTTGCATCGTTGTAAAACATAGCTGCGGCAGGCTCCTGCGGACCTTTTGTAGCCTCTTCCCAGTACTTACGGGCAGTCTCATTTTGTCCGAGAGCCTCGTAAGCCACACCAAGCAGATAATAGAAGTCGTTTTCCTGTGCTCCATAGAGCTTTCCCTCGCCAAGATGGTGCGGATATTCAAGACACTCGTTGAGCAGCTTGATGGCCTCGTTGAGTTTGTCAGGATTCTGCGTTGACGCTGCGAGAGCTTTCTTCGCCAGCTCCACCCTGCATATCTGATATTGCGCAGGCACTTTTCCTTCGCCCCCCTCCCAAGGATGGAAGGTGTGTTGGTCGATTTTCTGCATCGCTTCCTCATATCGGCCCACCTGATTGAGCAGCGTGATTTCCTCCAGCACAAGGTCGTCGCGACGCTCAATGAGCTGCGGATACTGCTGCAAGAATGCGAGTCGCTCGGCGTGAGGCTTATGCAGACGCTTATAGAGCTGGTCGAGCTCCATCAGCACTCGCTCGTCGTCCTCATTCAGATGGAAAGCCTTTTCCATATAGGCCAAAGCCTCCTCTTGGCGGTTCTGCTTGTTGAAGCGTCCCAAAGCCAGGTTGCGCCAGACGGTGGGGAACGATGGGTCGAGCTTTGCCGACAGTTCCCAGTTCTCGATGGCGAGGTCGTACTGGCGTGCGGCATAGTAGAGACAACCCAGATAGTAAGGAGCCTTCGCACCAAGACTTGCGTTGTGCGCCCCTGTAGTTGCACAATGAGCTTTGGCGGCATTGAGGGCGATGACGTCTTCGGCACGGTTGGGGAAGCAATAGGCACTATCGGCCTGCTCTGCCTTCTCCCAGGCATCGGCTTCGCCACAGAAAGCAAAGAGATAGTACCAAGTCATCGGCGAGGTGGCCTTTTGCTGGATGGCCAACTGCCAGATAGCCTTCGCCTCTTCATAGAGACCGGCAGCGCAGTAGTCAAGGGCTATCTCGTCGTAATTCTTGCTAAGATCTTGCAACAACGCTATCAGTTCGTTGAGTTGTGCCTTTCCCTCCTCGCTTCTCGTCTCATCCTCCTTCAGGAGCAGGTACTGTTCGTAACGGCAGCCATAGTTGAAGAGGTCAGTACTTAATGCGACCTTGCATACCTCCATAGCGCACTCTCTTCTCCCCATCAGCCGCAACACGGCAGCCTTCAGCGCCAGCGCCTTCTGGTTGTGAGCACCATAGACGAGGCATCGCTCCAGTTCGTCCAAGGCATCATCGAGTCGTCCCTGCATCACGCTAATCTTTGCAGCCTCAAAGTAGCCGGCATCAGCGCAGGCCTTGCTCCACGTAGCCTTCCAGAAGCGCTCGTAGGCCTCATCATATTGTCCCTGATACTTCAGGGCCAAAGCGAGATGATAGATGGGCTCGCTGTCGTAGGGATTGGGATTGCGCTTGGTAATCAACTTGACAGCCTTTCTCAGGTAGCACTCGGCTTTGTCAAAGCGACCCTTGCGAATATACCACAGGCCCATCGCATTCAGGCAACGGACATCGTCAGGATCGCGACGTAGCGCCTCTTCATAGTAGTCGAGCGGGTTCCAGGTGGCATGACGATACTGCTCCAAGTGCTGGCCCGTCAGGAACAACTGCTCGTTGGTCTTTATCTGCTCAGGAAGCAGCGCAGCCTCGGCACTATCAGGAATGGGACGAATCTCGTCGCTCTCTGCATGCCAATGCATCACACAACGCTCACGACCATATTCTTCTTTGAAGATTTTCAGGTTGAGTTGCTGCAGGGAGAGGGTGCCACAGGGAACGCTCTCGACCAGCACCTCCTCTGGGCTGAGTGTCTTCTGCTGGTCGTACAGCACCTTGCCGTCATCGGCCACCAGCACGATGCGCATCCGCTGCTTGTTGGTAGCAAAGACTTTGAACTGCACCATCTGGCCACGCTCCTCGATATTCATGATGAGGTCTTTTGAGGCCTCCTTCACCACGCCCAACTCGCGATAGGGCATGAAGTACTGCACGAATTGCTTCTCCTCGTATGGCATGAGCCACGAGAAGTCGGGCTGGTTTTCGGTGTAAACACCTGCCATCAACTCGATATAGGGACGGAAGCCCTTTTCTCCGTCTATCTCGTCTGTCAGGTTTCTGTCCCAAGCACGTCCGAAGTCGCCATTACCCCAGGTCCATTGCTTCTTTCCAGGCGAGAAATGGTGGCTGGCCACATGCAGCATACCGGCCTTCGTGTCGTTCTCATAGCCACCCTCAAAGTTGAAGCGCGAATTGACACCCATATAGGAGGTCGGCACGTAGATGTTCTTATAGTTAGAGATGTCGACGCCTGCCGAATAGTCCATCTTGTAATAAGTTCCCGTTGCGATGGGGAAACTGCTCACGGCACGCTTTCCGTGATCGAAGACGGCGTTGATATCGGGTGGGAACACGCTCTGATACTGGTCATTGACCTCGACGGCAGGATTGGCCCACCACAGGAAGGTCTGCGGCACATCGGTACGATTGTAGAGAACGCCGTGTATCTCCAAGTAAGCACAACCTGGGCGCAGGGTGAAGCCAGCCATTCCTTTCTGATGAAACATCTTCTCCATCTCGCTCACCCATACGGTGACGGCTCCATCCTTGCCCTCTTCGATGGTGCAGTCGGCAGGCATGAATGTGGTGGGACGGTGGTGCTGGGGCCAGTTGAACTCGATGCCACCAGAAATCCAGGGGCCGACAAGACCGACGAGGGCCGGCTTGATGACGTGATTATAGTAAACGAAGTGACGCTGCCGGATCTTGTCGTATGCCATTTGCACACGACCTCCTATCTCAGGCAGTATCATCACCAAGATATATTCATTCTCTATGTACACGGCCTTGTATTCCTTGTCCACCTTCTGGTCGCTAATCGACTCGATGACGGGATAGGGATAGACCACACCACTGGAGCCTTGATAGACTCTTTTCTCCAAGAACATGGGATTCTTTTCTGGCTTTCCCACCTCATAGGTAGGGATCGTCACCATTTCTCTCCAAGCTTTTACCATTATATTCTGACGTTTGTTATTCTATTTCAAGTTTTAAATTAAAAGGAAGCAAAGTTTTCCGTTTTTTTGTTCTTCCTACCCCCAAAAGGGGATAAGAGGGGGCCTTTCTCATGCCGTCAGCTCTTGCTCTAATTGCTCCAAACTTTTCCCTTTGGTTTCCGGACAACGACGGAAGAGGAAGATGAAGGCGCAAACGCAAATGGCGCTATAGGTCCAGAAGGTGCCACTACTGCCTAAGACGGCGTTCATGGATGGGAAAGAGAACGTAAGAGTGCAGCAACCTACCCAAAGGGCGAAGGTACAGGTGGCCATAGCGATACCGCGCACCCGATGGGGGAAAATTTCGGCGAGGAGCGTCCACGTGACAGGCCCAAGGGTCATCGCATAGACTGAGATGGCTGCAACCACCAAGGCCACCATCATCACTCCCGTCATCTGCATGAAGTAGCAGGAGCCTAAGATAAAGTAGATAAGGCCCAGGCCACCAGCACCAATAAGGATTAGCGTGCGACGTCCCCACTTCTCGATGGTGTAGAGGGCTACGAAGGTAAAGATCACATTGGCAATACCCGTTATGACGATATTGATAAACATCCCATCGACATCGAAGCCTGCACCAAGGAAGATTTCCTGCGCATAGTTGAAGATGACATTCGTGCCACACCATTGCTGAAAGACAGCGATGACAAGGCCCAACCAGATCACCTTGCTATACTTATGCTGGAACAGTTCGCCAAGTCCTGCCTCCTTTCCTTTCTTCTCATTTTTCAAGTTCAAGAAGACTGGGCTTTCAGGAATATAGAAGCTCATGAGGAGGAACAAGGCTGCAGGCAGGGTCTCGGCCCAAAACATCCAGCGCCACCCCCACTCTACGTTCCAAGCCATATTGTCGGCCACAGAGGTGTCGCGAGCCAAGAGCATGTTGACAATCTGGGCAGCAAGAATGCCAAGCACAATCGTCATCTGGTTAAGGCTCACCATACGGCCACGTATCTCTGCAGGGCTGACCTCGGCTATATACATTGGCGACAAGGCCGAGGCCACGCCGATGCCGACGCCTCCGATGAAGCGGGAAACATTGAACAGGATTAGGTCATTGAACAATCCTGTGGCGATGGCCGACACCGTGAAGAGTACTGCTGAAGCCATCAGCAAAGGCTTGCGTCCATACTTGTCGGCTGCCGTTCCTGCCACCATCGCCCCGACGAGGCAACCTATCAATGCCGTAGTCATAGCTACGCCTTGCATCAGAGGCGAGTCGGCAATACCAAAATACAATTCATAGAATGGTTTTGCACCACCTATCACCACCCAGTCGTATCCGAAGAGCAAGCCGCCCATCGCTGAGACAGAACAGATGAAGAAGAGAAATCCTTTGTTATATCTTTGCATAGTTTTTAAGAAGTTTGTTGGTGTTGATCTGACTATTGAGAATGCGTTAGGTCGAAATGCACGACAAGAGGTAGATGGTCACTGAAGCCTGGCTGGTAGCTGTAGCCGTTGTAGGTGCGAAAGGGCTTCACCCCACCATAGCGGGTATCCTCTTCAATGAGGAAAGGAGCATCGTTGACGTAGGAGGAAACAATGAAGGGCTGGAGGGACTGAGACACGAAGATGTGGTCAATCTGTTCCCACAATCCTTGATAGCGGTAGTTGGACCGTGCCCCATGCGTGCCTTGCACGTCCTTGGTGGCACTAACCAGCCCACAGGAGAGAAGGTGGCGCAGGGAATGGCTGTCAAGCGAGGCATTGAAATCGCCAGCAACGACGACCGCTGCTTGCGAGGAAGCCTGTCGAAGGGAGTCTATGGCACTTATCAGCATATTGGCTACTTGCATGCGGTAAGGACGTGTCTCTGACTCTCCGCCATAACGGCTGGGAGCATGAACGACGAAGATGTGGAGCGTGTCGCCCGTTATCGCTTCACCTTTTATATATAATATATCACGCGTTGGGCGCATTTTCTTCAGCAAGGGAATGCCTATGGTCTCGTAACAGATGGGACGAAATGATGAAGGCTGATAGAGCAAGGCTACATCAATGCCACGCAAGTCGGGCGAAGTGGTCATCAGATAGTCATAGCCTGCATTGCGCAAGAGCGAACGGCGCGTCAGATCATGAAGCACGGTGTCGTTCTCCACCTCGACCAGAGCGACGAAGTCAGGCAGTTCGTCGCTACAGGAAAGGATGGTCTGTCCCACGTGGTTCAGCTTACGCCAATACTTTGTGCGATTCCAGCGGCGCGTACCATCAGGCGTAAACTCCATATCCTGCTTCAATGAGTCGTGGCGACAGTCAAAGAGGTTCTCGCAATTCAGTTCGACGAAAACCAAGGACGACTGGGCAAATGCGCCAACAGACAGGCAGAAAAGGATGAGGGACAGAAGGCGATTATTCATCATCGACAAAAAAGCACAGAGGCACAGAGTAATAGGTGCTTACGCCTTCCGTGTCTCTGTGCCTCTGTAGTATTAGGGGATTAGCAAACCTTTTCGAGGCGCTTCATCATAGCAAACATGAAGAGGGCAGCGACGACGCAAACTGCGATGAACACGCCCCAGACGACGGTCAACGAGATGTCGCCCCAGAGATAGCCACCCACGCCTACGAGCTTATTACCAATAGCGGTTGAAACAAACCAGCCACCCATCATCAGACCTTTGTACTTTGGAGGAGCCACCTTCGACACAAACGAGATGCCCATCGGCGAAAGCAACAGCTCGCCAAAGGTAAGAATCAGGTAAGTACCAATGAGCCAGTAGGGCGAAACAAACGTAGCTGAGTCGCCAGCCACCTTCTGCTCGTTAGGCGTCAGGAGTCCCTGCGAAGCCAGCATCATCACGATGAAGGCAGCAGCAGCCACCAGCATGCCGTAGGCAATCTTACGAGGAGGCGTAGGCTCCTTTCCCTTGGAAGCCAAAGCACCGAAAATAGCCATTGACACAGGAGTCAAAGCCACTACGTAGAAGGGATTGAACTGCTGGAAGATGGGAGCCGAGATGGCCACCTCGCCCGTTGCCTGCGTGTACTTGTAATATAACACGCCGAGGGCAACCACGATGATGGCAGCCGAAATGGACTTGCCCTTTGAGGTCTTGCTCTGGAAGAGGGAGAAGCCAGCATAGACGATGAAGATAATCATCACAAGGTTGATTACGTCGAATGGCATCGTATCGGCACCAGTAGCCGACTTGGCCGTAAACTCATCGGCAAAGTAGGTCAGCGAGAGGCCGTTCTGATGGAAAGCCATCCAGAAGAAAATCACCACAGCAAAGACCAGGCAGAGAGCCACGATGCGCTGGGTGGTCTCTTCCTTCGTCAGCTCTGGCTCGTTGCTGGCAGCCTGATTCTTGTCTGACTTGCCCTTTCCACCCTCAACGTGGCGGAAGGTGCCGCGGAAGATGTAGTAGATGGCAATAGAGAGAATCAGCGAAGCACAGGCCACAGCGAAGGCGAAATGATATGAGTCGTTGACGCTGACGCCAAGATTGATCTGTGACCACTCCATGATGCGAACGGCAGCCGTAGGAGCAAAGAGGGCACCAATGTTGATGGCCATATAGAACAAGGAGAAGCCTGCATCGCGCTTGTTGGCATACTGCGGATCGTTGTAGAGATCGCCCACCATCACTTGGAGGTTACCCTTGAACAAACCGGTGCCAAAGCCAATGAGCACCAATGCAGCCAGCATCACGACGAGGGCAAAGGTGTCACCGCCAAGAGGCACAGAGAGCAGCAAATAGCCGGCAAACATAATCAGGATGCCTGTGGTGACCATGCGGCCAAAGCCGTAGCGGTCGGCCAGCCAGCCGCCTACAATAGGTAAGAAATACACGAGCATGAGGAAATCGCTATAGATTTCGCCAGCCCAACCTGCATCGAGTCCGTAGTTGGCACGGAGAAACAATGCAAAGACGGCAAGCATCGTATAGTAGCCGAATCGCTCGCCGGTGTTGGCCAATGCCAACGCAAAAAGACCTTTAGGTTGTCCTTCGAACATAGTTATTTAATTTTAGGATTAGATGTTTTCTTCAAATCAAACAAGTAGGTCAACTTGATAGTGATATTCGAGAAATTGGAGCGACCAAAATAGTCGCGCTTCGAGTTGCCATAGATGTCGCCAAGACCATAATAGTAGCGGCCTTCGAGCATGAAGTGGCCAATCTTGGGATGTGAGAACTCCAAGCCCATTCCTGCTGTGATGCCATAGTCCAAACGATTCTCTACAGCCATCGTGTCTTGTGCCACCACAGACGACGTGCGTCCTGTGCCATCGGAGTAAGACCCTGTCCGCTTGTCAAAGTCGAAATTCATCTTTGTCTTCTCGTTGAGGAAATAGCCGAACTGGGGACCTGCCTGGAAAAAGAACTGAAAACCGCGACGCTCACGACCCCATCCCAAACGGGCAAAGATAGGAATCTGGAGATAGGTCTGGTCACGCTGGTATTCTTCAGGCAAGCCAGTTTCTGCATTGATCACAGGTTCGTCCTGCAAGGTAAGTATATCCTCTTCCCAGCCGATCTGGGCATAGTTCACCTCACCCACAATGGCACAGACACTACTGAAGTATTTCTCACAGGTATAGCGCAGGGTAAGTCCGCCTGTCAGCCCTTTATGCCATTTCTGCGGTACTTCCGGCATAAAGCCCAACTGACTCATCATGTAGCCACCATTGAAGCCCAATGCCAGTTCGCTGCGGTGCTCTCCTATCTGGGCCAAGGCAGGAACAAGGGTGAAACAAACAAAAGAGAAAATGAAAAACAGTCGCTTCATTTCGCTTCCTGGCTTAATCAGTATTTAATCGTCTCTACCTGGCCTGTCGGCTTGTAATGCACAAACATGCTAGCGTTATTCTTATATCCACCACCCGTCACATGAACGAAGGAAAGAGGCGTCTGCACCGATGAATAGCCAAAGCGTCCCTCTGCACCATCGAAAGTCTTTCCGTACTTCGACAATCCCTTCAGGAAGAAGAAGGCATGATCAAACCCACAGAGGGCAAGTCTCGGACTGACGGGAAGCATCTTCTTATGGAAGTTCCACTGGTATTTCAGATTCAGGCGCTTGGTAATATCAGAGAAGACATTGGTGTAGAACGTTGAGGGCACGTAGACATCAAACTCATGGAATTTCTTTTCCATGCTGCTGACGTAAGCCATCCATTCCTCATAGCCCAGCATAGAAATCTGGGCCGTAGGGCGCTCCTTCTTTACCATATTCAATTTGTCAATGGCGGCCATCAGACAGGTCTGACGCGCTGAGTTGAGAATCACCACGTTTTGCTTGTCTTTCTCGAATGCTTTCACAAACTTGTTGTCGGGCGACGTCAGGCTGGTAAGGCTGTATTTGACGTCATTATTCTTGAACATTTCACGCAAGCCAGAAGTGAAAGAGCCCTTGGTGCTTTCAGAATCAGCGCAATCGATGATAATAGGATGATAGCCTTTGAACCACTTGGAGGCGTTTTGAATGACAATAGCATTTTGATCGGCAGGCGTCTGGAATATCTGGAAGATATGGCGGTTGGAGTTTTCTTCCGTTGCAGTAACAGGAAACGGCAGAACCAACATGACATCATTCTTAGCGGCATAATCAGACAGCGGCTGCACCTTGTTGGAGTAGAAAGGGCCAATGAGCAGGTCGAGATGGGCACTTTTGGCCTTGTCCAACACTTTGGACACAATCGTCGTCTCAGTCACGTTCCAGGCAGACACTTCCACCGACAATCCCACTTTCTTCAGGCTGTCACACGCCATCAACACACCTCGATAGTATTCCAACATCTGCTGGCCCTCGCCATTGTTTTCGTGCAAAGGCAACATGACTCCCAAGCGAATGGGGCGTGACTTGGTGCCCAACTTCTCCTGTGCATCGGCATATAGAGACGTAAACAACAGCATTGCGGGCAACAAAAAGTATCCTAATAATCGTTGCATAATTCTTAATGATTCTTGTTTTGCGCTACAAAAGTACAAAATAATTATGAATTATCATTTATGAATTAAGAAATTATTTGTACCTTTGCACTTTAAACAACAAAAAAGATGAAAAAGAAACTGTTGTACCTGCTATTTACCTTCCTGTCACTCCCCACGGCGTCCTTTGCACAAAGCATCTCGGCGGCGATGGCCTATTATGTCAACGAGAAAGGCGAGTCCAGGGAGTCGAGGGAAATCAATGATGGTGATGCCCCTCTCGAAGTGACCTTCCGCGCCAATCCCACGGAGATAGAGGATATACAACCGACCTACGAGTGGCATTTCCGCAAAGCAAATCCAAATGGTGGCAATGAGGAGTTTCTGGTGCGCTATGAGGAAGACACGCAATACACCTTCAGCGAGTCGGGCACTTTCAACATTGTGCTGAAAGCTTCCTACGTCGACGGCAACGATATTGTAGAACTCGACTCCGTCAACTTCATGGTGGTCATCTCTGCAAGCAAATTGGAGTTTCCCAACGCCTTCTCCCCCAACGGAGACGAAAAGAATAACATCTACATGGCAAAAAAGGACGGTTACAAAAATATCGTTGAGTTTCATGCTTACATTTTCAACAGATGGGGGCAGAAGCTTTTCGACTGGACTGACGTGACCAAGGGATGGGACGGCACCTACAATGGCCATCCCGTAAAAGAAGGTGTCTATTTTGTCTTGGTGAAAGCCAAAGGTGCCGATGGCAAGGTGTATAACATTCGGCGCGATGTCAACCTCTTGCGCGGCTATACCGAGAAAGACTCCACCAACAAATAATCCTTTCTGTTAGCTCCATCACCCCTATGTCAGAACAAATCAACGTTTACGGTGCCAGGGTCCACAACCTGAAGAATATCGATGTCACCATTCCTCGCCACTCACTCACGGTCATCACAGGATTGAGCGGTTCGGGCAAGTCATCACTGGCCTTCGACACTATCTTCGCCGAAGGTCAGCGCCGCTACATCGAGACCTTCTCTGCCTACGCCCGCAACTTCTTAGGCGGAATGGAGCGTCCTGACGTTGACAAGATAACGGGTCTGTCGCCCGTCATCAGTATCGAGCAGAAGACCACCAACAAGAACCCACGTTCCACCGTGGGCACTACCACAGAAATCTACGACTACATGCGACTGCTCTTCGCTCGTGCCGGCAAAGCCTACAGCTACATTACGGGCGAGCCGATGGTGAAGTACACCGAAGAGAAGGTAGTCGATATGATTCAGCACGACTACGCTGACAAGAAGATTTTCATCCTTGCCCCGTTGGTGCGTAGCCGTAAGGGACACTATCGTGAGTTGTTTGAGGCAATGCGTCGCAAAGGCTACCTGACGATGCGGGTGGACGGAGAAATCGTAGAGATTGTCCGCGGCATGAAGGTGGATCGATATAAGAACCACGACATCGAGGTGGTGATCGATAAGTTGAGCCTTCCCCCTACTCCCACTCAAGAAGGAGGAGACGAAAGGCTAAAGAAATCGGTTGGGCTGGCTATGAAACAGGGCGAGGGCCTCATCATGATTATGGACAAGGACACAGGTGCCGTGAAACACTTCTCGCGTCGTCTGATGTGCCCTACCACAGGTATCAGCTATAGCGATCCTGCCCCCAACAATTTCTCTTTCAACTCCCCACAGGGTGCGTGTCCACGATGCAAGGGTTTGGGCACGGTCAACATGATTGATTTGTCAAAGGTCATTCCCAATCGCAAACTTAATATCCACGACGGGGCTATCGTTCCCTTGGGCAAATACAAAAATCAACTGATTTTCTGGCAAATAGACGCTATACTCAAAAAGTACGAATGTGACTTGAAGACGCCAGTCGAAGAAATTCCTGAGGAGGCGATGACAGAAGTGCTCTATGGCTCGCTCGAAAACGTACGCATCGACAAGGACTTGGTGCAAACATCCAGCGACTATTTCGTGGCCTTTGACGGCATCATCAAGTATCTGCGCGACGTCATGGAGCATGACGACAGCAACGCGGGACAGAAATGGGCTGAACAATTCATGGAGGAATGTGAATGTCCTGAATGCAAAGGGCGAAGGCTGAACCGCGAAGCGCTGAGCTATAAAATATGGGACAAGAACATCGCGGAGCTGAGTGAGATGGACATCATCGAACTGCGTCTGTGGCTCAACGAGGTGGAGGAGCACCTGGATCCTCAGCAGAAGCAGATTGCCACCGAGATCCTGAAGGAGATTCGCACCCGTCTGGACTTCCTCTTGGAGGTGGGTCTCGACTATCTGGCTCTCGACCGCAAGTCGGCCTCTCTTTCTGGTGGCGAGAGTCAGCGCATCCGACTGGCCACGCAGATAGGCTCACAGCTGGTCAACGTACTTTATATTCTTGACGAGCCGAGCATAGGCCTGCACCAGCGTGACAATGACCGTCTGATTCATTCTCTGAAAGAGCTACGCGACTTAGGCAACACAGTCATCGTTGTTGAACATGATCGTGACATGATGCTGGCTGCTGACTATATCGTGGACATCGGTCCTCGTGCTGGACGAAAAGGTGGCGAAGTGGTCTTTCAAGGCACTCCCGCAGAACTTCTGAAGACCAACACGCTCACCGCACAGTACCTGAACGGTACCCTCCATTGTGACGCCGACCCTTCGGGCAACAATACCCATCAGCGGGGTAACGGCCATTCTCTCGTGGTTCATGGCTGCTCTGGCAATAATCTGAAGCACATCGACGTGGAGTTCCCGCTCGGCAAGCTCATCCTCGTCACAGGAGTCAGCGGTTCTGGTAAGTCCACGCTCATCAACGAGACACTCCAGCCTATTCTCTCCCAGCATTTCTATCGCTCACTGAAACGTCCGATGCCTTACGACAGCATCGACGGACTGGAATTTATCGACAAGGTGGTCTGTGTTGACCAGAGTCCCATTGGACGCACTCCACGATCCAATCCTGCTACCTATACAGGCGTTTTCGCTGATATCAGATCGCTTTTCGTCAATCTCCCAGAGGCCAAGATTCGTGGCTACAAGCCCGGTCGCTTCTCCTTCAACGTGAAAGGCGGACGCTGCGAAACCTGCGGCGGCAACGGCTACAAGACCATCGAGATGAACTTCCTGCCTGACATTCAGGTGCCTTGCGAGGCTTGTCACGGACGACGCTACAATCGCGAGACGCTCGAAGTACGCTACAAGGGAAAGAGTATTGCCGACGTGCTCGACATGACCATCAATCAGGCTGTTGAGTTCTTCGAGAATGTGCCTGACATCCTTCGAAAAATCAAGACCATTCAGGACGTAGGCCTCGGCTACATCAAACTGGGACAGCCTTCTACCACTCTCTCTGGAGGAGAAAGCCAGCGCATCAAACTTGCCACAGAACTCTCCAAGAAAGATACGGGCCAGACGGTCTACATTCTTGACGAGCCTACAACGGGTCTTCATTTTGAGGATATTCGCATCCTCATGCAGGTGCTTCAGAAACTCGTAGACCGCGGTAACACCGTCATCATCATCGAGCACAACCTCGACGTGATCCGCCAAGCCGACTGGATAATCGACATGGGACCTGAGGGTGGGCGCAAAGGCGGCACAGTCCTCTCCACTGGCACTCCTGAGGAAGTGGCCAAGAGCGACAAAGGCTTCACCCCCAAGTACCTACAGCAAAAGCCTCAACTCCTTAAATCGTTTGAGTTAACTCACTATTTTTAGTAGCATTTAGCTTGCATCTCAGGGAAAATGAAAATATCATACAAATCTATCTTCAATTAATCGCAAAGGGCTTTTCACCTAAATTGCAGAAAAGCCGCAGAAAACAGGAAAGGCAATAGAGACCAAAGAAAAGCGGCGCATCCATACATTTGGGTGCGCCGCTTGAATATGTGCAGACGATTGATTGTCTTATTCCTCGTCCAGCAAGATCTTCATCATCTCACAGGCAGCTTTTGCTACAGAGGTGCCAGGACCGAAGATAGCGGCTACGCCAGCCTTATAGAGGAAGTCATAGTCCTGAGCAGGAATCACACCACCGGCAATGACCATGATGTCTTCACGACCCAGTTTCTTCAATTCCTCAATGAGCTGCGGGATAAGCGTCTTGTGACCAGCTGCCAGCGAAGAAGCTCCAACCACATGGACATCGTTCTCAACAGCCTCACGAGCAGCCTCGGCTGGTGTCTGGAACAGCGGTCCCATATCCACATCGAAGCCACAATCGGCATAACCCGTTGCAACTACCTTTGCACCACGGTCGTGACCATCCTGACCCATCTTGGCAATGAAGATACGTGGGCGACGGCCTTCCTTCTCTGCGAACTCGTCGGTCAGCTTCTTGGCCAACACGAAGTCGCTGTCGTTCTTTGATTCTGAACTATACACGCCTGAAATTGTTCTGATTACTGCCTTATAACGACCTACGATTTCCTCGCAGGCATCTGAAATCTCACCCAGCGTACAACGGAGCTGTGCTGCCTTCACGGCCAAGTCAAGCAGGTTGTTCTCGCTCTTACGGCCCTCGTTGAAGTCACGCACACAATCCGTAATGGCCTTCAAAGCGGCCTGACATGCAGCCTCATCGCGCTTGCCACGAACCTCCTTCAGACTCTCCTCCTGCTGCTTGCGCACTGCGGTGTTGTCAACCTCGAGGATATCAATAGGATCCTCGTGCTCCAAGCGATACTTGTTGGTACCGACGATGGTCTGAACGCCTGAGTCGATACGAGCCTGAGTGCGGGCAGCAGCCTCCTCGATACGCATCTTTGGCAGACCAGTCTCAATGGCCTTAGCCATACCGCCCAGTTTCTCAATCTCCTGGATATGCTCCCAAGCCTTGTGAACCAGTTCGTTGGTCAGCGTCTCAACATAGTAAGAACCAGCCCATGGGTCGATCTGCTTGCACACCTTCGTCTCGTTCTGGATGTAGATCTGGGTGTTACGGGCAATACGGGCCGAGAAGTCGGTAGGCAGGGCGATAGCCTCATCGAGCGCGTTGGTATGCAGCGACTGGGTGTGACCCAATACAGCAGCCATAGCCTCGATACAGGTACGACCTACATTGTTGAATGGATCCTGCTCTGTGAGCGACCAACCAGAGGTCTGAGAGTGGGTACGGAGTGCGAGAGACTTAGGATTCTTGGCACCAAATGACTTCACAATCTTTGCCCACAACAGACGGCCTGCACGCATCTTGGCAATCTCCATGAAGTGATTCATACCAATCGCCCAGAAGAAACTGAGTCGTGGAGCGAAAGCATCCACATCGATACCAGCATTAACACCAGTACGCAGGTAGTCCATACCATCGGCCAGAGTGTAAGCCAACTCGATGTCAGCCGTAGCACCAGCCTCCTGCATGTGATAACCCGAGATAGAGATGCTGTTGAACTTAGGCATCTTCTGTGAGGTGTACTCGAAGATATCAGCGATAATCTTCATTGAGAATGCAGGCGGATAAATATAGGTATTACGCACCATGAACTCCTTCAGAATATCGTTTTGGATAGTACCTGCCATCTCCTCGAGCTGAGCGCCCTGCTCCAGACCAGCTACGATGTAGAATGCCAGGATAGGCAATACGGCACCGTTCATGGTCATAGACACAGACATCTTGTTCAAGGGGATACCAGAGAAGAGCACCTTCATGTTCTCCTCGTTACATATGCTCACACCAGCCTTACCGACATCGCCCACAACACGAGCGTTATCGGGGTCGTAACCACGGTGAGTAGGCAGGTCGAAGGCTACAGAAAGTCCCTTCTGACCAGAAGCCAGGTTACGGCGATAGAAAGCGTTTGACTCTTCAGCGGTAGAGAATCCGGCA
>Ga0326511_10001354_pt1 | contig 20290 bp, 29 predicted proteins | sample 0_2496_0518_D_FD_203701 | JGI IMG/M metagenome (GOLD analysis project Ga0326511, IMG submission 203701) | Bovine rumen microbial communities from UC Davis, California, United States - 0_2496_0518 | ecosystem: Host-associated > Mammals > Digestive system > Stomach > Rumen | place: USA... | reverse complement strand
TTCCGTGATCCTAAAGACCCGGAAACGAGCCGAGAATACAGAGACGCTATGAATCAGCTTTATGCGTACTCAATGGTTGGCAAAGTGCCTCATGATGATGTCGCGGATGTCCTTTCGCTTACTGTCGAGTTCATCCTTAACTACATGGGGCAAAAGGCTGTCATCATGCGTAGGCCATTCTGATGACAAATTGTGCATTTTGTTGCGGTTGTGCTTCATGTGATGTATTATTCTTACGATAAAAGCTTCTTTTTTTCACCTCCTTTACTATATGGGGCAGACGAGGGAAAGCCTCTGAGCGACCGTGGCGTAGGGTGGGGCGGTCACTTCATCTTTGCGCCAAAAGAACTGGCCTGTGTGGTCTTTTCCTTTCTTCCACGCAGAGCGCCTAACAAGTATAGAGAAGCCCCGGCATGGCGTGGCTGCCTAAACCGGGCATATATGGCGGGGAGAAGAAGTCTTCACTCTGGCCTCATAAGCCAGACTCCGTAGGGGCAGTACCTACTCCCGCAACCAATTAGCCCAGACGCGAGAACGGTCTGGTAGCACCAGAAAGTTTGCTTGCGTGAAGAAGTCTTGCGGCGGTTCGTTCCGTTGTTAGCCAAGGCTGAGAATGTGATAGCTACACAGGCGTGGTTTGCGAGGGCTTGCCAGCGCCACAAACGCTCCCCTATCAAGCGTTGAACGGCATGGTCTATATGGCTGTGCTGTGTTTGGAGATGGGTCGATACAGACGATTGGTGTAATGGAAGCACACAAGGCTTTGAACCTTGGGGCGGTGGATCGTAACCATCATTGTCTGCCAAACAGACTGGCATAGAGCCAGAGGGATGACACGGGTGCAAATAGGGGCGGGGAAGCATCCGCTGGTAAATACTGCGTATGAAGCCAATAAGGGCAGACTTGTCTGCTGACTACAAGTCCATAGAGTTGCTTGTCCTTGCTGACTATCATTACGCTGACCCGCATTCGGATCACGATGCCATACGCCTGGACATCGATTATGTAAACACGCACGACAATGCGTACTGCGTTTTAGCTGGTGATCTTTTAGATTGCGCTTTAAAGTCGAGCCTGGGGGATGCCTACACGAACCTCTCGCCAATGGAAGAACTGACTGCGATGATGGATCTCATTCAGCCCATCGCGCACAAGGTTTTGGCGATAGTCGGAGGGAACCATGAAGCGAGGCATTATCGCACCAATGGTGTGGATATGACCAGACTGTTGGCGAGACAGATTGGCATTGAGAATAAGTATTCGCCAGACACAGCTCTCGTCTTCCTGAGATTAGGCCGCGACAGCAAGAGCAACGGGCATCACAGGCCTATCCTGTATATCATCTACATGACGCATGGCTCTGGTGGAGGCCGTAAAGAGGGCGGCAAGATTCAGAGACTTGCCGACTACGCTGAGATAGTTGATGCTGACATCTACATCTGTGGACATACGCATCTCCCGGCATCATTCAAAACAGGGTTTGCTCGTCCGTCTGCGGCGAACAACAGCATTACCTACTGCACAAAGCTATTCGTGAACAGTGCAGCAAAATTGCAGTATGGTGGATATGGAGACACTGGCGGGTTTAAGCCGCCTTGCATAGACACGCCGAGAATCATATTGAGCGGCGAAAATAAAGACATGAGGGCGCTGATATGATGCCTCCGCAAGTATTAGAGGCCGTTGAGGCCATTGTGAAAACAGGGAAAGAAGCCATTGTAAAGAAGGAGCGCGGCAAGTGGGTCGTGCTTGAGAATGGCAAGCGGCTTGTGTATAAAGAGCCGTAAATCCGAAGTAGAACTTTAGATTGCGCTCATGGCGAGTGGGCTATGAGCAGAGCCAACTGGGGCTGAGTTGTCTACAAATTGTAGGCAGCTTGGCTCCTTTTTTATTTTTGAGGTGAAGAGTTTGGACGAAAACAACAACAAATCCCCGGTCATCCGCAACGATATGTTCGGGCGGCTGGACATCTACGCCTCCTACGATGACATCAACGAGGACAACCTGATCGCGGAGCTTAACTCTGCGCTTGTTTACCACGTTAACAATATGCTCCAAGAGGAGTTCCTGTACTGGTACACCCGTGGTGTGCAGCCGATTCTGAACCGCCGCAAGGAGATCCGCGAGGACATCATGAACATTGTCCAGGTAAATCTTGCGGAGTCCGTTGTGGACTTTAAGAACGGCTACTTTCTCACGCAGCCAGCGTTTTATGTCGGCAGACGCAAGGGCGTTCAGACCAAGGTCAAGAAGCTGAACGAGTACCTTTACCGCTCAGGAAAACAAGAAGCGGACAACAAGGTAGCTGACTGGTTTCACAGGGTTGGCAAGGCCGCTCTGTTTGTGGAGCCTACCGATGACCCGGAAGTTCCGTTCTGCGCTTATGCGCTTGACCCTCGCTCCGCATTTGTTGTGTATTCCCTTCGCCCCGGAAATAAGCCTGTGATGGGCGTGAACATGGTGACCGTGGACGGCGTAGCGAAGTTTGATGTGTTCACCGAGAAGATGGTGTATCACCTCTCCGGCACAGTCGTTGGCAAGATGATCTCCACCGAGAAGAACCACGACTTCATGACGAGCGCAACCACGATTGACTCTGTTGAGCCGAACGTGCTTGGATACATCCCAATCATCGAGTACCGCTATAACAACATCAACACTTCGTGCTTTGAGTTGGCTGTGCCGCTTCTCGATGAGATTAGCAACATCTATTCCAACTCAGCAGACGGCATCGAGCAGTTCATTCAGAGCCTTGCAATCGCTGTGAACTGCGAGTTCCCGGAAAACACCACGATTACCGATATCCGCAAGGCGGGTATGATTGCGCTTCGGTCTATCGGCGAAAACAAGGCCGACTTCAAGGTTCTGACTGAACAGCTTGACCAGACGCAGACGAAGGTTCTTATCGACAGCCTTTACGATGAGGTGCTTCGCATCTGCGCTATGCCGAGCCGTAGCGATGGACACAGCACCTACGACACGACAGGAGCTGCCGTCCTTGCCAACTTTGGCTACTACCAAGCCGATGCGGCGGCGAGAGACTGCGAGGATCTGTTTAAGGAATCCAACAGGCAGTTCGACCGCATCATCATTGAGATCCTTCGTCGCAAGGGCCTGCTCGACATTAATCTCAATGACTTTGAACTGAACTTCGTTAGGAACGAGACTTCCAACGTGCAGTCCAAGGCACAGGCGTTCCAGACGCTCATGTCTGCTGGTCTGCATCCCGAACTTGCGGCGGCTAAGTCTGGTATTTCCAACGACCCTGTCAAGGATATCAAGATGTCCGAGAAGTGGTTGGAGATGATCTGGGGCAACCCGGAGGCCAAAGCCAAGAAACTGGAGCAAGCCGACCAGTCTGGCAATCTGCAAGACGAAGAGGAAGCGTCCTCTGGCGAGGCTGAAATCATCGAGAGCGACAACTTTAACGGCGAAAACGATACGGGCGGTGCTGTGTAATGGCAAGCATCCTGCCGATGGACGAACTGAACCGAGTAGACGCAGACATCCGTCAGCGGTTTGGGGACGCATCGCTTCAAGACAATAAGCAAGAGGAAGAGGACATCATAGATGAACTTCTGGATCTCTTCCTCCTCGCATACGCAATGGGCAATTCCGTTACCAACGAGAACCTATCGTCCGATTATTCCCCAGCTTTGGACGATGTGATGAAAGTCGTGGACGCAGAGGTGGCTGGAAAGACTTGGAGAGAGCGAGTCGAGGATTACTTCGGAAGTGGCGGAACAGGGGCAGATATCGCCCGGATAGCCGATACGGAGATGCACCGCATTGCAAACACCGCTGCACTCGATACCGCAAAGAGAGCGGGTGCAACGAGCAAGACTTGGGTCACGATGATGGATGACAGAGTCCGAGACACGCACGATTACCTTGAGGGAGAAACTGTCGGCATTGACGATGACTTCTACACCTATGACGGTGACCACGCATCCGCTCCCGGCCTGTTTGAACTTGCTGAGAACAACGTAAATTGCAGATGTGAATTGTTGTTTGGCTGAGTAATCAGTTTGACATATACGGGCAGTAGTGAAACTGCCTCATCAAAAACGCACACAAGAGATGACAACTCCACAAACGGAAAGCATAGTGCAGGGACGCACTCTAAAAAACGCAAGGAGAAAGACATGAAAATCGACACCACTAAGATCTCTGGTTACGCAGAGATGTCCGCAGAAGAAAAACTGGCGGCGCTTGAAGCGTATGAGTTTGAAACTCCCAAGGCTGACGAGTCTGAGGAAGTGAAGAAACTCAAGGCCGCGCTGTCTAACGCAAACTCCCAGGCTGCTGAGTATAAGCGCCAGTGGAGAGAAAAGCAGACTGAGGCTGAACGTGCAGAGGCTGAGAGAGCCGAGCGCGAGAAAGCCGTTGAAGACGAACTGCGGACGCTCCGCAGAGACAAGACCGTGAGCGGGTATGTCGCACAGTGTCTTGCTCTTGGTTATGACAAGGATCTCGCACTCCGGGCGGCAGAGGCTATGGCTGACAACGATGCCGCCGCAATCATGGCGTGTCAGCAAGACTTTTTGGAGGCAAAGCAAAAGGAATTGGAAGCGGCTGCTCTTAACAAACAGCCCACTTTGACTCCCGGCGCTCCTCCCACGGCGAAACAGGCCGAGTTGGAAACGGAAAACAAGCTCCGTCAGCACTTCGGACTGCCGCCGAAAAAATAAAACATAAGGAGAAATACAAATGGCAACTACTGTTGTAGCACCTGCCGCAAACAATATCGCGCTTGCGGAACTGTATCTGCCTCTGCTTGATGAGGCGTATAAGGCTGAGTCCAAGTCCGCTGTCCTGGACACTCTCAGCGACTACGTTAGCTTCACTGGCGGCAACACCGTCAATATCTTCAACATCAATCCTGTCGGCATGGGCAACTATGACCGCAACGCTGGTTTTGTCCCCGGCGATGTGACTGGCACTTGGCAGCCCTACGTTCTGGAGACTGATCGCGGGCGTTCCTACCAGGTGGACTTCCTCGACAACGAACAGGCCATGGGCCTTGTGGTTCCCAATCTGCTTGGAACTGTGGAGCGCCAGTACATTATTCCCGAGGTCGATGCGTACAGATTCAGCACCTATGCCTCTGGCGCTGCCGCTGGCAATGTCGTGACCGAGACTCTGTCTGCTGGCGCGGCTACCATCGCCTCCATTGACGGCGCTACCGAGGCTCTGGACAATGCCGAAGTCCCCTATGAGGGTCGTATCCTGTTTGTCAGCCCCGCCACCTATCGTCTCATCAAGAGCGGCATCACCCGCATGGTCATGAACCGCGACCGTGATGTTGACTACAATGTCGAGATGTACAACGACATGAGAGTCATCACCGTACCGCAGCCCCGCTTCCAGACGGCGATCACCCTTGCCGCTCCGACCACCTCCAGCGGTGCTGGCGGCTTTGCCCCCGCTACTGGCGCATCGGCTATTAACTACATGATTATCCACCCGTCTGCCGTCCTCCAGGTCATGCAGCACTACGTTCCCCGCATCTTCAGCCCGGAGCAGAATATCGAGGCCGATGCTTGGCGCGTCCAGCCCCGTTACTGCCACGGCGCGTGGGTCAAGACTCACAAGACCAACGGCATCTACGTTTCCCACGCCTAATATGGCGATTCGGAAGAATCCCGATGGTAGCTTGACTGTAGGCATCCTCAAAGAAGAGAAGCCCGAAGTCAAGTCTGAGAAGCCGAAACGGGCGGCTAAACCCAAAGAAAAGGGAGAGGCTTAAAAACCTCTCCCATCCGTAAAGGACTGATGGCATATGACCGATGAACAGAAGTTAATCACTGTGCAGACGCTCATTGACGATGGCACTGGCTATATGCCGAGCGATGACTTGCTGAACACCTATCTGACGATGGCGAAGAGCGAGATTCTGTCGTGGATGTATCACCTCGTTGGCGGCGTCCCCGAAGATGTGACCGAAGTGCCGAGCAAGTATGAGGGCATCCAGATTTACGCTGTGGTCGTTGGCTTCACGCAGAGCGGCGCTGAAGGACAGGGGTTGTCGATTGAAAACGGTGTCCACCGTGATTTCAAGTATACGGATATGCTTGACTACATCCACAACAATGTTCTGCCGTATGTGCGAGTCGGGGCGGTGAGTACCAGTTGAGAACTGTAAGGCGAAACAGACGGCCTGTCGCTTATGCGTTCTACCAAGGTGTGACTGATGTTGTCAATGCTGACGGGGAACTGACTGGTGAGCATGAGGTAAGCTACTCTGAACCGATTAAGGCGCTGATGAATGTGTCTGGCGGCAGAGGGCAAGCGGATATCAATCTGTTCGGCATTGGCAGTTCGTCCATGCGGACGATTGTGACGGAAGACCTTGAAACTCCGTTCTCTGAGGAGACGGTGTTCTGGGTCGAGCGAGATCCCGACACTGAACCGTTTGACTACCGAGTGGTCAACATCTCCCGCACAGTGAACCAAGTGGTCATCGCCATTGATGAAGTGGGCGTGAGTGAGTCGTGAAGAAGTCTTACAACATCGACTTGTCGGACAAGGGAATTAAGGAGCTGCAAAATGGCCTTGAAGAGTACGACAAGTGGATTAAGAAGAAGTCCGATGAACTGTGCAAACGACTTGCGGACATGGGTGTGCAAAAAGCAGAGTTGAACTTTAGTTCTGCCATTTATGACGGAAACTACGACTACGAAGTCCACGCTGAGAAGAGTGGAGACGGGTATGTAGTCAAGGCAAGCGGTGAGAAAATCCTGTTTGTGGAGTTCGGCTCCGGCCTTATTGGATACGGACACCCAGAGGTTCAAAACATGGGGCCTGGAACGTATCCCGGCAAAGGTCACTGGAATGACCCAAACGGTTGGTGGTACGCGCACGGGAAGAAGTCTCACGGCAACCCGCCTAATATGCCGATGTACAACACGGTCAAGGAACTGGAACAGGAACTCGCAAGAGTGGTCAAGGAGGTATTTGAACTGTGATCGATGTGGAAACAAAAATCTATAGTCAAATTGCCACCGCGCTCAAGGCTGAGTACCCGGATATCTTCGTGACATCTGAACCAGTTGCGACCCCCGGCAAGTCCCTTGTGGCCGGCATCGTGCAGCAGGACAACTACATGAGCATCGGCAAACTGGACAATAGCGGCAGAGAGCGTTTTGCCACCATCATGTTCCAAGTCGATGTGTATTCCAACAAGCAGTCTGGCAAAAAGAGCCAGTGCAAAGAGGTCATGAACTTTGTAGACAAGATGCTCTTTGCTCTGAACTTCACCCGGCTGTCTCTGACCCCGATTCCCTCGCCGGACACGGGGTACTACCGATATACCGCCCGGTACAGAGCCGAGACGGACGGCGAGAATATGTACACTATTTAATAAGGAGAGACACGGCTTATGGCTATGAACACCTATAAGACCTTTTTGCTCCAGGGTACGGATACTGGCGGCACTCTCACCTACGCTGAGATTTGCCCCATCAAGGACTACCCGGACTTTCTGAACGAGGTCAACACCATTGATGTCACCAACCTCCAGAACGCCAACCACACCTACATCTTTGGACTGGGTGATTCCGGCGGCGACATGGCATTTACTTGCAACTATACGCTGACTGACTACCAGGCTGCGAAGGCCCTGGACGATGGCACTGTAAAGCACCTCAAGCTGGCATTCGGTGCTACTGAGACTAACGGCGTGTTCAGTGACTTCGGCGCTGACGGCGCTTGGACGTTTGACGGCATGGTCAAGGTCGGCATCATCGGCAAGGGCGTGGACGAGGCCCGTGAGATGACCATCCATGTGGTTCCGAGTTCCGACATGATTTTCGAGGTTTAACCTAAAAACATAATCATCGACAAGGAGTAAGAGATGAGCAAGCAGATTTCTTTTGAGTTTGAGAAAAAGCAGTATAACCTGGAGTACACGCTGCGGACGGCGGGACAGGCCAACGAGGACGGCTTCATCCTGGACGAACTGGGAGACAAACCCGCGCTGATGATTCCCAAGCTGGTGTACTGGGCTTTCGTCCGGCATCACAGGGGCATCACCCGCAAGCAGACCGAGGATATCTACGCATGGATCAAAGACAAGAACGGCTTTATCACGGCCCTGGCTGAGATGTACGCCGAGGCAGTCAATGCCCTTGTCGATGATGAGGAAGACACGGGAAACGCGAACTGGACTCTGAGCTAAACGGCGGCTCACAGTCCGAAATAATGGGGAGAGCTGGCGGCAAGAACGCCGCTCTCCCTTTGTCGTTAATGGCTGTTTTTCAACGCGCCTGTCCGCACTACATGGCAATGGGCATGACCTATGAGCAGTTTTGGGATGGAGAAGTCACAGCGCACAAATGCTTCCGTGAGGCGAAGAAACTGAGACTGGTTGAGCAGAATCAGATGGCTTGGCTACAAGGGATGTATGTTTACGAAGCGATTGCAGACTTGGCTCCGATGCTCAAAGCGTTTGCAAAGGGGAAGCCGAAGCCGTACAGGAATGAGCCTTATGACTTGTTTGAGGCACAGCGCAAAGCCCGTGAGGAACGGGAAGAGCGTGAACGCTACGAACGAATCAAGGCAAAAATAGCGGAGTTTGCGGCACGGAAAAAGCAGCAAGAATCTGAAAAGAAAAGCGAGGTGGATAGCAATGCCGGATGTGTCCCTTAATGGAATAGAGTTTACGATCAAGGGAAGCTCTGACGCTGCGTCCGACTCTGTAAAGAAGCTAACGCAAGAACTTACCGAGCTGCGTAATGCTCTGGGGAAGTCTGCTGGCATTAGTGGATTTGCAAATCAGATCAAGAAACTGGAAAACATCGACACGGCGATGCTTTCCGTTACTGGAACGATTCTTAAGGATATCTCTAAGATTGACTTCTCCAACTTGCAACAGGCGGCAAGCGATATTAAGGACATCGCCTCTGCGGCAAAGGCCGTTGCCGGGATTGAGGATGCCACTCCCAAAGCGGAGCCGATTCAGAAAGCTACACACAGCCTCAAAGAATTCTTCACAGCGCAGAGAATGACTAACGAGAACAGTGGCAAACTGGCGTATGGTCTTGACAGTATGCGTGTGGGATTTCTTGGCTTGATTAGTGGTGCGGGAAAGGCTGCTGGCGGGATCCTAAAGGTTGGCTTGGCGGGAGCAAACGCAGCGAGGAGACTTGTCGGTTTTCCTCCCGTAAAAGCGATAAACGGTATCAAGGGATTTGGCGATAGGCTCAAGGGAGTCCTGGGAAGTTTTAAGCGAGTTATGTTCTATCGCGTTGTTCGTACAATTATCAAAGAAATCGGTCAAGCGTTCGCGGAGGGCATCAAGAATCTCTACGGCTGGTCGAAGCTGATGGGCGGTGCAGTAAGTGCAAGCGGTCAGACTTTCGCACAGAGCATGGATAGTATTGCCACCTCTCTGCTGTACTTTAAGAACAGTATCGGTGCGGCGGTGTCTCCTCTCATCGGCGCTCTTGCCCCGGCAATCGACTTCGTGATCGACAAGATCGTTACCCTTATCAACCTCATCAATCAGCTTCTCGCGAAACTGTCTGGTGCATCCTCTTGGAACAGGGCCGTCAAAAAGGCTACAGAGTATGGAGATGCAGTTGGCGGCGCTGGAAGTGCGGCTAAAGAAGCTCTGCGTTATCTGGCTCCGTTCGATGAACTGAACCGTCTGCCGGACAACAAGAAAGGCGGCGGTGGCGGTGGCTCTGCCGAAGACTACTCCGGGATGTTTGAGGAAGTCGCAGAGTTCAACGAGTGCATTGCAAACTTTGCGGATGCTATCAAGGACGCAGTAAACCGTGGCGACTGGCAAGGGCTTGGGACTCTGCTGGGCGAGAAGGTCAACGAGATTATCGACAGGATCAACTTCGCCGAGATTGGAACCAAGGTTGGCGAGAAAATCAACGCCCTGTTCACGACCGAATACTGGACACTGAAAACCATCAACTTCCAGAACATTGGCAAGAAAGTGGCTGAGTTTCTCACAGGCGAAGATGGAATCGGCGGCGCTCTGAGGCAAATTGATTTCTCCAACATTGGAGGGATCATGGCAGAGAAGATGACGGCTCTGCCGGAGGTGCTGATTGGTGTTGTGAACAACCTCGATTTCTCCGTGGTTGGTCAAAGCCTTGGCGACACCATTAGAGGTTTCCTCGATGGTGTCACAGATTTCATCCAGTCTGTCGATTGGGGAACAACTCTTGAAAATGCCATCAAGGGAATGTTCGACTTCATAAAAGGCATGGACATCATGTCTCTTGCCGAGAGTCTCCTTACGCTGCTTGGCTCTGTCGTTGGAGCGGTAGGTGATGGGCTTGTCACTCTTCTGGGCGATCTGGCCGATGTCATCATCAACCCGGATACATGGAAAGTGGTCTGGGCTTGGATGCAAGATATCCCGGCGAAACTGAAACAGCTTGGAATCGATGCCATAAATGCGTTCACGTCTCAGTTTACTGACGGACTTAACAATTTTATAGAGAATCATCCGAAACTTGCCTCCGCGCTTGGCCTTGATGAGCCTATCGAGTTTCAGCTTATTCCAGATATCCCCAAGGAAGAACTGAACAAGCACTACAACCAAGCCAAGGCAGATATCGAAGCCGCAAGCAAGGCTGATCCCACGAACATTTCCGCAAAAGCCCAATTGGACAACTGGAAATCTCAGCGGATAGCACTTGCATCGGAAAGTGCCAGCGATCCTGTTGTGCTTGATTCCAAAGCAAACCTTACTGCATATAAGAACAGTTTAACGAGTAAGACCAATGGCAATCCCGTCATCGCTTCTTATGCAAATCTCACTGCGTACAAGAATAGCTTGACAAGCAAGACAAACGGTAACCCTGTCATCGCTTCAAAAGCCGACCTCACTGCGTACAAGAATAGCTTGACAAGCAAGACAAACGGCAATCCTGTCATCGGTTCTTATGCAAATCTTACTGCATACAAGAATGCGCTAACTGGAAATAAGTTTCCGAGCGTTGGGTCAAACGCCAGTTTCACCAGTACATCTAATGACTTGGGGTACACTCCTTCTCTTGGGGCGAATGCTTCCATGAGCAATCCGACTTGGGCTGATGGTAAGACACCGACTATGACAGTCTACGCAGCTATGAGCTATCAAAACAATCCGGGCGCTGTAATGGGCGGCTATGCAAAGGGCGGTGCTTTCTACGGTGGACTGTGGCACAGCATTCCGCAGTACGCAAAAGGCACCGCAAGGGCCGGTTCCATGTTTATTGCTGGCGAAGCTGGCCCAGAGGTTGTTGGTCACATCGGCGGTCGCACCGAAGTCCTCAACCAGTCCCAGCTTGCCGCTACCATGTACGCAGCGGTACGGTCAGCCCTGTCTGGACTCCAGATGGCTGTTAGCGCACCGAGCGTGTCTGCATCTGTAGACAACAACGCTACAAGCGAGGAAACTATGTATCGTGCGTTCAGCCGTGCGCTGGCAGACTCTGACCTTGGCGGTGATATCGAACTGGACGGCGATGTACTGTATAGCGCAATGGTCAATCGCAACAGGCGAAACACGAGACTCACGGGCGTAAACGCTATGGCATAAGGAGGAATATGGATGCCTACACTTTCTATTAATAAGCTCGACACACAGGGCTATTGGATGGTGGGGAATAGTCACATCTATATCCCCTCCACCCCTTGCAAAGTTGAACACAGCAACGTGGTCGGATCGGATAGTGGCAGAGACGAAGCTGGAATTATGCACATAGATTGGGTACGCAGAGATGTCCGCAAGGTGATTCTCCATTACAATGCGATAACAGAAACTGAACTGGCGTATCTGATGGGGCTGATGCAAGGGAAAGAGTTTGTCTTCAAGTTTCGTGACCAAGGGACGGTGCAGACCATCAATGCCTATGCTTCTGAGAGTAACTATCAGTTTTATTCCTATTCTTCCATGTACGCCGAGGGCGTGTACACGGACTTTGAAACCCATGTAATCGAAATGTGAGGTGCTTATGGCGCTTAGCAAAATCGTATTGTCTGACGGAGTGACGGAACTGGCGAATGTCAAGTCCGTCACCTATAAAGAAGTAGTCAACGCCGGGGTTGGCCTCCGTCCCGGCTGCGTTGGCTCTGCTCAAATCGAGGTGGAGGTCTATGGCAATCAAGCCGGGGCTGTAGCGGCTGGCGAGGTCGTTAGCTACTATCAGATTGACGCTGGCGGCAATGAGACGCTGGTGGGACTGTTCACCGCAGAGCCGAGCATTAAAACCAAGAACAGTTACAAATTCCTTGCCTACGATAACGCACAAAAACTTGATGCAGATTTCAGCCAATGGCTGCAAGCTCATCAAGAGGACTTCCCGATGACGGTCTATGCGCTGGTTTCTGCGGCGTGTACTGTGGCGGGGGTCACGCTGGGAAGCGCATCTTGGCCCCTGTCTACGCAGACGGTCAATGCGTTTTATTCGGACGGCGTTACTTGCCGGGACATCCTGTCCTATGCGGCTGAAATCGCTTGTAAGTTCGCACACTGCCACACGGACGGCGCTGTGTACTTCGATTGGTATGCATCGGTTACGGATTCTATCGCTCCGTCTGCCGGAACAAATCAGTACGCCTACAAGCAAAATGGTTTGACCTACGCAAACTATACCGCCGAGTCTCTGGCGAGAGTTGCTGTGCATCCGAGTGGCGAGGATGATGTAGCGTACATCTATCCCGATGGCGTGACCAGCGGGAACACATTGCACATCAATAACAATCTGCTCCTCACGGCGGCTGATGCGGCGTTTTACAATGCCGTGGCTCAGAATGTGTACAGCAATCTCTCCACGCTGTTCCCGTACCGCCCGTTCTCCGTTAATCTGTTCCCGCTGGAAAATCCGTTTAGGGCGGGGGACATCGTGGCCGTTACGGACATTCAAGGTGTAACTTTCTCCGCTCCTGTGATGGCGTTGTCCGTAAGCGCGAGTGCGTCAACATTAGCAAGCACGGGAAACGCGCTGCTGGATGACGCAACCAACACGCAAAAAGCAATAGCGCAGCTTGCTTCCGATATTGTCCGAATCAACAAGCTAAAAGTGGACTGGGCAGATATTACGGAAGCCATTATTCAAACTCTTGTTGCCAACGATATCACAGCCAGAAACTTGACCATCATCAACGATAACGAGGATGTGATCGCGTCTTTCCAAGATGTGATCATCCTCGGCAAAGAGAGCGATGTCCACGCCGAGATTGATTTCAACAGCTTTGAGCTATACGACAAAGGCGGAGAATCATACCTATCTATTGGTGACATCCGAGAAGCGACAGGCGAAGCAGAGTACACATATCAAGTCACTGCTGACGGTAGTACGACACAGTTTATTTTTTATCCTGTTGCGAAGTCGACAAGCAGCGTAAAAGTATATGTAAACAACTCGCAAGTCACCTCCGGGATCACGGTCACGACATCAGCCGTCACGTTTGCAACAGCACCAGCGTACAGATCCGTTGTTGCGATCAAATACACTACGGCAAAGCCTGTTTATCACTATGACCTTGGAACCCGAGACAGTGGTCAAAAAGGCTATTTTTCGTTTGCGGCAGGACAATACATTATAGCGAGTGGCGGCTTCTCAAGTGCTTCCGGTGGCTATAACAACCGGGCAACAGGGGAATACTCGCATATAGGCGGCGGCCGCGAAAACCAAGCTGGTGGTGGCTTATCGTCTGTTGGCGGCGGTGATAATAACAAAGCGACAGGCGGCGGATCAACTGTCTCCGGCGGAGTTAGCAACACAGCAAGCGGAGATTATGCTGATGTCGGCGGCGGCATGAACAATATCGCAAGCGGCCAATCTTCCTGCATCCCCGGCGGCGTATATAACCGGGCAACTCATCGTGGACAGATGGTCTTTGGAACGTACAATGCTCTCGACCCATCTACTGCGGCAGCGACAAACAAAGGAACGTATGTCGAAATAGTCGGTAATGGCACTTCTACGTCCAACCGATCCAACGCCCGCACCCTTGACTGGGACGGCAACGAGGTTCTGGCTGGCGGCCTAAAGATCAACGGAACGCGAGATATCGGTGCGGAGCTGGATGGATTGAAATTCCGAAACGCAACGCCAGCAACGGCAGGGCCGATTGAAACGGTTTGCCCGTTTGAGGGTGCCTCAAAATTGTCCATGTATTTTGTGAATTCCGGCGGCATCTCAGACCAGCCGATATCGGGTACGAATGCGACAGCATTTGTGTTCTGTTTTGGAGGTTCTGCAAACAACCATGTACACATCCTTGTTTACACTTCCACAAGTGGAATTATCGGAAGAATGTTCATGCACACGATGCGTGGCGGCTCCACCGAAACATGGAAAGAAATCACAATGTCATGAGGTGTCTTAAATGGACGATGACGAAAAAGAGTACAGCGGTCTTTTGGAGGACGATTAAGTGCCAGATTACAAAAAGCTATATACATTCTTTACGGCATCCGGGATGACCCACGCCGGGGCCTTAGGGCTTCTGGGCAATCTCCAAGCCGAGAGCGGGTGCGAGGCTTGCCGTCTTCAAGGGGACTTTGACCTCAACCGGGCGAAGTCTAAATCCTACGCCACACGGGTGGACAGCGGCGAACTGTCCATCCATGTCATGGCAAACGACCAAGCCGGGTGGGGACTGGCCCAGTGGACTTATCCGACTCGCAAAGCCAATCTTGCATACTTCTGCAAAGAGCGTGGCGTGTCCATCGCAGACGAGACAGCGCAAGCTGCTTTCATTCTAAAAGAACTCCGTGAGGAATACTTCCAGCTTCTCAAGTTTCTCTGCTCCACGGGCGAGATGTTCACGGCTTGCAAGCGTGTGTGCGAAGAGTACGAACGCCCAGCAGTGAACAATGTGCAAGCCCGGTATGCGATGGCTCAGAACATTGAGAAGCAAATTGCAGACTCCGTACCAGCGGATGGCGGGAAGCCAACCGGGGAAACCTACTGGCCCCCTCGCACTCTGGACAAGAACATGAGTGGATGCGATGTGCTGGTTATCCAGTCCATCCTCTCCGCACGGGGATTGTACAAGGGCGATATGAACGGCAACTTCTCCGACAGACTTGACGCTGCCGTGAAAGACTTCCAGACCCGCAAGGGCCTATCCGTTGATGGCGTGGTCGGCCCCATGACTTGGCGAAAACTTTTAGAGATGGAGTGATCCGCTTGGACGGATTGATTTCAGTTTTACAGGCTTGCGCTCCGATTCTGGTTGCCCTGGTCGGCCTTATCCCAACCATCATAAACAACCGCAAGAAGACGCAAGCGTCTATCGAAACGCTCCAGAAGACTCTGGACGCGCACATCAAAGAGGATGAGGATGACAAGGCCCGTCAAGCCCGTCTGCGGATTATTCGCTTCAATGACGAACTGTGCGAGAACCGTCTGCATTCCGAGTCATACTTTGAAGACATACTGGATGATATCGATATGTACGAAGCGTACTGCGATAAGCACCCGGATTTTAAGAATGGCAGAGGTAAAGCCGCTATGCAGCACGTTAAAGCAACCTACGCAAAGGTGAAGAACAAAGGCGGCTTTCTTATGCACACAGATTTGGAGGTAAATCATGATTCCTGAATTTGCAACTGTCAGCGGTATTATCGTTATCTGTTTTCTGATCGGCATGGCGGTCAAAGCCAGCCCCCTGGATGACAAGTTCATCCCCATCATCGTGGGCGTGTTCGGTGGCATCCTTGGCGTGGTCGGTCTGATGACTATGCCCAGTTTCCCCGTGGACAACTACATTGATGCCGTTGCCGTGGGCATTGCTTCTGGCCTCGCTGCCACTGGTGTACACCAGATCGGAAAGCAGTTGAGCGAGGGCTAACGAGTGGTGCTTAAAATCATATGAGGGTACGCATTATTAGTAGTAATTGATTGCGTTTTTATGTGAATTTTTGCGTTTTTAACGGTATATTTTTGCGCGTCACTTTAGCTGGCTAAAGAATTGGTCTGAACTTTTAAGGCGCAAAAGTACATAAAAACAAAGAAAAAGAGCGGGAAAGCATCGCTTTCTCGCTCTAAAACTGTGGTGACCCGTACGGGACTCGAACCTATTTATCGGCGGCTATACCCGTTGATATCACTGCGTTTGCGGATTTGGTACGCATTTTGTCAGCATAAAATTCGCTCATTCGGCCTATGTCGGCGTTTGCGTCAGCGTTCGCAAGGTGGGTGTAGATGCCGTGGACGGTCTGCGGATTGTTCCAGCCGCCCTCTCGCATGGTGGTGGCCTCCGACCAGTTGAGGTGGTAGGCGAGGGATGCGAAGCTGTGGCGTAGGCCATGAACTCCGACCTTGGGTAGTCCCTTCTTTTCGCACAGGCCGTTGATGAGTCCGTAAAGTGTGGTAGGGTTCGTTGTAATAAGTCTGCCCTTTTTACCACGAAGCAGCTCAGTGAGTCGTGGCATGACTATATGGACATCACGGGTAGAAGCCTTTGTCTTATTCGTCACCTTGTCCGTCAGCTTGTTGCCCTCTCCAATCACGGATGCTCCTCTCACATGGATGATGTTGTTATCCAGGTCTATGTCATCGGCAGAAAGATGCAGTATTTCTGACCGCCGAAGTCCGTGCAGAGCAAGCAACGCTCCCAGCTCCCACGGCTTGCCGTAGATTGCGTCCGTGAATTGGGCTATCTGTTCGTAGTCCAACCACGGGCGTGTACTTTTATGCTTTTGCGGCAGATTGATTTCTGGCACACTCAACGAAAGATTATTGAGGGATGCTGTGACGAGCCTCCATGCGTTGTGTACAGTCTTTGCAGACACTATCTTGGCTTCGGCATTGACCATGCTTTGATAGTTGATGGAGTCCGTCTGCTTATCCATGTATGCTGCGAAGCGGGTCTTTCGGTATGATTTGTAGCAATTGATGGTAGACGGAGAAAGCACCGCATCATTGTCTTTGATATAGCGATCTATTGCCTCACCAAGAGTTATCTTGGCGGGGCTTTTTTTAATCTCTATCTGTCGGGTCTTGGCAGCTCTGGCCTTGGCGTAATACTCCTCCTCACTGTCTGCGGAAACATACACCCTGTTGTCCCCGACCACGACCTGGGAGAACCACTTGTTCCCCTTGTGGCGTGGGGCTGGGATGCGTACATCGTTGCTTTCCGTGATCTGCTTATGTCCGCACCAGTTGCAGTAGATGGAGTTGTCTTCAATCTGGCGCTTGCATTTCTTACATTTCATGATGCCTCCACAATTTGTATCGGTAGGCCGTTATAAAAATCTTCATTGAGTATGTGCATCAATTCGTGAATGTAGTCCTCAATCTGTTGGTCACGGGAACGGCGAGGGTCTAAAAAGATGATGTATGTCCCATCGTTGTTGGGATGCACGAAAGCATAGACCTTCGGCGGCAGTTCCATGTAGCGAATCCAGTAGTCGCAATCTTCAATCGGCAAAGTCAACTCGTTTCTCATCCTCTTTCATCTTTTCAATCTGACTAATGAGCGCGTAGACGCTCGATGCCGGGACATCCTTGGCAGAGTGGAGGAGGACTCTGAGATCCTGTCGCTCCCGGATGCTCTGCAAAAGGTCGGCTGTGTCTGAGTCAATCGTATCTGACTTTTCATAATCGGAAAGGTTTATTTTTAGATACTTTTCAATTGCTATTATTTTGTCCTCTCTTGGTTGGCTTCCTTTCTTCCATCCAGAATATGCAGCGCTTGAAATGCCTATAGCGTCACAAAATTCAAGTCGAGATATCCCGCGCTCTGCAAGTATTCTGTCTACGATTCGCGTCAATGTTTGTCCATCCATAATTATCCCCCATTAAAAATGTAAAAATAATTAATTTAGGGGTTGACAAACTTAATTTGCTTTGCTATACTTAACAGCGTAAACGGAAAGCAAAGTAAATTAAGCCCCCACTCAATGCGGACTCCTGTGATTATTTTGTTATCCTGGCAGATACAGAATATCATAGCTGTAACCAATTTGTCAACAATTATTTTAAGTGTGGGCTAAAAAATTCACCAGGATTAGGAGGTGTTAAGTCCCACATTTATTTTATCACAAGCACAGTACAATAAACAGGACTATGAAAGGAAGGATTAAATGTCCACAGCAGTACAAATCACTATCATCATCTGCATGACCGTCCTCATCATGACGATCATCGGCAGCATGAACAATCCCAGGAGGTAATCAAGATGCCCAGAACATTGCTTGGAGAAAAATACAAGCGTGACCAGCCTCCGATTGATGAGGCGTGGGGCGCGATGCTCGTCCGCAAGGAGCAGATGGGGTTGAGCCTCAAGGATATTGCGGACAAGACGGGACTCAACTATGGGAGGCTTCGCCGCTTCTGGGTATGCCCTCCCATCGAGTGGAACTACGATGACCGGGAGCGCATCCTCAAGCTGTTCGGCCTGGAGTGCAAGCTGGTCATCACGGAGAAGGGAGCCAAGGCATGAAGTACGGAGTCGTTGCGCTGATGTTCCTTGCGGGGAACGAGATTGTATCTTACATCGCACTGTGCGTCATGTCCGTGATGCTCTTCTGCGATCTGATTCATGCGAGGGAGGTGTACCGCTGATGGCTACACTGTGCGCCATTCTGATTGGCCTGTGCCTGTTGCTCCTCGGCGTGTGCGCTTTTCTGATTGCGCTCGTCCAGGAATATGACCGCAGAGAGAAGCGGTACTATAGCCCCGTGTATCTACCGGAGATTGACTGGGACTACACACGGGAGAAGGGCTGGAGGGATGCAGAGTATGAGCAAGTCGAAACCGAATAAGCATCCCGGCACGACCGACCACGACCCGACACTCTGCTGGGACTGCGCTCTGGCTACACGCCCCTGGGCCTGTCCGTGGGTAGGGAAGAGGAAGCCCGTCAGCGGATGGCTTGCCCGTGAGACTATCGTCTCCAAGAAGTCCTCTCCTTATCACAGTTACCATGTCCTCACTTGCCCCAAGTTTAAGCGGGACTCCCATCTCGGCGGGATGCTTGACCATGAGGAAGTGCGGCACAAGGTCAAACTGGATGACGGCTCTGATGTTGAGAACCTTGCGGAAGCCATCGTCCAGAGGGCTGTTGAGGATTGGATTGCCTTGCACTATGGCTCCATTCCGAAGCTGTCTAAAGTGGATGGCAGTTGCGTTAAGCGGGATGAGGTTATCAAGTTCTTCCACAGCGCATGGTGCAGAGAACTGCTTGAGTCATTCACGGAGTACACGCCGGAGAATTTGCGGCGGTATCTAAAGATCCCAGACTTGAACGCAGAAAGGCACGGTGTGCATGGAAGCTGAGAAGGTCTTGAGCAGAGTGGATGTGGAGATTCTGAGAGCCTATGCCGACAACCGCATGAGCGTAAGACGAGCTGCGGATGAGACGCACTATGACCGCAAGACGGTGATGTACCATCTCAACCGGGTGCATCTCACCACTGGCCTCGACCCCAAGGACTTTTGGGATCTCCACGGGCTGATGAATCTGATAGGAGTGGAGGGACGATGTGGAGCAAATTCCTGATGACCCGATTGTCAGAAGCATGGAAAGAACTGGCTACCCGCCTTGGATGGAGGATGAAGATGAAGACGAGAAAACGGACTGTACCTGACCGCTATCGGCGGTACGCCATCGCAAAGTCCAAGATTCCTATGAACCTCACGCCCACGGAATATGAGGCAGAAATAAAAAGATTGGCGAGGCGATATAAAGTTTGATTGAAACGAGAAAGTGCAATTGCTGCGGGGCAGAGTATCCTTACACTTCTGAATATTTTATTAAAAGCAAGAGTTCCAAAAGTGGGCTTCGCCCAAAGTGCAAAGAATGCCGAAGTAAAAGCAACAAAGCATATAAAGACAAGAACAAAGAAACTATCGCAGCCAGGAAAAAAGCATATTACGAAGAACATAAAGACGAAATATCAATAAAAGATAAGGAGAGATATAGGCAAAACAAAGAGAAAATAATTCAGCAAGCAACTCAGTACAACAAGAACAATAAAGAAAAGCACAAGCAATATGCACACGATTGCTACTTAAAGCACAAAGATAAGTACCGTGAGCAGAATAGAGAATATAGAAACGACAATATAGATCGATACAGAGAATATCAACGGCAATACTACAGAGAAGTAATATCAAAAGATTATCTCCTGATGTTAAAAAAGAGAATAAGGACGAATATAAGACAACCATTTACTCGCATGAAATTTAACAAATCGGGACACTTATCTGATATTACAGGGTTAAATCAAGGCGAATTAGTTGAATATCTACTTAAGACTTATATCAGTAATTATGGTTATGAGTGGGACGGCGTTGAGCCAGTTCATATCGATCATATTGTTCCG
>Ga0326511_10001353_pt1 | contig 20302 bp, 25 predicted proteins | sample 0_2496_0518_D_FD_203701 | JGI IMG/M metagenome (GOLD analysis project Ga0326511, IMG submission 203701) | Bovine rumen microbial communities from UC Davis, California, United States - 0_2496_0518 | ecosystem: Host-associated > Mammals > Digestive system > Stomach > Rumen | place: USA... | reverse complement strand
TGGGGTTTACCCCCCCGTGAAATTTAAACTTTTTTTAAGGCAGATACGAAAGGCGATATCATGGAAATCATTAAACTACCATTGGACGAGCTACACCCAGACCCGTCCAACGCTAAGAACCACCCAGAGTGGCAAATCGAGCAGATTAAAGCAAGCATTGAAACCTTCGGAAACCTTGACCCCATAGGTATCTGGGGTAAAGACAATTTGATCGTCGAGGGTCACGGCAGGTACGAAGCGTTGAAGCAGTTAGGCTACAACGAAGCCGAGTGCATCCGTTTAGACTGGCTAACGGATGAAGAGCGCAGGGCTTACGCCTTGGCGCATAACAAGCTAACGATGAATACCAACTTTGATTTCTCGGTGTTGGATTTAGAGCTTGATAAAATACAAGGTATAGACATGAGTCAGTTTGGCTTTGAAGTTGATAGCTTCGACAGCTCAAGCTTAGACGACCTGTTTACTGACGCACCTGTAAAAGAAAAAGAACCCAAGAAAATACAATGTCCGCATTGCGGTGAATGGATTGAGATAGAATGAGAGTTTATATAGCAGGTAGTAATGGAAAGAACAAGATTATAAATGCGATTAGGGGGGTATAAGGATGTGATAATCTATTTAGCGGGGGGAGTTAGTGGAAATCTTAATCCTGCATGGAAGAGAATGGCAAAGGTGGAGATTACACCTGACGGATTCATAAAAGGATTAGCAGATGAAAATTTTTAGCAGGGGGGGAGTCGCGGCACTGGATTCAAGACGTGACTTCGCCAAACAAAGAAAAGAGAACAGATGAAAATATATCTTGCAGGCGTAGCTCCGTGGAGGGGGGGCAAGACAAATTATACGATAATGCTATTATGAAGCATCGACCGTATATTCTTGAATCCTTCTACTACGCCGATGAGGACACGGAAAGACTACTCCCATATTTCGGGGACTTCCTGCTTGACAGTGGTGCATTCACGTTTATGCAGAACACAAAAACACATGTTGATTGGGATGACTATATAAAGAAGTATGCCGATTTTATAAAAAGAAATAATATAAAGAAGTACTTTGAACTTGATATTGATTCTGTGGTAGGGTACAAGCAAGTTCTTAAATATAGAAGCAAGCTTGAAGAATTAACAGGTATAAGGTGCATTCCTGTATGGCATAAAAGTAGAGGAATTAAAGAATTTCAAAATATGTGCAATGAATACGATTATGCCGCAATCGGAGGAATCGTATCTGGGGAGATAAAGTCAAATCAGTATAAAGCATTTCCGATGATGATAGATAAAGCACATAAAAGTGGATGCAAGCTTCACGGACTAGGGTTTACAACGTTGTCGTGGCTTCCTAAATGCCATTTTGATAGCGTTGACAGTACAGCATGGACAACAGGAAACAGATTTGGTTTTATTTACCAATTTACAGGGAAAAGCATGAAAAAGATAGATTGCCCGAAAGGCAAAAGACTTGGAGATAGCAGAAAGGTTGCATTAATAAATTATCTTGAATGGATCAAGTTCCAGCGGTACGCAGAAACCAATTTGTGAAAGTGAGGAAACCACATGAAAAAAACCAATAAGAATTTAATAGTATTGGTCGTAGTATTCTGTACTGCGTTGATTACTTCGAACATAATCAGCTCTAACGGGATGATTTTGACAGGGCTATACATCGGGGGGGTTCAACTCCTTGCACCTGCGGCGGTACTTGCATATGCAATAACGTTTTTGGCGACTGATGTTATCGGTCAGATATGGGGAAAGAAAGAAGCAAACTTTGCTGTCTCCGTTGGATTTATATCGCAGATCATCAGCACAGGTCTGATCTTCTTAACTCCCGTTATCTTTAAGCCGTGGTTTATTGGAAGTGATACATATACAACGCTTAACAGCCTTGGATGGTTTACGTTCGGAAGTCTTGTTGCGTACCTTTGCTCGCAGACATGGGACGTTTTTATATTTCATAAAATAAAAGACTGGGCAAAGGCAAAAATTGGAGAAGAAAAATATAACCGCCAGAGATGGCTTTGGAATAACGGCAGTACAATGACAAGCCAGATAATTGACACTATTATTTTTATCGGCATAGGGTTTGGTATCGGTTTGAAAATGGCAGGGACTGAGTTGGTCGGACTTATGATCGGTCAATACTGCGTGAAATTCTGTCTTGCCCTTTTAGATACTCCTATTTTCTATTTCCTTACGAGGAAGGCAGATGACTGAGCAAGAAAAAACAATTTCAAAAATAGAAACCGCTATGCGTGGGTGGATAGAGGAACAAATCCCGATATACGAAAAGCTCCCTGCGGCGCAAACGATGACCACCACGCAAGGGGAACGGGTGCTTAAAGCAAACCCTGCGTTGCAGGAGATACGGGCGGCGTTTAGGGACTATTGCTACGTCGTAAAAACAATGGAAGGGCTTGGGGAAGAAGAGGAAACCCACAGCACCATAGACGAGATGAAAAAGAAGTTTAAACTTGTGAGGTAAGAAATGGCTTACGATTTAATCAAAATATCCGCACTCCCTGCGGCAACACCAGATGAATCACAAGAAATAGTTGTCGGAGTTGGGGATTTAGCTAAAAGGATAAATTACGGAGATGTCAAGGCGGACATGGTCGGCACATCTCCATCATACACGACAGACACCGAACCTTATCTGATGCGGCAGACGGCACACGTTGGAGTAGTCGGCAAGTGCGCTCTGAATAAGCTTATTGGTGGTAGTCTGGGGTGGAATCAGATTGTCAAGAACGGCAATTTCAGCAATGGGACGAACGACTGGACACTCGGACTATTAACGGCAACAGTATCGTCCAACGTGATTACGCTTACCACAACAGGCACACAGACAGCGGCTAATATCAACCAGACTCTTTCCGTGCCGAGCGGACATAAGTGCTTTGTGTCGTTAAGCGTGAACCCTTCTGCGAATAACAAAATAAGGTATCAGTTATACGATGGAAGTTCATTCACAGGCACGACCGACATTACCGCAAGCGCAAGCACATGGACGGCTCACCAAAACATTATTAACTGTACGCTGAACGCTATTCAGCTATATATCAGACCAAACCAGAATAGCGTATCTGGGTATTCGTGCCAAATGAAAGAGGTACAAATCATCGACCTTACTCAGATGTTCGGAAGCACTATCGCAGACTATGTTTACTCTCTGGAAACGGCATCCTCTGGCTCTGGCATCGCATGGCTCTCTCGTTACATCGACCTCTCGACATATCACGCATACGATGCTGGCTCAATACAGAGCGTACAAGCTACGGCTCATGTCACGACAGGGTTTAACCAGTGGGATGAAGTGTGGGAAGTCGGCGGTATTAACTTAAAAACTGGAGCAACTGAAACCGCAAGCAGAGTTCGCTCAAAAAATTATATTTCTGTTTTGAGCAACACTAATTACTATTTTTACATCGTAGGCAACAGCAGCACCTTGAATTTCCGTCCATTTTTTTATGACGGGCAAAAAAATTACATTGGCGCAGGTATATGGACTAATTCGGCTACGATTCAAACTACTCCCGATAATTGTAAATATGTCAAGTTTCATACATCCATGTCTTATGGTACGACTTACAATGGTGACATCTGCATCAACATCAGTAAAACCGCAGGCACACCGAAAAACGGAGATTATGTGCCATATAACGGGCATACTTATTCCCTCGGCTCAGACACCCTTAGAGGCATCCCACAGCTTGTGAATAATGAACTGAGTTATGACGGCGATGTTAAGACGGCTGATGGGACGATTAACAGGCGATACGTGATGCAGACGCTTGATGGGTCAGAAGCATGGACGTCACCGAGCGCATCGTTGGTTAATGACTCGTATTTATTTGCTTCACAGGTGCTAACAGTCGAAGCTAAAGCCCATCCAGAGAATACAGTTGCTAACGCTATAGGTTCATATATGTTACCAAACTCAGGTGACTCCGTATATGGCGGCAACATTGGATTTAACGTCTCAGGAAAATGGGTTGGCATCCGAATATCAGGCGTAAAAACTAAAGCAGAATTGCAAACTTATCTGGCGGCGCATCCGTTGTCTATTGTTTATGAACGTGCGGCATATGTCACCGAATCATCCACTCCCTATCAGCGCATCCAGACAGTTGATGCAGATGGGACGGAGAGCTTTACAACTTCGACTCCTGTCCCTGTTGGTCACGAAACTGCAACACCAGACAACATTTTAGCCGCTCTGGAGTGGATTGGAGAATAAACACAAAAACCTTGCCCCAGAATAGCTTGACGAAGCGAAAAGAGGATAGCCTTGCCTCTCCTTCTGGGGCATCTCTCAAGGCAAACACAAAGGCGGTGTTTTTATGCTTGGGAAGACCGAGCCAAGACTATACACAAAACCATTAAGGGAATTGACCGAGGACACGAGCCTCGGTTTTTTGTGCATTAGATATGCTGAGGAGACCCTCAAGGAGAATCTTTACCCTTGGCAAAAATGGGCGTTAATCCACGCCCTTGAGATAACGGGCGACCTGCAAAAAGAGTGGCGGTTTAGGTTTAGAACCATCCTCTTTATGATCGCTCGACAAAACGGAAAAACAAAGCTGTCCTATATCATAGCCTCCTTCTTTATGAACGTGCTTGAGGCAGAGTCCATCTTCGGAACGTCCCTGTCATTAGACAAGGCTGAAGAGGTCTGGGAAGACGTTATAGCGGCGCAGGAAGAAAACCCAGAGTTAAGCAAGCAGATAGAGCGAGTAGCAAGGACAAACGGCAACAAGCGGTTGATTCTTAAAAACGGGTCAACCTACAAAGTCGGTGCGCCTACCCGACGGGCAGGGCGTGGCGATTCAAACGATCTGGTCTTACTGGATGAGGTAAGGGAACAACGGGACTTTGAAGTGTTGGCGGCGGCGACTGCTTCGACTGTAGCCAAGCCAAACGGCGTTATAATTTGTTTTTCAAACGCAGGTGATCCCGATTCCGTGGTATTGCGGCAGTTGCGTTCTACGGCGTTGGAGAGGATCACAGGCGATAAAGCGTCAGACTTCGGTGGTGAGATAGACGGCGATTCTCTGGGGCTGTTTGAGTGGTCTGCTCCCGACGGGGCGGCGGTTACAGACTGGGAAGCGTTGGCGTATGCGAACCCTGCACTCGGCTACGGGAGATTAACAGAGAGAGCATTGACGGCATCAAGGCAGACTTTACCAGAAAATAAATTTCGCTCTGAGTGTATGTGCCAACAGGTAGAAACGATTCTGCCACAGCCTTTCCCCGACGGCGCATGGAACGCAGGTGTAGACGAAACGTCTTGTATAGCACCATCGTCCGAAATCTATTACGGGATAGACATGAGCCAAGACAGGACGTGGGTTAGCATTGCCGCCTGCGGTTTTAGGGATGACGGAAACATACATATCGAGGTTATAGCCCGACGATCTGGCATAGCGTGGGCAGAGGACTGGTTCAGAACCAGAGCAGTCCGAGGAAATATGAAACTGGCATTTCAAGGCAGAGGCGCACCCGTTACAGGCACGGCAGAACTGCTCTGCACTATTGCAGGGGTTGAGCGGTACGCCATCGAGGGGACGGCGTTAACGTCTGCTTGGGGGCGTTTCTGGGATGGGGTCGCCGCTTGTGGTGATCCGTCACGGGGAGGCTTGAAGATATATCACCTGCCACAGCCCGTGCTTGATATGCCTGCCAAAACGATGCAATTAAGAAACCTTGGCGGCGGCGTTGAGCTACCAGACAGGGTTAAGTCGCCCGACGAGATCAGCGCATTATACGCCTGTTTTATGGCGTTTGCGGCGGCGACAAAAATAGACGATATTAAGCAACCCAAAATATATGAATCAGCATACGCCACGGGTTCGCCCGTGGTCTTTGTATGAGGAGGCAAAAATGCCGAGAATTTTAGGCAGGTTCAGAGCAATGGCTCGACCGACTTACTACATCAGCTTTTCACCAGACGCACCGACGGCGGTACTTAATTATTCGGTGAAAAAGCTGTATCAGACGCAGGATAACTTGAGAGCGGTCGTTGATTTTCTGGCGGCATCTATCGCACAGTTACCCGTTAAGGTTTATGTGCGCCATGAGGACGACACACGGGAACGGGACAGAACGTCAGCGGCGGCTAAATTGTTGTACAGACCGAACGCAGTACAGACTTCATATGAATTTATACGGGGCTTGGTTACTGAATATCTGGTCTTCGGAAACGTTTATGCGTGGGTGATCCCGTCGGCAGACATGGAATCGGGCTACGAGATGTATATAGTGCCGTCAGACTGGGTTGAAGCGACAGAGGGCGGTAATGTATACGGCGTTGACGTAATACGAGTACGTGCGGCAAATGGCACGTCTGTGGACATTCCAAAAGAGGAATTTGTGCAGTTTAAAACGTATTCGGCAGGAAACCCGTCTGGATTCCTTTCACCGATATCGTCCCTGCGCCAGTTCCTTGAAGAGCAGATTGCTTCGGGTAATTTCCGAAAAGAACTGTGGAGATCATCGGGTAGATTAAACGCCCAGATCACCCGACCGAAAGACGTAGCTCCGTGGACGGAAGAACAGCGGCTTAAATGGGTAACCGCTTTCCGTGAGGCATGGGGCGCAGGTGGTTCAAAAGCAGGTGCTATTCCACTTCTGGAAGACGGCATGAAAATCGAGCCATTCCAGACCTCGTTTAAGGAACAGCAATGGGCAGAAAGCATTAAGCTTTCCCGTGAAGCTGTAGCGGCGGCATACAGGGTTAACCCGTCACTTATATGGCATACCGAAACACAGACCTACGCAAGCGCAAAAGACAACGCACGGGCGTTATACGCTGAGTGTTTGGGGTCTGATATCCAGATGCTACAGCAAAGGTTTAATGAGTTCCTTTTACCAATGGTCGGAGCGGCGCAGGGGACTTATGTCGAGTTTGATTTGTCAGAGAAACTCAAGGGGAGTTTTGAGGAACGTGCCGAAATCCTTTATCGTGCCGCAGGTGCGCCGTACATGACAAGAAACGAAGTACGGGCAGAACTTAACCTGCCACCGATAGAGGGCGGCGACGCTATGATCGTGCCGCTTAACCTGTCCACAGGGAACGAAATGAGTCTACCCATACAGGAAGAACCAAAAAACACGACACCACGGGTTAAATCATCCTCGATAGAAGTGAAAGCACCTACAGCAACCGACGAAGAAAAGGAAGCACTTGAGGAAGTGCTGAAGAAGTTCTTCCGTCGGCAGTTCAATTCGATCCTGCCGAAGATTGGCGCAGGTGCTGAGTGGTGGGACGAAGACCGATGGAACGAGGAGTTAGCCGACGATCTTACGCCGCTGATGCAGGACATTGCAGACAAGCACGGCGAGGAAACTGCCGAACTTCTGGAAACGGAATACATACCGAAACTGACGGGCGCATACCTGCGTAAGATGGCAGAAGGGCGAGCCATAGCTACCAACGTCAAAACGCACGAAAAGATCGAGTTAGCTATCGAGAATGACGAAGATGTAGTACCCGTGATGGACAAACGGGAGAAGGACGAAGCCCCGATGTTGGCGACGACGTTAGCGACTGCGGTAGCAGGTTGGGCGGTTACAGAGGCAGTACACCAAGCAGAGAAACAGCCGAACTTTAACAAGACAGTTCACAAGATATGGCGAACAGGTGCAAACCCCAGAGACTCCCATGCGCTGATGGATGGGGAAGAGGTCGATATAGATGCGACGTTTTCAAACGGAGCTTACTGGACGGGTGACGATATCCTGCCGCCCGACGAGGTCTGCGGCTGTAACTGCATGACAGATATACGAATAATAGTGAGGTGATCACATGGAATTCAAAGAGTTTAAAGTCAAGTACAAAGACGAGGGCAACGGCTCAATCGAAGGATATGCTTCGACATGGGTCAGAGAACCCGACAGCTACGGCGACATCGTTAAGCAGGGTGCTTTCAGCAGAACATTAAAAGAATGGGAGGAATCGGGACGACCGATTCCTTTTTTATGGGCGCATAGCATGAACGATCTGAACGCTTTTATAGGGGCGGCAAAGGCAGACGAGGACGATTACGGGTTGCACTTTATCGCTGAGTTTGACGACACGCCTCAAGCCCAGAGGGTGAGAGAGCTGTATAAGGACGGCAGGTTAAGCAAGTTTTCCTTTGCCTACGACACGCTTGAACAGGGCGAGGTAAGGCTTGAGGATGGGCGCAAGGCGAACGAACTGCGTGATCTTACCATATACGAGATATCGGCGGTAACAGTACCTGCTAACGATACAGCAGAAGTCATAGCGGTTAAAGCAACCACGGCAGACGCTGTTATAACGACCGAGGAAACAGCCGAGGTTAAGGCAGGACGCAGAAACAGCGCAAAGGATGCAGACGCTATACGGCAGGCTATAACGCTTTTACAGGGCGTTTTAGACACAGTAGAAACCGAAGAAGGGGAGGACGAACCCGAAGCCAATGCGGCGGCAGAGGAGCAGAAGGAGAGCAACCCAGAAAAGGTGAAACTGTTGGAATATATCAAAAGTATTAAGGAGGTCAACGATGAACCTTAAAGAGAACCTTGCCGCTCTCAAAGAAGAGATGGCAGAACTCAAAGACCGCATTGAGGCAGATGACGCTGAAGCAATCGAAAGAGGCGTAGAACTCAAGGCAGAAATCGAAGCAAAAGAAAAAGAGATCGAAGCGGCTGAACAGAAAGCCGCTCTTCTTAACTCTATCGGCGAAAAACAGGAGGAAGACAAACCGATGACTGGAATGGAAAAATTCTTAGAAGATGCAAAGTCAGTAGACAAGTCCGTTAAAGGGTGGGGCGTATCTGCTCACATTAAGGCGGCAACAGATGTAGTTACAAGCGAAACGATCACCGATTACGACAGACAGGTAGCACCACAGCCCAGACGTAGAGCGGCGGCAGACCTGTTCTCAAACGCTACGATCAGCGGCAACGCCATTACTTACTTCTTACAGGGCGCATACGAAGGAACACCTGCTGTAACAGCAGAGGGCGCAAAGAAACCGCAGAACAGCACGTCTTTCAGCCCTGTGACGCTTGCACTTTCAAAGATCGCCGCATATATCAAAGAGACCGACGAAATCCTGCTTGATAATGATTTCCTTGCTTCCGAAGTAAGAGATAGCCTTATCTACAAGATCGGCACAGTAGAAGACGCTCATGTAATCGGTGCTATCGCAGGAACTTCTGGAATCCTTGCAGGAACTTATGGTACTGGCTCTTCGTCCGTAGCGGCTGACATGGTAGACGGAATCCTTTATGGCATCCGTGCAGTTAAACAGCAGTCTGCTTATGACGCTTCAGCAATCATCATGAACCCTGCTGATTTCTTCACCCTGCTGACAGCAAAAGACCAGAATAAGCAGTATTACGGCGGTGGATATTTCCAGAACACCTACGGCAACGGATCATATCAGAGTCCGTATATCCTTTGGGGCGTAGAAGTGTTTGAGTCTGCGGCAGTTACCGCAGGTACAGCACTTATCGCCGCAAGACAGGCTGTTAAGGTATGGAGAAAAGGCGGTCTGAACGTCATGCTGTATGAGCAGAACGAGGATGACGCACTTTACAACCGTGTAACGCTTCTCGGTGAAGAAAGACTGGCGGCGGCTGTTACTGATCTCAAGGGCGTATTCAAACTTACTGCTGAATGATTAGACGGGGCGGTGTAAAAACCGCTCCTCTTCTTTAGGAGGTTAACGCCATGAAAATTTACATAGTTGACGGGGTGGCGAGATGGTATGAAGAGGGCAAACAGCCCGAAGGTGCTGTCGAGCTTAAACCCGAAGAAAAAAAGGTCGAACCGCCGAACAAGGCTAAGAAGCAGGTGAAAAACAAATGATCAAGACCCCGTGGGGCTATACCCTTACCGAACTGAATGAACTGCCGACGATACTGACTGCGGAGGAGTTCAACGACATGACAGCAGGACGATTTACGGATGATGTCCGTATCGACCCAATGCTGACAGCGGCGCAGTCTGCTGTGCGTGAGTTTTGTGGGTGGCACGTTGCTGATAACCAGCCTTGCGAGCTGACCCTTTTAGGGCGTGACAGGGCGGTATCTCACAACCACGGTGACGTGCTGATACAGTTACCTGCGACGTTCGTAACAGAGGTTTCTTCCGTGGAGATCGACGGCGGTAGTCTGACGGATTTTGACGTGACCACAGACGGGCTTTTATGGCTGTATGACACCTGTTTTGGAAGACGGGCAAAGATAGTCATCAACTACTCCGCAGGGCTTACAGACGGGCTTGCAGGAGGCTTGAAAGAACTTATCGCCAACAGGGTGACCCACGCTCTCGCACAGAGTTACGGGATACAGTCCGAGACCGCAGGTGGTGAGTCGGTCACATATTCGTCAACTTACATGAACTCAGCCAATGCCTCATCTATTCCCGATACGGTGAGAGAGGTGCTGACCCCGTACCACATAAGGAGGCTGTTCTGATGGTCGCAACATTCGCACATGACACGATCACGGTCATCCGACCAAGCTATAAATCGGTCAGAGGAACGATATTACCAGACTGGGACAACGCCACAGAACACAACGTCCAGAATTGCTCTTTTCAGCCAGCAGGGTCTTCTCTGTCCTTAGACGGGCGAGTGCTTGGACTCACAGACGGAGCTACTTGCTACTGCCCGCATGACGCTGATATCGAGGCAGGAGACCGCATACGGTTCGATGGCAAGGAATATACCATCAACGGTGTTCCGAGACGTTGGCGGTCACCTACGGGGCTGAGAAACCATATCATGTTGAACCTTGAGGAGTGGTCTGGATGAGTGTAAAAATCGACATACAATTCAATAAGAACTGGCGTACGCCCGTGCTGAAATCAAATGGCGTTAAGGACGTGGTATGGTCAACGACCTCACGCTTGCAAGAAGAGGCTAACGCCAACGCAGGCGGCGGCAACGACTTCGGCAAGTGGATAAAAATGGGCGACATGGGCGGCGGTCGTTGGTTGGGTTTCGTATATGCCAAGAACCAGACGGCACAGGCGGCGCAGTCTGAAAACCAAGCGTTAACGAGGACGCTACACACATGAAAAGAAGCGTTGATATTGAATACTTAGTACAGCAGACGCTGAACCCGTATATCACTACCTACTGCCGACCATTACCGAAGACGTACACCTTGCCGAACATCCTCGTAGCGAGGAGCGGCGGCACGGAAATGACGGACTGGAGCGGTCAAGGGCATATAGACAGGTTCACAGTCGAGTTGTACTGCCGAGCCGAGGACGAAGGCACGGCGCAGGAAACATTAAGTAATGCGGTGGCGATCTTGAAAGCATCAGATAACTTCCGCAATGTTCAAAATAATACAGACTTAGGGCGATGGGGCGCAGACCCTGTTCGTCCAGATTTAGCACTCTTTTCGGTGACGCTGATCATCAGCGCAAGCCTTGAAGAGTTTACCTTATAAGGAGGAATAAACAATGGCAACAAATGAAGTTAACGTCGGCAAAGGTAAGGCGAGTGGAATGTTCTACACAGCCACCGCAGGTACGGCGATCCCGACGACATTAGCAAACATTCCTGCCGATTGGAGCGAAGCAGGATTTATCAGCGAGGATGGCATGGAGCTTCAGCTCACCCGTGATATTGAAGATATTAAAGACTGGTCAAACACGATCCGTCGTACCATCCTCACAGATCACGACGAGAAAGCCTCTGGTGCTTGCATCAGCACCACAGCCGAGGCACTTGCCGAACTGTTTGGGGCTTCAAACGTAACAGAAGGAACAGGATCAATTACTGTTAACCTGTCAGCGGCTGACCTGCCGCCCGTCAAAGCGTATTTATTCGTGATGAAGGACGGCGACGACCTTATGTGCTTCGGATGCTCTAACGGACAGATATCAGTTTCTGATAACGTATCCTTCACGGCAGGCGACGGAATCGCATGGTCGTTTGAAGTAACAGCACAGGGCGACACAGGTATGCAGTTCGTTAAGGTAGGGGGCTGATTATGTTTAAGATTAACAAGGCTAAACCATTCGTGATAGAAGGCGAACACGGCAAGTATATGATCCCTGCGTTTTCTTCCCTTTCAGCCGATGACATGGAAGAGATTTTTAAACTCTCTCCCGATACACCGACAGGCGAAAGGATGCAGATCATGAAGCGTTTTCTGCTTCGGTTTGCACCAGAACTTGAAAAGGAAGAGCTTGGGGACGTGGGTTATTCCCAGATATTCAACGCCTATGAAAAGGAGCAGAATCTGGGGGAACGTTAAGCCTTGCGAGGTTTGTTAACGAGCATCGGAAGGCAATCAACCACGATCTAATTAAATGTGGTCTTACATTAGAAGACGTTGGGGGCGTTCTTAGTTGGAACGCCCTCGGCGACTTTATAAGCAAAACCGAACCCGACAGCGCACTTGCGAGGGACATAGACGAGGATACATCCAGATGGGCGACGCAGTTAAAGACGAATGAAATCCTCGCTGACCTCTATGATTTAATGGCTGTTTTTCGGGTAGAGGTTGCGGCAATGATAACGGGCAAGCGACCCAGAAAACCCGTACCATACAAAAGACCACGAAAAGATGACAAGAAAAAGGTCGGAAAGGGCGCAATGTTCAAGGACGACCTTAGAAAATGGATAGATTCAAAAATGAAAGGAAGTGAACGCCGTGGCTAAAGGTGAGCTTGTAGAAGTCGCAAAAGCGGCGATTACTATCGTTCCGACCCTGCAAGGGTCACAAGCCGAGATCGCTAACCAGATGAACGGGGCGGCATCTGCCGCAGGTATGAGCGCAGGTAAGACCGCAGGGCAGGATATGCTTTCCTCGATGGGCAAGACCATGACTTCAGCAGGGAAGACCATGACAGGGCTGTTTACAGTCCCGTTGGCGGCTATCGGCACAGCATCATTTGCGGCGGCGACTGACTTTGAAACGGCGTTTGCACAGTTAATGACCATTGCCGACACTTCAACGGTAGCGGTTGACGATCTAAAGAACGGCGTAAAAGACCTGTCAAGCGAACTGGGTATTTCGTCCTCTGACGTTTCAGCGGCGGCGTACTCAGCTATATCAGCAGGACAGGATACCGCAGACGCACTAAAGTTCGTCCGTTCAGCGGCTAAATTGGCAAGAGGTGGTTTTACCAATGTTGCTACAGCCACGGACGTTTTAACTACGGCGTTAAACGCCTATGGTTTAGAGGCTGAAGACGTGGCACACGTTTCTGACGTGCTTATCGAAACGCAGAACGAAGGTAAAACGACTGTTGATGAGTTAGCGGCTTCGATGGGTCGAGTTATCCCGACAGCGGCGGCGGCGAACGTCGGTATCGAGGATCTGGCATCCCAGTATGTAGCGTTAACTAAGAACGGTATCGGAACAGCCGAAGCAACGACCTATATTAACTCGATGCTTAATGAGTTAAGCAAAACAGGCACAACGGCAAGCGATACTTTCAAGGAAGCCGCAGGGGTTTCGTTCCCCGAGTACATTGCGGCAGGTGGTTCGACCGCTGACGCTATGGCGATTCTGGCACAGGCGTGTGAAGCGGCAGGTTTATCCGTGAGCGACGCTTTCGGAAGTGCTGAAGCAGGGAAAGCGGCGAACGTCTTAGTTCAACACGCTTCCGATTCCACTACAGCCCTTGACAATATGAAAAGCATGGCAGGGCAGACGGAAGCGGCTTACGCTACCATGTCAGAAACCACGGCGGTCAAGTTGGCAGAGATGAAGACCAACTTGGAAAACTTAGCAATCACATTAGGCGAAACGCTGATACCGCTGGTTGCTCCACTAATAGAATCAATCACCACAGGTTTAACGACCGTAGTCGAAAAGTGGAACAGTCTTGACGAAGGAACTCAGCAGATGATTGTCAAGATTGCGACAATAGTCGCAGTAGTCGGGCCTTTGCTGATCATAGGCGGTAAACTTGCGCAGGGCATATCTTCGATATCTACGCTTGCGACAGGTTTAGGAAATGGAATTGCAGGGCTTGTCGGAAAGTTTACTTCGGTCGGATCGTCAGCAACAACGGCGGCAACGGGTGCGGCTTCAGCGGCATCTTCCTTCGGTACGTTGGCAGGTACAGCACTCCTACTGGTGGCGGCGGGTGCGGCGATATTCCTCATCGGGCAAGCGATGTCCACAATGGCAGATGCGGCTATCAGACTTTCCGAGGCAGGTGGCGGCGCAGTCGCTACGTTCATCTTAATCGCAGGTGTAGGCGTTGGCATGGCGGCGGCTATCGTGGCTATAGGCACAGCGGCTGAAGTATCCGCTATCGGACTTCTGGCACTCTCTGCGGCGGTCTTGGCGGTATCAGCAGGAATCGCTCTGGTCATTACTTCGCTCACGTCATTCGTAGAGCAGTTACCCACATTGGCAGAGTACGGGACAAGCGGTGCGGAGGCACTCTTGGCAGTATCCGTGGCTATCCTCGCAGTAGATGCGGCGGCACTTTTACTTGCTGTCAGCATTGCGGCAATGGGCGTTGCGGCGGCGGCGGCGTTTTTGCCGTTCCTCGGCGTTGATTTGACGATAGCGGCATTAGACCTCGCTATGGTTGGGTTGGACGCAACAATGGCGGTTCTCGTCGTGGAAATGGGTGTTTTAGAGGCGGCGTTGGTTCTGGTCGCAGGGTCGCTTGAGGACATCAAAAACGACGCAAGCGAAGCGGCAACTTCTCTGTCAGAAATAACAGATTCGGTGTCAATCATTGAAGAGGGTATTGAAGCGATTAAAGGCGCAATAGGGGGCGTAATAAGCTTTATCGTTGATACTCTGGACGGAGCAGAACCCGACGCTGTAGCAAGCGCAACGGCTCTTGCAGAGGGCATTACTACGGCAATAGACACGACTCTAAACCCACAGGTACAAACCGACACCGAAAAGGCAATGACCGACATGGTTAACTCCCTCACACAGGGGGCAAGCAAGGCAAGGACGGCGGCTACCCAGATAGGACAGTCAATAGTGCAGGGCATCAGTCAAGGCATGAGTGCGCTAAACTCCACCCTACAAGGCGCATACGGGCAGGTCGTTAACTCAGTCAACGCAATGAGGAACGCCTTTGCGGCAACCTCGTTCCGATTTAATTCATATATTCCTCTGCCGCATTTCTATTTGGCAGGGTCTTTCGATGCTCGGAGCGGTTCTGTTCCGTCGGTGGGCGTATCGTGGTACGCAAGAGCCGCAGAACAGGGCGCACGATTCACCTCGCCGCAGATCATCGGCGTAGGCGATGCAAATCAGCCCGAGTTGCTGATAGGTGAAGACAAGCTCAAGTCGTTAGTTGGTGGCGGTCAGCCGATAACCATAAACGTCTACGGCAATGAAGGTATGAACGTCAGAGATTTGGCTGACGCAGTAGCACAGCGACTGACGCACGTCATGAACTCAAAGGAGGCTGTATATGCCTAATAGTGGGTGGTTTTCCTTCGGCGGCGTTTCGTCTGCCGATATGGTCAACAAACTTTATATAAAAAAAGTACCGAACCTTAACAGGTCAGCACAGAAGATAGACGTATTCTCCGTCCCTGCACGGGACGGGGATATTATTATGCCTCAAGGGGCGTGGCAGAACCAGTCCCAGACATACGAGTGCTATGTAGGTGACGGGGATGCGGCGGCGGCGGCATCGGAATTAGCCTCGTGGTTATTCTCCAAACAGGGTTATCAAGAGTTAAAAGACGCTTGGGAAACAGACGTTTACAGGCTTGCATACCTGTCCGACCCTCTTGATATAGAGTCAATCATGGGGCAGGTGGGAGAAGTCAAAATAACCTTTTCCTGCGTTCCTAAACGCTTCCTTGAGTCGGGGAAAACTGTCGTTACCAAAACAGCTACGGGGAGCATTACAAACCCGACGGCGTTTACGGCTAAACCTTTGTTAAAGGTTACGAACAGCGGCGTAATTAACGGCACGATAACCTGCGGTGGCAATGCTCTTGCTATCTCCGCAAACGCAAACCAGATGTATATCGACTGCGAAACCTGTCAAGCCTATTCGATAGACGGCACTACGTTTTACAACTCAATGGTCACAGGTCAGTTTCCTGTAATCCCATCTGGCACACAGACCTTTTCTATTACTGGTGGCATTACAAGCGTTGAAATTACACCGAGGTGGTTTCGTCGATGATCCCAATTTTATTTAAAAATGAAGATTATTTAATAAAAGTTCTGGAAGATGGTAATACGAATATCATCGAGGACGGCAACAGTAAGATGATATGGCTCGGCTCTGTGCCAATAGGGTATGAGAGCCACGGGCTTGGTGAACTAACCGACACGATCTCCTGCGAGGTTGAGGAAGAACGAAACGGGTCTTATGAACTGACGATGGAATACCCCATCACGGGCGTCCATTTCGGCAAAATAGAGATGCGGTCTATCATCGTAGCGAAGCCCAACTACTTGGACGAGCCACAGCCCTTTAGAGTCTACCAGATCACCAAACCTCTTAACGGCAAGTGTACGATCTACGCACGGCACATTTCCTACGACCTGTCTGACATACCCGTACAGCCCTTTACGGCGGCAGGAATACAGAGCGCACTTAACGGGTTGAAGGCAAACGCAATGTATGACGTTTCCGACTGGACGTTTGCAACGTCCAGAGCAACAGCGTCGCCGTTCAAGGTTGACGTGCCGTCATCTATCCGTAGTTGGTTTGGCGGTAAGGAAGGTTCACTTCTGGACGTATACGGCGGCGAGTGGCACTACACGGGTAAGACGTGCAGACTTGAAAACAGTCGGGGCGCAGACCGAGGCGTTACGATCCGTTACGGGGTAAACCTCACCGAACTCAAACAGGAAGAGAATTGTAACTCCTGTTACACGGGAGTCTTAGGGTACTGGTCAGACCAAGACGGAAACGTGGTGCAGGGAACTGTACAGAACGTATCTGGGACGTTTGATTATGTAAGAATATTTATACTGGATTGCTCTGAGGATTACGAAGACGCACCGACTGCCGCACAGTTAAACGCAAAGGCGGCGGCTTATATTGCGAATAATAACGTAGGAGTACCCCAAGTTAATTTAACGCTTAACTTCGTAATGCTACAAGGCTTATTAAATAGGGTCGATCTCTGCGATACAGTACGAGTTGTTTTTGAAAAACTGGGCGTTGAAGCAACAGCGAAGTGCATAAGGGTACGTTGGAACGTTCTTTTGGATCGCTACGAGGAGGCTGAATTTGGCGACGCCAAAAGTACTATAACAGACTCTATTATTGAGGCGAATAATGCGGCGGCTCAGAACGCAAAGTCCCTTAGAGAGACCGCTACAGTCTTGCAGATCGCAATAGACAACGCAGTCCAGAAGATTAGCGGCAACTTGGGTGGATATGTCATCTTACATGATACGAACGACGATGGATACCCCGATGAGTTGCTAATCATGGATACCGACGACATAACGACAGCGACTAACGTCTGGCGTTGGAATCAGCAGGGGCTTATGCACGCCAACTCATATACAGGAACATATGCTAATGCCGCAATCACGATGGACGGGCAGATCGTAGCTGATGCCATCACGACGGGAACGCTAAGAGGCATTGAACTTATATCGACAGATGAAACGAATACTGTTGATATTGTTAATGGCAAGATTACCACGACACGAACTGGCGCAGGCAAGACAGAGACCACCAACTACAACTATCGCATATACGATGCAAACGACACGCTCATGGCTAACCTTACCATATCGGCAGAGCGGTCAGACGGCTATCGAAGTGGAATCCTTACCATTGATGACACAAATGGCTATGAAAATGTGTATCTTGGCGCAGGATTCTTGCGATTGCGTAGACCTAATGACGGGGGCATTGGCGCAGACCTTCAAGCGGCGACGACTGGTGGAGTGCTAAATCTTTATTACCCGCAGGGAGGGCAAAGCCTGTATGCCCAGAACGGTATGCTCGTTCTTAAAAACGAATACTATAGTCAAGGTATTAGGTCAGTAGTAGACGGCTTGCGGATAGACAACAATGGCGGATACGGCGAAAATATTCGCCTATATTGGGCTAACGGAGCGAATAAGATATATCTTGGCACAGTATCTCAGACAGGTTTGCTTGATAACACCCCATGCGTTGCCTTTTGTAACGAGAATGGAACTATCAAAACTTATTACGCATTAAACAGAGCGTATATAACAGATGAGTCTAATGCCGACAGCTCCAAATGGGAACGAGGATATGTGGTTCATGGACATGATGCTGGGCATACCTATACTTTTGGGCTTGCGACGACAGGTTCGGGTTCGACCACACAGTATTATTTGTGGAGTTATATCGACGGCGAGTCAATGGGGTATATCCCCATCACAGCATCATCTGATGAACGCTTCAAGAGCGGCATAGAACCAATATCCGAAGCCTACAAGCGAGCAGTCGGCAAGGTCGAACTTGATACCTTCTTCTACGACTTCACGACACCCATCAAGTCGATGCTCAACACAGAGCGGAGATTCGGTATCATAGCACAAGACCTTATTGCGGCTCTTGAATCAGAAGGTATATCCCCGACGGAAAGTGAACTTATAACGACTGCACCCGATCCCGACGGCGAAAGGTATCTGGTCAACTACACGCCTTTCCTTGTCGCACGATTAGCGGCGGCAGAGGATAGGATCAAATCGCTTGAGGACAGGCTTGCGGCTCTTGAAGCCAGACTGGAGGCAGAATGATGGAAGTAGTTCTTGCGGCATTTACTTCGACAGGGCTTTTCGGGCTGATACAATTCTTCGTCACACGGCACGACCAGAAAAAGGGTAAAGCAAAACAACTCAGCGATTCAATAGAATCATTAAAGAAAAAGATAGACAGACAGGAGCGAGATTCGTGCAGGACTCAGCTCCTTTTATTAATGTCCGACTTCCCCGAAAACGTGGATGAGATATTGAAGATCGGACAGCACTACTTTCAAGACCTTAAGGCTAATTGGTACATGAGTACATTATTCGCCAAGTGGTGCAAGAAGAACAACATAGAACTGCCCGACTGGGCGCACAGCATAAAGGAGGACGACAAGTGAGTAAGAAATGGTGGAAGGCGGCAGGTATCCGTGCGATCAAAACAGTAGCACAGACCGCCGTAGCAACGATAGGAACAACAGCAGTTATGTCGGAAGTTAATTGGTTAATGGTGGTATCAGCGTCAGCATTGGCAGGTATTTTATCCCTGCTGACATCTCTGGCAGGACTGCCCGAAGTTAAGGAGGATTAAGGCATGAACACATATCTGGTTGTTGAAATGCAGACGTATGTAGGCGGCGGTCACGGATCACTCAAGGAAGAGTTTGACGATCTGTCCCTTGCGGAGCAGAAATACCACATGGCTTTAGCGGCGGCGGCTGTATCATCCTGTCCGCTTCACTCCGTAGTCCTTCTGGACTTTTCTGGCAGACTGTTAAAGCGTGAGCAGTACACCCACGAAGTGCCACCGAATGAGGAAGTGGTTGAGGGATGATGTGGGACTATATGCAGAACGACCCAAGGTGGGCAGACTACCCCTACTCAGTTCCTAACGGCACGTTAGCGGACTCTGGGTGCGGTGTAGCGGCTATTTCGGACGTTACTGGGTATATTCCACCCGTGGTTGCTGATTACATGACAGCGCACGGATACGCCGCTCCTTACGGGCAGGGGACGTACTGGACGGGTATTATTCCGACCTGCGAACACTTCGGTCATTCTGGGATTCAACTTAATGGCAATGATCTATACGGACAACGCAACACGGAAACGGAACAGCGGTGGCTTGCGGCGATGAAATCGGGCAAGTATCACGGGATTCTCCTAATGGGGAAGGGCTACTTCACGCAAGGCGGTCACTTTATCGCAATAGAGGAAGTGGCAGAGGATAACTCGGCGAAGTGCTATGACCCTGCGTGGTCTGCACGGTCTGGGTGGCACACATGGCATGATTATTACCAAGGGTGCGTCAAGGTCTTTTACTTAGTAGATAAAGAAACAAGGGGCGTTTATCATATGGATTTAGAGCAAGTATACGAAGGATGCACGGGGCAGTCGGTTCTTGTGTGTCAGAAGTTCTTAGCTTGCTGTGGGCTTTATAAAGGTGGTTTCGATGGGTCGGCAGGTGCTAAGACCAGACAGGCGATTATCGACTTCCAAGAGATTCTTGCGGCAGAAGGTGTACCGATAACTGTGGACGGTATCTGCGGAGAAGTCACATGGAAACACCTTGTCGAGCGGCATAGCTAAACTGCAAATTTTCCCATTTACAAGGCGGTTTTTGCAGAAAATCTGCAAATATGAGCAGTTAATTGTCAAAAACGGGAACTAATATA
>Ga0326511_10001352_pt1 | contig 20318 bp, 40 predicted proteins | sample 0_2496_0518_D_FD_203701 | JGI IMG/M metagenome (GOLD analysis project Ga0326511, IMG submission 203701) | Bovine rumen microbial communities from UC Davis, California, United States - 0_2496_0518 | ecosystem: Host-associated > Mammals > Digestive system > Stomach > Rumen | place: USA... | reverse complement strand
GCCATACTTTTATGCTTTTGTACTAGCTTTTGTTTTTTGTGACCAAATAATGCTACCAAAAGTCTTGGAATTGTTAAACAAAACCATAATATTAATTCTAGCCACCAACCGATAAACACCCAATAGAATATACTGTGATGTTTATTCTTTAACTTAGTGTCTGTTACCATCTGTACATTAACTTTATCACTTTTGCATCTTGGACAAATCATAATATCTCCTCCCTTATAAGAAAAGTATATTACAAAAAACAACATAATGCAACAAAAATATTTCGACAAAATTCGACATTACCAAAATGCTTTTCCAAAATCCGCTTCTTTTTGTTCTTGTGTTCTCATATCTGGTAATGCATAAATCTTCTTTAATTTTTTATATCTTGTTCTTTCCTCTTTGTCTTTTATTTTTCCTAAATCGATTGCTCTATATCCCATAATCTCTACTATTTTATTATCTTGTTTTAGTCCTTCAAACATTGCTTTAAATTTCCACCAATGAAGATATTTTATAGAATTAAGGTCTATATTATATTGATCTTTGAATGCACTATATATTAATTCATCATCAAATTCATAGCTATAAATTTGTTTTGCTTCACTTGTTTCTTTTTGACTAGTCTTTATTTCTTTTCCACATCTATAAAACCATAGCATATCTTCAATAGCTTTACCAATGTCGTTAGGTACTTCATAATAATATAAATTTAAAGCCATAGGGATTTTTTCATTATCATTTATTCTGTTGTCTTGCATTAATAGTTCAAACTTAATGCTTTCTCTAAAATCACTTCTTATTTTTAGCCCAGTTGGAGTATAAGTTGGAAGTTTATCCAATAATAACATTATCTTCTTCCTTTTCTTCTTTGTTCTCTATTTGGAGCATATCTATTATAAATACTTTGTAATTCAGATTGTTTACTATTCTTTTCATCGACTATGTCTTGAAATACTTTTATATGATCTAAAAGGTCTTTTTTACCTTTGAATATTTTTTCTGATAATCCTTCTCCAAATACACTATCAATAAAACTTTCTACTACTTCACATTCTTTTCTTAATGCTTCTGAATATGTTATTTTTGTATTTTTATTTTCTTCACTTTTTTCTACTACTTTTTGAGCTTCTTTCTCAAACTTTTCTACATTGTCTGCATCTAAGAAATTAAAATCAATTTCAATATTTTTTATTTTCATAAATTCCTCCAATAAAAGAAAGGCAGGCATGTTGCCCACCTATTATAAACTTGCTGTAAATGTGGCTGTTATTCCATCAGCACTTACTGTGGCTGTACCTTCTTGTATATCTCCATCTGCATGAAATGTTCCTGAATAAGTATAAGCATCTGTTGAATCTCCATCTGCATCTGGTATAACACTATAATTTCTTAATCTAGCTTCATTGTTTTTTAAGTTTACTGTTAAGATTTGCACTGTTTCACCAACTAATTCTTTATCATGAATATCTGCTAACTTTTCATGTATTGCATTGTCAACTATTCTATCAAAGTTATATGCTATTTCTGTTGAATATCCAGTAACTGTACTTCTTTCTGTTTTTTCATCTATGTATCTTCTATCGTAAGTACTTGAATTTAAAGACTTACCACCTTCTGTAAACCCTTGCATTCTTGTATATACTGGTTCTGCTACTGTTCCAGTATTCATAAAATTTACTATATCGGCTCTGTTATATATTGTTAATGCATTTGCCATTATAATTTCCTCCTTATAAAAAAATAAAACTATCTGTTAAGATAGTTCGTAATATGTGAAATTCATTTGAATAATATAAATTGCTGTTATTTCAGTTTTTTGTAAAATGTAACTTGGACTTGTACATTCGATTTTAAAAGCTCCATCTATATCAGGAAAAGTTCTATTTCTGTTTTGTGTTTCTATCCATTGAATAAAATCTTCACCAAACTTTGAATTTGCTAGGTTGGTAACCACTCTACTAGATAAAGGAGCTGTAACAGTAAAATCAAATGTTATTTGCTTCTTTCCTCCAAAACCATCAACAAATCTTTGTATCACTGGTTGAGTAGGTGTTCTATCTATAGAATATGAATAAACCTCATCTTTTAAATAGTCTACATTTATTTTATCTCCATCTAACAACGGACATGTTTCTATATATTCTTTTATTAACTGCATTTTTGATTTAACCATTGCTTCCACTCCTTTTTATAAAGTTTTCAATATCTTTCACTATGTCTTTTTTTCTGTCATTCATCATTCTTTTATCCCATTCTGCACCTCTTTTAGGCGCTCCTTGATATTTTAAAGGCTGATTGCTTATTGTTCTTTTAACTCCTTTTGGTTTAGATGCTCCAACAGCTTTTTTGCCTTTATACATATAATGTGCATAAGGTGAAGTGTACTTTATAGAATGATTATTTGGATATGTTTTAGTGTTCTTTAAAGTTCCTGTATCCATAGGTATATACGAATCTGAAAACCTATCAACTTCATCTCTTAAGAATTTAGTTACTCTTCCATCATTATCTAATCCGATGGTCTTTTATAATCTTATTAACACTATTCATTTTGACTTTGACATTAAAGTTCATTATTCACTTACTCCTATTTTGTAGTGTTGCAGTTTTCCTTTACGGTTATCATCAACACTTAATACTCTAAACACCTGATGATTTTTGATCAATGTTCTTTCATCAAATTCATCATTTATTAATCCTTCTACTATATAATCTCCAACCGAAACATCTATAGTATCAAAAGTAGGTATTGTTATTGAGCCTGTACTTCCTTTTTCAATGCCGTTTGTCTATTGCATTAGACTTTTTATTATGTCTAAAATAAACTCTGTCAAAATGTATTGTCGTTACATCTTCGTCGTTTTTAAAATGATATACTGTGATTTTGTGTATAAAAAAATTACTCATTTAACACACCCCACAATACAATAATGGATTGCCATCTTCGCCAATTACATTCCATAAATATTGTTTCAAAGTTTCATGCATTTTTTCTGCATAATCTTTTTTTATTTCTTCTGGTGTTGAGTATGTTTCTGACCAACCTTCTATATTTTGTGATTTCAAATTACCAATTTCACTTATTTTTGTTTCTTGTTCATTTATTAAATTAACAATTAAGCAAGTAACATATTTTACTTGCTCTGGAATATTGTTGCCAATTCTTCCAAAAGTCTTATAGTTAATATAGTTACTTGCTTCTATTACTAAATTGTCGAAATTGTCAGGTATACTTTCAGCACCTAACAATTCTATAAATTCTTCCTCTGTTATGTATTTAAGCATACCTTACTCCTCCAATACTATTTTACAACTACTGCTTTTTTATTTGTAACAGCTGTACCATAAACCATTCTTCCTTCTAATTTAGAAGCTCCTACATGAGCGCCATCTTTGATGTCTACAACTCTAGGATTGATTGTAAATTCATCAACGGCTGCACACCATGCTGGAGCAAATACTATATATTCAACATCTGTTGCACTTGAACCAGAACCTAATTTTCCTAATTCTTCTGTTACAACATCGCATCCATTTATTCTTCCAACTATTCCTTCTTGTTTTTGTTTATCTCCTAATTGTCCACAAGAGTCAGAATATTTATTATCTGTTAATAATAAAACTTCTGTATCATAGCTAATTGCTACTTTAATATCTTTTGATTTAACACCTAATTTTTTAACTTGTGCAATATCATCTAAGATATTTTTATAAATAGTAGACCCTGTTGAAGCTGTACCAGCTGATTTAGAAGCAGTAAAGTTATTTGTAGTTTTTAGTGTGGCTATTGTATCTGCCTCTAATTGAGCAGCTAAACCATATGCTCCAGACTCTAATCTTTGAGCTACTAGATTGTCTGGGACTGCTTCTGCTTCATATCCATCAATCAACTCATTTATAACTTTATTTTTATTGATTGGTAAATCAAAATATGTTGTAGCAGATGTTGCTAAACTTGCTCCAGATACTACATCATAATCAACTACGCTTACATCTCCTCTTACAGGTATTTTAACTGCTCCTGCTTTTGGGCTTCCTTCATATTCCTTACTAAATAAATTTCTGATTAATAAATCAGGTCTCATTAATGCAACAACTGCGTTTGCATATCTTTCTTGTCTTTCATGTGTACCATTTGTTGGTGTTACTGTATTTGCCATAATTAATTCCTTCTTTCTTTTATATTTTTATATTTGGATGTTTTTGTGCTAAAATGCCTAAAACTCCATCGTTATTATTTGAGCTTAAAGTCTTTACTGGTGCACCAGTCGCTTTTTGCTCTGTTTTAAGTTCTTCACCCTTTAAATATTTAGGGTTATCTTGTAAGAACTTAGCTAAATTCTCGTCAAACTCACCTTCCATTTGGCTTACTTCAAAAGAAATAAACTTAACAAACTCCTTATCTACTCCTGCTTCTAAAATTGCATTTGTATTTTTTAGAGTGTTAAGCTCGTTAACTACTTTTTGATATTCTGCTTCCTTTTCGGCTTGTTTTTCTTCTGCTGTTTTTTGACTTTCTTCCCAAGCTTTGTATTTTGCTAAATCAATACCTTCATATTTTTTCTCTAGCTTTTGTTTTTCTTTTTTTAGCATTGAATTAACTTGTTCTTGAGTAAATTCTTTAACAGCTTCCTCAGTTTTGTTTGTAGACTGAGTATCTACTTTACCTGTTTCTTCAACATTTGTGTTTTCTACAGTTTCTTTGTTTTCTTCCATAATTAACCTCCGTTTTAAGTCATTAGAGTTGACTGATTTCCTTTGTTATTCTTTTGCGCCTTCAACAAAGTAAAAAGGCAATAAAAAAAGACTAGATTACTAGCCTTGTATTATCTTTTCTAAATCCTGTCTCATTTAAGAACCTATTTAATTGTCCGTTATTCGCTTTTAGATTTAACTGCAACTGTTTTAGTTCTGTTTGTACTTTTTCTATGTCTAAATCCTTATTATTACTTGTTAATATTCCTTGTAGTCCCGCAATATCTTTTTTGTTTTGCCTTATATTTCTTTCAAGTTTTCTTTGTATTTGACTTGCATCATATTTGTTTATTTTTTTGCCGTTATATTCTACTGTTTCACTTTTTAACAATGTTAATTCTTTATTAGTATAAGTTTTTGCACTTCCTTTATAGTATGGAAAAAAGGTATGTCTACAGTTCACTCCACATAAACCTGTAACACTTCCATATTCACAAGCATCTTCTAAAGTTTTATATCCTTTTGTTTCACCTCTTAAACTATATACTTTACCTTGCCATTCTGCATGTTCTGGTCTTGCCCCACTATGTGCCGATACTTCTACTAAATCCCATCCGCATTTCTTCTGCTCTTAATTCTTGTAATTTTCCACTTGTTTGATTTACAGATGTTAATATATTCATTCTTACAGCACTTTCGATGCTTCTATGTTGCCCTGATGGATATTCTATATAAGTACCTTGCTTAGATATTTCCTTAATTGTATCCACAATTGATTGAGAATAACTTTTAACTCCTGTACTAACTTCCATATATGCTTTATTCATAGCATTTAAGAATTGATTTTGAGAAGTCATTGCCGTTGTCATTGTTAAGTTTTTTAAATTATTGTGTGTTTTTCTTGCTGTTGCACCTAATAGCTGTATCATTGATTCGTTTAATCCTTTAGGATTTAACCTTGCTATTTTATATATGGTATCATCTCTTTTTAATGACTTAATACCAGCTTCTTTGAATATTTCTTCTATTTGGCTAATATTAGCTTCATTATATTTTGCGACCATTTCGATGATATCTTGATATAAAACACCCATTTCTTGAAGTATTATTACGTCATTATGTACTACTGTATTTGCATAACCTACGTTTGCTATTCTTTCTGCTATTTCTTGTATTATTTCAAATTCTAAATCACCATATAATTTACTAGCCTGTTTTTCTAGTATATTAAAATCTTGAGAAGTTAACATTTATCTCACTCCTCTGTTGTATTAAATCCAAAAGCTTCTTGATTGCTCATCTTTTCATCTTGTATCTTTTGAAGTTCTTCTTCAGCTTCTTGTTCACTCATACCTTTTATATTCATTAAGTATGATTTTTTACTTCTTAAATCTTGAGTTACTTCTTGCATTGCTCTTATTTGTTCTGTGTTTTTATCTTCTATTATTGAATCGTCTGGAATAATAGTTATTTTATTTGTTTTTATTCCTTCCATTTCACATATTACTTTAATTAAGTCATATAGAACATCATTTACTATAATATCGTAATGTGTTTTTGTTCTAAAAGCTTCTGCGTTTTCACTCATTACTTCTGTTGCGGTTCTTAATCCATTGCCATCAAATTTATAAAAACTATTTCCTAAACCTATATTAGCACTCAACCAATTCAATTCAGCATTTATTGAGTCTATATGTTCCTGTGCTCTTAATGAAAAGTCTACATCTTTGACTGGTTGTCCTTCCATTCCATTTATTCCCACATAGGCTTCATCATTACTATCAAAATATTGTACAAGTCTTACATTTCCGCTTTCATCTGCTTGCATTGTTCCTTTCATGGCTGTTGGATCTACTAATATTCTTTTCTTGCCTAACTTAAATTCACGATAAAAGCTATCGTATTTCATGTCTAATGCTTTAAATCTATCAATGCTATTAGCAAGAACACTTAACCCCATTGGTGTTTCCATGTCAAAATTGTTTGCTAAATTAGGCTTAAATATTTGAAACCTTGGTGTACTTGTTTCTATTTCTTCTAAAACTTCTACATTAGGAAATTTTTCTTCAAAGCTAATTTCTTTACCTAGTTCTGTTTCAATATTTGACTTATATAATTCATTTAATCTTCTATATATTCCATCTTTGTATTCATGATACGTAATATGTGTATAGTAAATTTTCTTTTTTCTTATTGTTTCTATAAATCTACTTACTGTTATTAATCCTTGTATATATCCGTTCGTATATAAATAAGGAATTACGACTGTGCCATCTAAATAATCTATGATTGTTCTATCATTGCTGTCTTTATATTCAATTAATACACCTGTTCCTATCGCTAATGCTTTTTCCAAAAAAATAGGAAAGTTTACAGTAAATGAATTTTCTTTACTATCTAAAACTTCCCATAATCTCTCTGTAGCTTTTTTATTACTCAATTCAATTCTTGTTTTTTCTGTCCATAACAATTTAGAGATGTCTTCGCATATCTTTTTTGGCATATTCATTGTAAGTCTTTCTTTCTTACAATCTTTGCCGTTTACTCTTTCAGTATAATAGTGAAAATCATTCACACTTCCTCTGTACCAACTTTTCCATATTTGTTGAAAATCATAAATATTTCCTACAACTAAGTTTATATTCTTTTTACTTAATGTTTCTGCTATATTATTGTATAATTCCATTTTTCCCTCCTATTGTTTCAATCCTAACTTTTGTAAGTTATCTTTAATCCAATATTGAAAACTATCTATTGAGTGGTCGCAATATGAATAAGCATAATCGTTTGTATAAGAATTAAAGTATTGTTCACCTTTAAATTCTTGTTCTGTTTTATCTGGTATTGGTTTTCCTTTTTCTATGCTTCCTTGTAACCACTTATAATTTAAAAACTCTTTTGTAAATATCTTTGTGTTATTGTTTCTTATTATTTTGAATTTCTTTTTGCTTAAAAAGTCTTGACTGTATTCAATTAATTGCTCTTTGTTTGTTCCTTTATCCACTGGATGCAATCTTCTACCATAGTCCTTAAAATATTGATTTCTTAATGCCCCTTCTGCTGAGTCTATTGTTTCTTTGTCTGTTATTGATTTCCATTTTTTATTCATAGCTATTTCAAAATTAAAAATATCTTTACTTAATTCGCTTGGAGCTTTCTTATTCGGTTTCTCGTTCGGACTGTAATAATAACAATCTAACAAATACCAATTACCGTCTGTTGCATATCCAAAACAATTACATGAAGTAGCAGATGTCTGGTGTCCACTGTCTATAGCAAAATCTAAATAAAGGATTTGTATTTTGTTGTCTTTTAAATATTCTTCCTCTACATACGATAAAAGGTCAGGGTTATATATAAGTCCTTCTAAACCTATAACCTGACCTAACCATATCCAATTGTATCTTTTTTCATCATTTAACCTTAGTTTTTCTGCTTCTTCTATTGCCTTTTTTCCTATCCATTCTTCTGGTACACTTCTATAATCTGTATGGGATATTAAATAATCTTTATCATCTATTCTTTTATCTTTCCATTGATTTACCCAGTCATATTTATTTTTAGGTGGATTGTAACTATATAATGCCATAAACCAATCATTATTTCCTCTAGTAAAAGTTGCTTTTATTTGGTCTATTGTATCTTCATCTTTAAATCCTGTTAATTCTTCAAACCATACTATTTTAATTAATTTGTTTTCATCTATCATTCCTTTTACTGCTTCATAATCATCTCCACCAGCAAAATAAATCGTATTACCATTATTAAACTTTATTTCCATTGGAGCTACTGTTGTTTTATAATCTATTCCTTCTATTAACCCTAATCTTTTACAAGCTCTTTTTAACTCTTTAAATACACTATTTCTTAATTCTGTTTTATGACTTCTTAATGCTACTGCTGAACAGTTTTCATTTGCCAAACAATTATATACAACCTTAATAGCAATCATTGATGTTTTAGTTGAATTTCTTCCACCCTCATATATTTGATTTGTTTTTTTTGATTTGAATGTATTCCAAAAATGGGGTGCTATTATTTCTTTAATCCTTATTTGGTTCATCATCAACCTCATCTGTATCATCTATTATTTGTATTCTTTGAACATTATTGTTAGTCTCTATTTGGTCTTTTTGTCCTAAATATTGTTTTCCTAGCCATATTCCCATTGTTGCATTTTTTTCTGCTAATTTCCACTGCATTCTTCTTAAACTTGCTTTTCCACCTTGCCTTTTTTCTTTAAAAACTTCGGAAAAGTTACATCCATATATATCATTACACCAACTGTTTAATGTTTTATCTGTAATATCTAAGACTGATAATATTTCTTCCTGTGTGCATTGAATAGCACATAAAGTTTCAAATTGTTTTTTATCAATATTATCTTGTTTAGGTTTAATTTGTCCCTTCGCCATTCAATCTCCTCTTTTCATTAAAACATTTCTTTTCATCTTTACAGGTTTTACATTTATTAGTCATGCATCTTTCATAGTTATCGCATTTTACTGTGTTATCTAATCTTTTAGTAATTTTGCATAAATCTCTATCGTTATGTCTATTATTACAACTTACACATAACTTTTCTGCATAGTATTCAAATGTGTTTTTACTTCTTAATATTTCTTCTATTGTATTCATTGGCTCTTCCTCCAATATATTATTTATATACACACTATACAAAAACACAATGGTTGTTTACTAGCTTAATTACTTCTAGCTTTAATAGACAATTCCGAAGACTTCATATAACTACTTACTATTATTTTGTTATATGCAAACCTTAACTCCGCTCTTCTTTTTATGTGTTTCTGTATACTATTTATATTAGGACTTACTAGGCTAGTCCTTGTCTTCTATTCTTCAATTTTCTTTATAAAAGGAGTGTATAATCTAAATTACTATTTATATATTAACTTTACCTAGTATTAGTTAATTGCAATAATAAAAAGAGCATATACAAAAAGGGGCTTTGTATTTACTCTTTATCTCTACTTACTTTTCTCTCGATTATATATATAACATATTTTTAATTCGTGATTCAACCTTTTTTTTCTCTTTTTAACTTGTCAAATTCATCTAATGCCTTATCTCTTAATTTGTATGTATATTTGACTTCGTTATGTAACACTTCTTTTGCTATATATTTTATACTATCTCCTAATATGTAATGATGATATAGTAATAGTCCATATTTAGGTTCTAGTTGATTTAATTCATCTTTTAATTTATTTTCCATTTCTATTGCTTTGTTTTCTATATCTTCTTTTAATTCTTTAATTTGGTCTAACAGTCTAACCAAACTCTCTGCTTCGTTATCCTCTACTGCTCTGCTTCCTTTTGGCATATCTGACAATATAGCACTTAATTTATTTATTGTTTTTATTTGTTCTTCTAAAAACTTTATTCTAGCTCTTGTCCAACGTTGACTTATATTAAAATTTATCAATTCTTTCCTTGTCATTCGCTCCTCCTAATCATCTAATTTTTCATCTATAAGTAATAATATATCCTCTATTTCTTCTTTGTCTTCTTCATTTTCTAGTACAATATATAATGTTTCAAATCTTTTCTTTATTGCTCTTACTATATTTTTTGTTTTTTTAGTCATTTGTATAATCCTCCTAATCTTTATCTTTAAAGCTCATATATACTGCTACTACAATTGCTATTCCTATACTTCCTATAAATATTGCTAATCCTATATCTAATATATACATCTTCCTTTACCTCTCTTTCAAATCATTTTCTAGGATTTCTAACAATTTCATCCATTCTTCTTTGTCACAATCCCAACCGTATGGTCTGTCATATCCTTTATCTTCTTGCCATTTTATATCTCTTATCATTACTTTTTTATCTTTTTCTGATAATAAGTGTAGATTATTGGCTATAAATTCACAAGTCCATTGTACTATATATGTTTGTCTTCCTAATGCATATCTTTCGGCACTTAATAACATTGCACTTAAATCTTCTTTTTTTCCATTTACTTTAATTTGCATTATTATTTCTCCTTTATCTTTTTATCTAATTGTTTTGCCCATTTTAGTATTTCGTTATATTTTCTTGCTAGATATTTTACATCTTCTCCACAACTAGAATTTTCTATATAAATATCTTTAATTTCTTCTATACTTTGTATATCTATTTCTTCTTGTTCTTCTATTATTTTAAAGTAACAATTCAGACTTACTAAATAACTTGAATCAAATGTACCTTCTACCCAATTTAATCTTCCATTTTTATATTCTATTATTGCTATCACTTTATCTAATACAGTTAAATCATGTACTTCTATTTGTGTATTTTCTTTTATTTTTCCATCTGATATTTCTTTTATTAATTCATAACCTTTCATTCTTTTATATCCTCCTTATCTAATAAATTCTTCTGGTATAACTCCATACACTTTATATCTCTTTTTAGTTCTTTTTTCTCCTAACATTCTATACTCTTCTAGTTCTAATTCTATTTTTACATCAAAATTATCTACTATGTTGTTTATGGATTTTTCTACTTTTAACAATTGCTTTTTTAATTCTTCTTTATCCATACTACTTATCCTCCTCTACTTTATTTGCATATTGCTCTATTAATTGTTCTTTTGTAAAAATATTTACTCTATAAGGTATTAAGCCTATATGCATTAAATCTTCTGCCGTTAAATCTATTATTTTGTCTTTCTTTTCTAGTTCAGATAATACAACTTCTATTGCTTTAGAATATCTAGCACTAATATATTTTTCATCTATTTCTTTTTTATGTTTTAATAATTGTTCTTTTGCTTCTTCTATATCCATATTATTTTTCACTCTCCTCTACTTTATTTGTGAATTTATTAATAACATATTGTTTGTCTATTTTTCTATTATCTATTCTGTTGTCCATATACCAATCTGCTAATTCTTCTGCCATTAAATTTATTATTTTTACAAGTTTTTTATAATACTTTAATTCAACAACATCTAAATCTAAGTCTTTATCATTTTTAATTTTATAATAATATATATGATTCATTAAATCATCTGCTGTTTCTTTACCTTCCATAAATCTTTTATGTCTTGCTTCAATTTCATCATATCCTATTGCTTTTTTTAATTCGTTTATTGTATTTTCATCAACATCTAAACTAAATTCTTCGCTCATATTATTCTCCTTCTTCATATCCTATTAGTTTATATTTTGGCTTCATTTCTTTTTTAGTTCTGCCATTTCCTTTACATATATCACATTCTATATATCCTTGGAAATGATATCCACCCATATCATAATTTTCATCTTCTTTATATACTTGTCCTCTTCCTTCACATTTTGGACAAATGTAAGGATATTCTTCTAATATTTGATTTATTAAATCTCCAATAGTCATATTTTTATCATATTTTGTTAAATCTGATATCTTTATCATATTATTCTCCTTCTTCTAAAAGTTCTTCTAATACTGTTCTCATAGCTCCATGTTGAAAGTACAAATATTTTTATCTTGTAAACTTCTTTTTTCATCAATTAAGATACTGTTATATTCTTCATAAATATGTTTTAATTTTTCTTTTAATTTATTTTTCCATTTATCTCTTTCATCGTATACACCTTTTATATATACTACATCTAAATCTTTACCCATTTGTTTTTTCAGCTTTTTATATTCTTGTATTAAATTTTCTAAAGCTTCAATATCATCTTCTCCAACTGTTATACTTATATTTCTTCTATATTTTCTTTGTGTTGCTTCTGCTTCAAAATACTTTATAAATTCTTCTAATATTTCTATATCATTCATATACTTCACTCCTTTACTAATAATTTTTATTATAATATCCTTCTAGCTTAAATTTATCATTTAATACTTTCCCAGCATATAATCCTGTACCGTTATATGCAATTAGTTTTAAATCATCTATATATAAATGATATGTTAATCCATATTCATAATGCAATTTTAAATCTTTTTTAATTTTACCTTTTGCAATTTCATTAATTATCTCAATTAATGTTTTTTCTTCTCCTATTTTCATTTCTCTTTCCTTTCTGGTATTCCATAACCTTTTATTTGTGAAAATTTTACTAATCCTGTGCATTCTTTACACAAAAATTGCTTAGCACATTGTTTACATTTATAATAATTATTTAATCCTTCTAAAATCATTTTATTATTCCCTTTCATAATCTTCTTTTTTTCCTATATAATCTCTTGTTAGTTTTATATCATCTGCTTTTTTCTTAGCTCTGTTATATTTAGGCTGTAATATTATTTCATTAGGTATTACTGAATATTTTGCTTTAAAATCTCTATATACTACTTTTAGTTCTTTACTCATTTATTTATCCTTTCTAACTCCAAGTTCTATGTTCTTCTGCTATCCATTCATTGCCATCATATTCTTCAATAGTCCATTTGACATCATCTGGAATATCAACTATTTTTAATGTTGAAACTTTTGTATTTGCTTTTTCTCCCAATTCTTCAATAACTTTTATTAAATCTTTATCAATTCTTTTTATATCTTTTGAATTAAAACTGTATTTTTTATAATCTTCCTCGCTAATATCATTGATTTTTATTTCTGGTCCAAAATCTTTTGTAAAAGTCATGAAGAATATATCACTATTTGTATCTTTTAACGATTTTTTATAATAAACTTCTTTTCCTCTGGAACTAATATCATAAAAATAAGCTTGTTCTCCTTTTAGTTTTAAGTATTCCTCTATTGCTATTTTTGACAAATTAAATCCTCCATATTGGCTATTAATTACTACTTTCATTTTTTCCCCTTTCTAGCAAATCAATCTGTTCTTTTAAATCTTCTATCTCAACTCTTTGTTGCCATATTTCAACATCTTTTTCATTTATTTTATTTACTTGGAATATGCACATAAGTGTTATTCCTATCCATGTTCCTATAAATAATCCTAATAAAAATTTTAACATTTCTTCAACTCCTTTATTAAATCCCAACTAGGAAATTCATTATTTTTTATACTCTTTTTGTTTTGTTTTAAATAATTTATTACTACATCTACATCAATCATTCTGACATCTTCATTTTCAAAACATACAAGAAAGTAAGCATTACATCCTGCATTTTTGCATTTTTTTAATTCGTTTACCTGTCTTATATCTTTTTTTACTATATGCCAAGTGTCTGTTTTACATTGTTTTGCATCAAAACAATCATGTCTATTAGGTAAAAATATTTCATAATCAAAACATTCTCCTTCTAAATACAATCCTTCTGCTGTTCTTTTTGCATAATTTTTATGTCCATGAAATCCCAGTTTTTCTATATATTCAATAACTTTTTCTATTTGTTTTTCAAAACTTCTTCCTTTTTGCATTCCTAAGCTCCTTTGTAAAATAATCTATTAAGAATCTGACTTGCTTGACTTTTTGTTAGTTCGCTTACATCTAGATCCTTGCATATTCTTTTTATTATTGTTTTTTGCTTTTCGCTTGCTTCAGATCTTCCCCATCTTTTTATTTGTTTTACATCCCATATATATTTTTGTTCTTCAAAATTTTCACATAAATATTTGTAAGCTAAATCAAAAGCTTCTTGCATCTTAATTTTCTTGCCATATAATACTGTTTCTCCTAGCTCATCTTGTGCTGGTATTATTAATTTAAAATTTTTTAATGTACATACAAAATCACCATTTGGCATTTTAAACCAGTTAACATTATGGGTATCATAACTTTGTTCTCTTGCCCATAAATTTACATACTCAATATTTCTTATCCAACTTTCTGGGGTATCTGATAACTCTTGAATCAAATCAGGTAAATCAAATAAATCTCCTTGTATTTCGTCTCTTTTTGATTTTGGAACATTCTCCATATCAATTCCTAGTAAAGTTGGTGCTGTACATAAATTTGCTTTACCTGTAGTTCCAACCAAATCTATTAACGTTAATTTTTCTTTTCCTGGATAAAGTCTTAATCCTCTGCCCACCATTTGAGTGTAAAGTGAACTATTTGTTGTAGGTCTTGCAATCATTACTGTCTCAACTAATGGCATGTCCGTCCCTTCTGTAAATATCATGCAATTTACTAAACAAGGTATTTCTCTATTTGTGAATTTTCTTATTAATTCCGCTCTGTTTTTTGTTTCAGCTGTTACTGCTACTGCATTTGGTATAAGTTTTGCAATATTTTGAGCATGTTCTACAGATGTTGCAAATATTAATGTTTGCCCTTTTGCATATTTTTGATATGCTTCTTTTATAGCACCGTTTAATATATCTGTATTCATTGTTTTATCTAATTCTCCAATTGCAAAATCTCCCATTCTTCTTGCTACTTTTGAAATATCATATCCAATATTTACTCTTAAGCAATCAATATCTGTTAAATACTTATTTTGTATAGCCCATTTTAAATCTTTTTGAAATATTATTTTTTCAAACACATCATCTAGTCTTACATTATCTCCACGATTTACAGTAGCTGTTACCCCAATGGTTAATCTATTATCAAAATATTCTAATATCTTTTTATAAGTCGGAGCTGCTGCGTGGTGTCCGTTCATCAATAATTATCATATCGAAATAATTTTTAGGAAATTTATTTAATCTTCTAACTAAAGATTGAACACTTGCAATAACAACATCTTCTCCATTACTTTCATATTTTGCCATTTCTAATCCAACTAAACAATCATATTTACTTTTTGCTTGATGTGCTAATTCTTCTCTATGTACTAAAACTAATACTTTCCCTTTTCTCTTAAAAGAACTAAAAATAACAGTTTTTCCTAACCCCGTTGCTAAATTTAAAAGATACGAACCTCTTTCTAAATTATCAACTATATCTACTGCTTCTTGTTGATATGGTCTAAGCTGATATTTCATATACCAACACCTCAATTTTTTTTAAGCATTTATTTATATCTTGATTTATTTCATTATTCCAAAATCTAATTACTTTCCATCCTTTATTTTTTAATAATTTAGTTTTTTTCATATCTTCTATTTGTCTTTTAATTGCTCTATGACTATTTCCATCTACTTCTATTGCAATCTTATATTCAGGTAATGCAATATCAATCTTATAATTATTAGGATAATTTCCTACATATCCTTTAGTTGACACAGCATATTCAGGTATAGCTTTATATTTCAACAATAAATCCAATAATTTTTCCTGTGGTTTTGTTAATCCTCTTCCATTACCATAGATAACACTTGGCTTATGTCCTTTTAATTTTTCTGATACTTTTTTTCTTATCTCTTCTTTTTTCATAGGATTATTTTCTTTCATTCTTTTTGAAGCATATTTTTTATTTGTTTTACTCATTGTCTCTGAAGCTATTTTTCTAGAATATTCTTTTCCACATTCTTTTGAACAATATGCTCTACCTCTCCTTCTATAAGTATCTTTTTGATTTTTAGTTGGATTACTTATTTCTTTTCCACAATAATTACACTTTAAATCCATTAAGTATCTCCTCCTCTGTTGCAGGTACTTTTTCAAGTATTTTATTTAGAGTATTCAATAAACTTAATACTGATTTTTCGTATTTATCCCATTCGTTTGGATTCTCCATAAGATAATTACATCCGTTATAATATCTTTGTAATGTTTTGTTGTATATTTCTTTTAATTTATGCATTTGTACCTCCTTTACCATATACCAATTATTGAAAATGCTTTACTTTTTTCTGAAATATTAAAATTCCAACTTTTTTTCATTGTATTTCCAGCTTTAAAGCCACATAACAACATTGCTTTTTTAAATTGTTCATTCGTTGTATATATTCCTTTATCATGTTGAATTAAGTGTTTTAATCCATAAGAATTATAATTATAATTAATTGTCTTTCTTGATATAAAATTTTGTTTTATCCAATGTATTATTTTTTCTTGCTCATCTTTACAAAGCTGTTCAAAAGTATCTTCTCCTTTTTGTATGTAATAATTTTTCATTTATTTTTCCTCCCTCTTATGTTTATGAAGTTTATGAATTTTTTCAGAAATACATATAATATAAAAAATAATATATTTTATATTATATAAATTTATATATATACCTTTTTAATAAAAAGTTCATAAACTTCATGTTTCTAATTAAATCTTAGTTAAATAAGTAATTAAAATTCATGAAGTTCTTATGAGTTTTATGAATTATTCTTCTAACAAGTAATGCTTTCTATCGAAAGTATAGGTTGTCCATCTATTATATTTTCCTTTAGTTATGTATTTACTTTGTTCAATTTCTTCGTAAAATTTATTTCGTCCTATAACTATATCTCCATTTTCCTTACAATATTGCTTATAATATTCAAAAACTTCAATTGCTTTTTTAGTTGCAACATTTGCATTAATAAATGTTCTAATATAATCAATATCTTCTAAAAAAGCTAATACATTATTATTAACACTTTTGTATTTATCAACTTCAAGCTGACTTTCTTTATAATTTGAAAAAGTTTTGCCTATATTTAAATATGCTTCTAAGGAAATTTTAGCTAAATACTCTAAAGCTTCTTTACTTATTAATTCTTCAAAATTAAATTTTTGAGCATCTTCATCTGTGAACGATGTTTCAAGTGGTATTAATTGCAATCTTCTATAAAAGCCATCTGTTTTATCTGCTACTTTAGGCAACTTGTTTGCATTAAAAATAAATTTTGCATACGGTCTTATAGTTTGTCTGGGTTTGAATTTTTGTTCAACTTCTAAGTCATCTCCTGTTATCCATTCTTTAAATTTACTAACATCTTCTATATATTTATCTGTCATTTCAGCACCAATATTTAATATTTTTCCTTTTACACCAATACCTGCAAATTGTTTAGTATTTAAATCTTCAAATGAAACTTCCCCTATGTTTTCTTTTCCTATTAATTCTCTAATTATATTAATTAATGTAGATTTACCATTTCTCGCTGTACTTCCATATAAAATAAATGCCTTTTGTAATTTAACACTTGTAGTCATTGAATATCCTATCATCTCCAAAATTGTTTGTTTTCTCTTTTCAATTCCACTGCTTAATTTATCTAACACATCATCTATAGCTTGTACTTTTGGTGCATCAAAATTTAAATTAGTGTTAACTTGGTTTATCGAAAAGAACTTTGGATTATGTTTATATATTTTTCTTTCTTTTATAGAAAATAAACCGTTTTTAAAATTAATAATTCCACTTTCTCTCTCTACTTGCTTTTCTTCTGCTTTTAATAATAAATATTGGTAGACTTCATTTCTAAAATGTATTGTTGAATCTGGTACCAATTCAATTATTTTTCTTGATATATCTTTTTCATTCTTTTTATATACACCATTTTCATAAATACAAATATCATTTTCAAACACATACATATTGTTATTTCGCAATAATGTATCTCCAATTTCGTTATGCAATTGTTTTGTTAATAAATTTTGCTGATTATCTTTTTGGTATTTCTTTTCATACAACTTTAAAATTCTTTTAAAGTTTGACAAAATTTTTAGTTCTTCCGCTTTTTCTTCAAGCTCAACTATAATTTGTTCTCTATCTGCTGGTTCATCAATAGTAAAAATATATTCAAATATTTTTTTATCTAAAATTGTTTTTTTATTTAATTCTTCTAGTTTATATGGTGCATTTTCTTGAAGTATTCTTTGTTCTAATTCTTCGTTCAATTTCTTTGCACCACCCTTCTTCTGTTTTTTTAAACCATAACCAATCTTCTTCTGTTCCAAAAATTAATAAATCTATATAATATTCAACTATATTATCTTCTTGTAATCTTTTTACGCCTTCTAAACTATGTAAATAGTCACATAGTAATTGTAATGTTTCGTTATGCCATATTTTAAATCTTTCTTTTGCTTCTTGTATTTGTCTATATTTGTTTAATTCATAATTTGATGTTCGTTTGCCAAAGTCTATTCCTAATCCTAATATTGAATTTATTTGTTTTGCACTCTCATAAGCATTTATGTTTAAGATTTTAGATACTAGTGATATACAATCTCCACCTTCTCCACAACCAAAGCATTTAAATATTTGCTTTGATTGTGAAATAGAGAAAGATGGTGTTTTCTCTTTATGAAAAGGGCAACATTGTTTCTTTTTTATTTCAAAATATTCTGCAACTCTTATGATGTCTGCCCTTTGTTTTACCTCTTGTATTTTGTTCATAGCTTTACCTCCTAGAAAGGTAATTCTTCATCAGATGTTACTGAATTTACAAAATCTTCAAAAGCTTCTCCTTTTTGTGGTAGTTTTTTGATTTCTGGTATTTTAAAATTTCCTTCTTCAATTGATTTTACAGTTCTTATAAATTTAACTTTTGTTGATGTTCCAACACTTCCATCTAATTTTTCATATTCTTCTTCTCCAAAAATTGCACCACATTTTAGGTTTGCTAATTTCTTTTCATCCCAATCCCATTTAAATCCTTCATTACTAGCTTCTATAGATGTAATTAATCCTTTTAAAAATCCTGCTGCTTTTTCTCCTTCTAACATTTGTCTGTAAATTGCACCTGCAGGCCATTTTTTCTCTGCCCTCGTATCTTCATCAAACCTCTTTTTAAAGAAGTCCTTCTTATCTCCTTCTAAAATATCTAATGCTATTACTAGCATTCTTTTTCCTGTTTTAGATTTTTCTTCTTTTGCACTTTTAATTTTGCAAATGTATCCTCCTGCATTTAATTTTTCGTATTCTCCTGTTATTGCTTGTGCTTCATCATATCCTTTTAATTTTTCCATAATTATTTTTCCTCCTTATTTAATTCATAATATTCTCTTATAGTGTTATCCACTATTTTTAAATCGTTATTTATTTTTAATTCAAACATATCTTCTGGGCTTTTTACTGTGCTATTACCATTATTTTGTGTTAAAAAATAATGATGTTCATTTTCTATTTGTGTAAGCAATACAATATCAAAACACCCTTCTACTGTTAGCTTTTCATCTAGCATTTTGCCAATAGTTTTTGCTTTTAATTTTCCATTTGTATCATCTACCTCTGTATGATGTAAAAAATATACTATTACATCATCTGCTAAATTTTTATTTATGTAATGTATTAAATTTCTAAAGTTAAGTGCTATGTCTGTAAATTTGTTGTATCCTACTTCTTTTGCTCTATCAAACATTTCATTAACTAATAAATACTGACTATCATCTATTACATATTTTTTTAATGTTGGATTAGATAGAGCTTTCATTATTGTAGAATATGTGGCATTTTTTACTACTTTGAAATCTTTTTTAAATGGCAATCGTGTTTTTTCTACAAGAAAAATTCCAACTTCATCTTTATCAAAATTTTTTATTGAATAGGTTTTTCCTGATCCACTTTCACCGTAAAATCAATACTGGTATTCCCATCTTAATTACCTCCATAATAATTATTTTTGTTATCTTTTAGATCTAAATAATCCATTACTTATTCTCCAATCTTCTTTTAAATTCATTATTAAGTTCTTTGTCTTTGATATATATATTTGCTTTTTCTTTATCTACAATAGCTCTTTCATATACTAATTGTTCAAATGTCAAGGATTTTATAATTTCTGAGTATTTATTCTCTTCCATTTTCTTCCCTCCATATATCATCGTAATAACATTCTTCATTTATTAGTTCGAAGATGTTGCCCTCATTATCATTTTCAATAAATAATTCTTCTTCTAA
>Ga0326511_10001351_pt1 | contig 20322 bp, 23 predicted proteins | sample 0_2496_0518_D_FD_203701 | JGI IMG/M metagenome (GOLD analysis project Ga0326511, IMG submission 203701) | Bovine rumen microbial communities from UC Davis, California, United States - 0_2496_0518 | ecosystem: Host-associated > Mammals > Digestive system > Stomach > Rumen | place: USA... | reverse complement strand
AAGATTTCCGATTCATCCAATTCCTAAAAGCAACACTTTTCCCGAGATCATACATCGATCGCCGTCAAATTTCTTTCATTTCGATGCCCGGCATATCTTCCCGGCGTGGGAGGACAACAAATTTCCCTGAATCTTGCTTTTTCGTTGTCCCACCAGGGCTTCCCGGCGCGGGGCGACAACAAATTCCCCTAAATCTTGCTTTTTTGTTGTTCCGCGGCCGAAAAAAGAGATACCCCCCACACAGAGCTGATGATAAAGTATCATCCGTGTCTCCGCAGATAGGAAAGAATACCAGAGTTTACGTTGGGGTATTAGCAATCATGGAGACTCACAAATATATAATCCCATTGTCCCACCCTCAAGAGAAACATTATGGAATGAGGCCATCTGCCGATCGCTGCGCGGACGAGGTTACAGGCAGTCTTCCAGACCTTCCTGGTCGAGAATGACCAGTTCATGTCCTTCCACACGGATCAGTCCGTCGCTCACCATATTCCCGATCTCGCGGGAAAGGGACGGCCGGGTCACGTTCAGATAATCCGCCATCTCTTCGCGCGGCATGACTGCCACGCGGCTGCCCTTCCCCTGTCTCTCGATCAGAAAGCGGGCGATCTTCTCCCGGATGCTGGAGCTTCCGAGGATGCGGATCCGGCGGTTCATATTGTAGGTCTTCGTTGCGAAAATATTGAGCATATTGCTGCGCAGCACAAGTCCCGCGTAATTCTGCTCCTGGTCAAAGATCGCGCGGTCGATCACCAGCACGCGGCTGTCTTCCAGCGCCTCCGCGTACATATCGTAGTGCGGCAGATCCAGAAAAGCGTAGACCTCGGCAAAAACCTCTCCCGGCTTCTCGATCTGCGTGAGGATCAGCCTGCGTCCGCTCAGCGTGTCCCTCGCGACCACGACTGCACCCTCCAGAAGCACATATACTGCGCCCGGCTTGTCGCTCTCGCAGAAGACCATGCTGCCCTTTACAAAAACTTTTTCCTTGCTGTAGCTTGCCTTCAGAACACCTTCGATCTCTTCATCGGCAAGCCCTTTGAACAGCCGGGTGCGTCGAAGGATCTCCAATTCGTTACTCAAGGATCTCACCCTCATGTGTGATCGTTACAACTCTCCACGGAATGAACTTTCCGCTGTTCTTCAGCGCGTTCACTGCCGCATGCTCCAGACCGCCGCAGCACGGAACCTGCATTCTGACTACGGTCAGAGACTTGATATTATTTCTCTCGATGATCGCCTGCAGCTTGTCGGTGTAATCCCAGTCATCCAGCTTCGGGCAGCCGATCAAAGTCACATGGTTCTTGATAAACTCGTCGTGGAACGCGCCGTACGCGTAAGCGGTGCAGTCCGCAGCGACCAGCAGATTCGCGCCGTCAAAATACGGAGCAACGACCGGAGCAAGCTTGATCTGTACCGGCCAGTTCTGCAGCCGGCTCTGACGGCTCACCAGACCTGCCTGTGCCGGTGCTGCGTCTGCCATCGGCGCATGGCTGATCGCTCTCGCTCTGCTTCCCGGACATCCGTGACCTGCCTGCTCTGGAACCTCTACCTGCTTCTCATTAAGAATCTTCATCATGCGTTCTGCCTCCTTCTCTGCGTGCGCGTTCGGGTTGTACGTTTTTCCCTCTGCGGCAAGCTTTGCCTCAACCGCTGCCTGGTCGTAATCGACCGCTTCTCTCTCAATAATCTCGATCGCTCCGGTCGGGCAGTCCGGCAGGCAATCGCCCATGCCGTCGCAATAATCATCACGCGTCAGCTTCGCAACACCGTCAATGATCGCGATCGCGCCCTCATGGCACGCATCAGCGCAAAGTCCGCAGCCGTTGCATTTCTCTTCATGAATCTCAACAATTTTTCTGATCATCTCTATATCCTCCGCATTAATTAACATTAAATAACTGGTAATGGAAAAAACATTTTCACTGTCCCTACTATACTACCACAAGCCGGTATGGAATGTAACATATGTTACGCGAATACGGAATTCTCCATCGTGCAAAATTCTTGACAGTGTTCGCAAAGCAAGATAAAATATATTTTGTTGGAATACTTCCGACAATAATAATTTAATCATGTTCTTCAGGGCGGGGTGCGATTCCCCACCGGCGGTGACAGTCCGCGAGCCAATTGGCCGAACCGGTGTAATTCCGGTACCGACGGTATAGTCCGGATGAAAGAAGAGTAGAATGCTCTGGCGATGTATACACATTTTGCCGGAGTTTCTTTTTTCTCCAAGCAAGCATTTCCCTGAAACAAAAGGAGGAAAACATGAAAAACACATCCAAAACCACACCCAAAACCAAGCAGCGTACCAACAGCATCTCCACCGTGCGGCGGCTCACGATCATCGCGATCTTCTCGGCAATCTCTTACGTTATCGCCTTTTTTGAGATTCCCGCACCCTTCGCGCCATCCTTTGCGCGCATGGACTTCTCCAACGTTCCCGCACTCCTTGTATCGTTCGCGATCGGTCCGGTCAGCGGCATGCTGGTCGAGTTGATCAAAAACCTGCTTCAGCTCTTCTCCACGAGCACCATGGGCATCGGTGAACTGGCGAACTTCCTGATGGGCACTGCCTTTGTCGTACCCGCCGGCCTTCTTTATCAGCGCCGCAAGACCAAGCGGACGGCCGTACTCGGCTGCCTTGCCGGAAGCGCTGTATCCGGAATCGCCGCGATCCTTCTGAACTACTTTGTACTTCTGCCGCTTTACTCCGGTTTCATGCCGATCGATCAGATCCTGGCACTGTACGCGAAGATCCTTCCGTTCATCAACTCCAAGCTGCGCGCCTGCCTGTGGGCCTTCCCGGTCAACTTCTTCCAGTGCGCACTGTACTCGATCGTTGCCATGATCGTCTATAAGCCGCTCTCTCCGTTTTTGCACAGTCAGAACGCACCGGTCAAAAGCGAGAAAAACGTTGCCCGCGAGAATGCCTGACAGCGAATTCGGATTAGGAGGATAATACAATGGACTTTATGGATATTTCCAAGATGCGGATCACGGTACGCCAATACGATCCGCGCCCTGTAGAAAAAGAAAAAATCGATATGATTCTCGAATCCGGCCGCTGGGCGCCGACCGCGATGGATTTCCAGCCGCAGCGGATCCTCGTTCTGCATACGCCCGAACAGCTGGCCAAAGTTCAGGAGATCTGCACCTTCGGCTTCGATCAGAAGTACCGCGATCTCGATGAAAGCGCGGGGCGTCTCGGCGACGACAAGCACAACGTGTACTATTACGGAGCGCCGCTTGTTTTTCTGGTCTGCTATGACAAAAACGTCTGCGGCCGTCACCTGGAATCCGGTGAGACCTTCGGCGATATCGACGCCACGATCGTGCAGACACACATGATGCTGGAGGCCGCGAGTCTCGGCCTCGGTACCGTCTGGATCAGCTACTTTGACAAAGAAAAGGCCCGGAACCTTTTCGAGATTCCGGACAACTTTGATATCTGTTCCCTTCTGTATGTCGGCTACCCTGCAGCGGATTTCCGCCCGAACGCAAAGATGACGGGAAACCGTTTCCCGGTATCCCACACCTGCTTTGACGGCAGCTACCGGGAGCCATGGAAAAGTGACTTCAAGGACTCCTTCAAGGATCCCCGCTTAGCAAACGCGAAATAAAGTATTGAATGGAGCTGCCACACTGATATAAAAAATCGTCAGTGCGGCAGTTTTTTCTCGCAATATTCAAGGAGAGCCTCGCAGCCCTCTTTGATCTCATCGGCGCAGAGCCCGAAATTCCTCGTGTACCATGGATCCTCGATCTGCCTCTCCGGCTGCCCCGCAAAGGCCATGAGATACCGCACCTTGCCTTCCGGGTCACCGCCCAGGATCCGGTCGAGATAATACAGGTTCTCCGAATCCATTGCGACGATCAGATCCCATTTGTCGTAATCCCGCCGCTCGATCTGCCTTGCCCTGTGGTTCCCGATCGGAATCCCCCTCTGCTCCAGCGCCTTCTTCATCGGCGGATAGATCGGATTTCCGATCTCCTCCCGGGACGTTGCCGCCGAGTCTATTTCATACTTCCGGGTAAGATTTCTTTCGTTCACCATCTGCTGCAAAATGTACTGCGCAGAGACGGAACGACAAATATTGCCGTGACACACGAATAGGATTTTTATCAAAATTTTCAACCTTCCTTCAATGCGCTGTTATGCCCGGAAAAGCCCGGTTTTGCGCGGTTTTCTCGCTTGTGTCATATCTTTAGCCATATAAATGATGCGGTCTTCTTCTACAACGGAAACGCTCACCATCTTCTCCTGGTCATTTCTCATCTGAGGGATGTACATTGCTACCGTTTTCTTGATCGTATGGACTTTTAGCTTGCCAGTATAAGGCACAAGGTAGCACCAGCCATTTATAGCCCCCTTTACCGGAAGATCTATAGCATCCTTGCGCAGCTCTTTAGGAATCAGTTCTTCATTGAGATTACTGGATTCTTCAAATGCATTCGGTTTGGCCACAGGCATGCCAACTGCAAGAGCTGCCTGGACATCCTTACCTGCATTCCTATGAATCTGAACATCAACTGCGGAGTCTTCCGTTCTTACCTCATAGCATTTTTCAGGCAAGCCATACACATTAACACTCTGATGACTCGTTGAGAAGGCGTTGTTCTCCAGATACTTAGGGTCGCCGAACATCAAATCTTCCAGATCAGGCGACAGGAACTCATTCCAAGCTTCCGTGCTATGCATCAGTGATTCGACTCTACGAACCAAGCGCAAATTTGTTATATTCTCAGTATCGTCATCCGGCATAACAATGAATAGATAATCTCTTGCTCGGCTGATTGAAACATTGATGATATTCCGCTTGTTCAAGAACATCTCTGGTGAAGCAGAGATCGAAGGTGGGGTGTTGAACACAGCAAAAATAATATCGCACTCGTCTCCCTGAAAACCATGAATGGTTCCGACCTGAACATCGATTCCTTCTGGCAGCTTCTCAGAAGCCAGAAGTTTATCGATCATATCCGCCTGTGCTCTATAAGGTGCAATAACTCCTATATTGAACTTGCTTCCCGGGTTGTTCTCAGCAATCGCTCTCGACAGATAGCAAATATATTCAAAGGTAAATAGTGCTGAATAGACCTGATAAGAGCTACTATGCTGCAGTCGCTTGCATCGATAAATACTCTCGTACTTGCTTACCGGGAATTTAATAATATTCAGTGTCTCTACGCCGAGGTCATTTCCGACGTTCAGTGGGCGCTGGCTATCCGCATTACGGTAATGCTGTAAAATGCCACCATAAGCAAAATTGCTGAATACATAGCCGATGTCAGGTACGCTTCGGTACTGCGTTGTTAACAGCTCAACCTTATAGTCATAAGGTACAGTCTGCGGATTTACAAACGAATCCAGCTTGACCAGTGTGTATATGTTCTCATTCTTCCAGATATCAACTGAGGTAATCGGTTCGATCTGGAAAGGATCACCAGCAATGATAAACTTGCGCGGTGTCTTCTTATAGAGCGGATATACTAAGTTCATCCTCCTGAATATTGTTATCTCTTCGCGACCGGCAGCCAATACTCAGCTTTCACTTTCCCCTCTTCCATCCGGTAATATTCGATTGAAATATTGCTCCGAATAGTCCATTCCGGATGGGAAGGCAGCCAGTCCTGGTATGCACTACCGATTACCTTTTGAAGATCCTTCGGGATCTCTCCATCACATGGAAATACAGCCCAATCTCCTGCAGAAATTGTGATCACCTTATCCTGCTCTGGAACCATCTGTCCTGATTCATAAAGATCTGCAATCAGATAACGCATGACATTAGGGTCTTCAGAAATGCAGATTCCAAACTGTCCATGAACACCGTCTTCCGGTTTTATTTCTCCCCAAAGTCCGGGAATGACCTGTTGACATGTTTCCGCATCCAGGATCCATTCTCTTCCAAATGCGGTGAATTCATTCTTAAACTCGATTTTCGTTGTCATGTTGTGTTTCCTCACTTCCGTTTTCTCTATCTGTTTCTCGGTGTCGTTTTTTCCTCAAACAGATTCTTGCTTCGAATATCTTAGAACGCATTCAAAGTCCAAATAAAAATTTTCCAGTTCAATTATATGTATATTTGGACATGTTTTCAAATTATCGAACCGCGATCATGACAAATTTTTCAAAATGACACTTTTCCTGGATTTCGATGATTGTCACGTGAGGATGGGATGGCCCTTAACCGGAGCCGGGTCAGGCTGATATTTCTTCAAGTAAGCGGGCATGAAGCTCAGGCTTCAGCCTTTTCAGCGATACCAGTCTATCTCCTTTGACAAAAGCGTGTCTTGATGTGGCTAGAGTGCATACATAGCCGGCTGTTGCATTAAAGAATTCATAGTGCAGTTCAATGGATGCTCCTGTATAACGGGAGACGGAAACTCTTACTTCCACAAGATCATCAAACCGTACCGCTTTTTTGTAATCAACGGTTATACCGACGACCGGGGACGCGATCCCTTCCTCTTCCATTGCTCTGTAGCCGAGCCCGACACTGTCCATATATTCGATTCTTGCCTCTTCCATCCATTTTACATAATTGGAATGATGGATGATGCCCATTTGATCCGTTTCGTGGTAACGCGCCTTGCGTGTATAAGTAAACATAACTTTTCTCACCGTCCTCCTTTTTCTGATTTCATTCCTTGTCCTACATGAAGTGTACAGGATCAGAGGCTTATCGCAAGCTCGTGTGCACTTCGAATCGCATCTGCAATTCTGCCGGGTCCCTTTGTGTTTCCTATCTCATACACGTGTGGACGTTTAGCTGCACATTTCTCATAGAGGGTATGACTGCCTCTTACACCTAGAGATAATACGACTTCATCAAATGTCAGATCAAGTTGAAAGTCAGTGTTTATACGGGCTCCAGGGCCAATTGTCCTAAGTTGCCATGGCAAATGAATAACGCTTTTATCATAGTTTTCATTATTTCATATTAAATAAAAATTACCATATAATGAGGTAATGTATTCTTGACTCCATTTAATCCGTTTCTATTTGCAATCAGCTTAAATGCAATGCTCGGTTTAAAATCATTAATAAAATTATTTAATGAGGTAGATGCTGTATTACCTGATTTTACTTCTAGAGGAACAACTTCTCCGTCCCTTTCAATCAAAAATTCAAGTTCATGATTATCATCTGGTTTATAGTAGTAGAGCCTGTATCCCTTCTTAACTAAGCATTCTGAAATAACATTTTCATAAACACCACCACGAGCATTACCTCTTATGGTATTATTCAATATCGCTCTCTTGGTTTCAAATCCATACATACAGGTAAGTAACCCAGTATCATTTATATATAACTTAAACTGTTCTTCTTTTGCATTAGCCATAAGCGGAATATAAGGTTCTGATATGTTATAGCAAGCATTCACCAGGCAAGAATCCTTTAACCACTGGACACTACCACCATATTTTCTTCTTGTTTGACCCTTTTCAACTGTTGAATACTGGAACTTCTTTAATTCTTTAGCTAACTGTTTAGGAATCGCATCATAACACATCCTAACAAGTTGTTTTTCTCTTCCTTTAGCATGCTTTGTAATATCATCCTGATAAAGTGCCACAATATCACTCTGTATGTCCATCACACGAGCGAAATCTTTATTAACCATGAAATCAGCTACTACTTCTGGCATACCTCCAACTACCATATATTCTCTGAACAAATTTTCGTATGTTTCATGAATTGATTCTGGAATCTGATGTTCTGTTCCCATATATTCATAAAGCGAATTAATTACATCAGCGGAATATCCATATGCCCACAAGAATTCCTCAAAATCCAAGGAATACATCATAATCTGATTTTCATATCCCACAGGCAACGAATTCGGAATCTCCACATTTTCATCATCGTCTTGACCATAAGATAGTCCCAATAAGGATCCAGATGCTATTACATCAAATCTCATGTCACTTGCAAGAAACTTCAAGGCTGTTCGAGCATTACCACAACACTGGATCTCATCTAAAAATATGAGTGTCTCCCCTGGAACAAGTTTCACACCAGGGATATTAGCAGTTATTCTTTTATATATTTCCTCAGACGAAAGCTCCCCATTAAAAATCCCCTTTAATGAAGGTTGCTTGAAAAAATCAATGCAAATAAAAGATTTATACTCATTCTCCCCAAATTCCTTTACAATAAATGATTTACCAACCTGCCTGGCTCCCTGTATTAGTAAACATTTTTCAATTTGCTCACTATGCCGCCTATTTTTCCACTCTAATAATTCTTTATATACTTTCCTTTTCAGCAAATTTTTCACCTCGCTCAAATAGGTTACAATTTTCCTTTTATATTTATATTATACATGAAATCGTAATGTTGGAAAGCTTATTATTGCACAAAATCGTAATATTATTCGCTGCGAAATTGCATCTAATCGTAACATCCATATCCTTGCTTTATAAGCAGGGTGAATAGCAAACTGAGCTTCCGGTTTGCAAAAGTTAGTTCTGGTTTGAAAGTTTTTGCAACAAACACTTCCGGAATCGCACCTTGAAAACAGAAATAAGTCTTACAAAAACCGCATTCATTGGAAATTAGTTTTGCGAAGGTCGAGATTAGTATTGCAAACCCATCGTTTTCGGCTTTTTCAGGCATTACAATCAAAGACAGCTCTTATTTTTCTGCATGGCAAACAGAGATAGACGCGTCGTTTGCACTTTTGCAATGGAAACTTCTATCTCTTCCGGATGGGTCTGACTCGAGCCCGGAGACGGCAGTCTTACTGCCGGATTTAGTCAGCCAGCAGCTCTGGTTTAAGAGTTATCTTGTTTGCATCAATGCTTTGGATGTTTAGGGTATCCAGGGTATCTTTGCCGTAAAAGAAGCTGAACAGCTGGTTGGCGGACCGGTCGTTCAGCTTTTTGCGTGAATACGAGTTGATGTGGGACATCATCATATCCACCTTGTCCTGTGTCAGGTTCTTAAAAGATGTCTTCTTAGGCAGGATTCTACGGATCAGCTCATGTGTGACTTCGATACTTCCTTTTTGGTTCGATCTCTGCGGATCACAGTAGAAGACCCAGGTCCTGCGGTTTCCATCCTGATCGAACTCGATTGAAGATGGATCCGTGAACTCACTTCCCCGATCCGTAAGGATTACAGGGAACATTTGCATAAAGATTTCCCTGCCCAGCTTCTTATCAAGCTCATTAAAGATCTCAGTAACTGACCTGGCGGTGTTTGCTTCTCTTAAGAAAGCAAGCATCAGAGAGCTGTCCCGAAAGAATAAGGTCAGAAGTACCTTCAAGGAATCCCGTGTTCCTTCTACCGAGTCCATCTCTACGACATGACTGTCAGGATGTGCCTCCATGAACTTCTATATGTCGCCATAATGGTCCTCCTTATTTGCCGTCTCCGGAGCACCATGGTAGGAGTATAGAAAAAGAAGCCAGTCTCTCGCAAGACTGACTTCTATCTGATACTTTGTATGACTTATTTCTGGGCAGCTATATACATAACTGGAAGTTAATTTTTCAATTCACAATTCCGGAATCAGTGCTTCATAATCCTCGATCTTATTTACATTGCGGAAGCACTTTTCCGGAACCGCATATTCGTCTGCACGGAGAATTCTGCAGTTTATTTCGCCTAACAGCATTCTGAGCTTGTAGTTTTTCCGCTCGATAAAGTCGCGGATCTTCGGCAGGCAGGAGGTCCCGAAATAGCCAAAGGTAGGCTGCAGCCGGCCGTCTGCCGTCTGCCAGATCACGGCATCCACGCCCTTTTCGATATGCGCGCCAAGGATCGACATCTCCGCGGATGTAAACAGCGGTGCATCGCAGGGCACGAAAAAAAGGCCGTCGAGGCCGTCAGCCTCCGCTCTCCGAAGGCAGGAAAATATTCCGCCCATTGGGCCGATGTATTCCCCATTTTCATCCGTGATATCATCGGGTACATGGATCCAGCCGTGACGATTTTTCTGCGCATAGTTCGCGGATGAAAGATAGCACGGAAGCTCAAGCTGCTCCAGTTCTTCGGCAATCAGATCGATGAACGCTCTGCCCTGATACGCAAGCTCCGCCTTGTTCACTTCTCCCATGCGGCTGCCCCGCCCGCCGGCAAGAATCGCGCAGCCGTATTTCATCGCATGGTTTCCATGAGTTCCCTCTGCATTTCTTTCATCTGTGCTTCTCGTCAATTCAACACCCATCGTAAATGATCACCAGTCAAAGTTGCTGCTCAAATGTGAAGTCTCCGCTCTTTCCGCCGGTCTTGCTCACGAGGTGAATATCGCTTATTTCCATTCTCTTATCGATGGCCTTGCACATATCGTAGATCGTAAGCAGCGTAACGGAAACACCCGTAAGTGCCTCCATCTCTACGCCCGTTTTTCCTTCGGTCACGGCCGTACAGTAGGCGGTGATCCTGGAATTTTCGGCGTCTGTCTCAAACTCAACTTTGGCATTGGAAAGACTGAGAGGATGACACATCGGAATGAGGGAAGATGTCTGCTTGGTCCCCATGATACCGGCAACCTGCGCGACGGTCATTACATCGCCCTTCTTGATCTTTCTGCCGAGAATCGCGTCCATCACCTCCGGGCTCACGCTGATCGTGCCCTGCGCGACAGCAGTCCTCCTGGTAACATCCTTACCGGAAACATCTACCATATGCGCGTTTCCGTGTTCATCGAAGTGTGTAAATTCGCTCATATCTTACTCCAGATATAATAAGTTGTCTTCACTGATCTTCAGGTAATCCGGCATGCCCTTTTCCCGAAGTTCCCGCTGCGTTTCGCCCTGCACAAACCAGCAGATCAGATCGTCAGCGTTCTGTTCATCCGCTTTTGGATATATATAATAATTCCACTCAAACGGCAGCTCGTCAATATGAGCAAGCTTGAACGGAATGCAGTTTTCCTGTTTTTCTCCCCAGACCGGCTCGAAATAATGCGCCCTGTATCCGATGTGCCTTGTCCATTCCGGCACGTCCTTTACCGTGTGCACGGTAACTCCCCAGTCCGTAAGATCGATCGCGTGCGCATCCCTTCGTACGGCAGCTGAGAAGTTCTTGCAGCCTGTGAGTTTCGCGACGTCGAGCTTCTGCGGATTCTGAAAAACGTCCCTCGTCTCTCCGCTTTTAAGAATTCTGCCATCCTTAACCACGAAGAGCTCGTCACTGAAACGGTACAGCTCATCGCGGCTGTGGGAAACCATAATAACCTGGCCCTCGTAATCCTCAAGTAACTCCAGCATTTCGCGCTGCATCTTGTCCTTGAGGTATTGATCAAGTGCGGAAAAAGGTTCATCGAGCATGATAAGCTCCGGCTTGTAGACCATGATCCTCGCCAACGCAACCCGCTGCTGCTGTCCTCCGGACAACTCGCCCGGCAAGCGGTTCTCGAGGTCATCGAGCCGCATGCGGGAAATCATATCCATGGCGATCTCCCGATTTTCTCTTTTGCCGCCCTTCAGTCCCGCCATTACATTCTGCAGAACCGTCATCGTCGGAAACAGCGCGTAGTTCTGGAACATGTAGCCGACGCGCCGCTTCTGCGGCTTGAGATTCGTTTTCGAAGCCGAGTCGAACAGCACCCGCTCACCGACGGAAATGGATCCCGCATCCGGCGTGTCTATGCCGGCAATGCAGCGAAGCGTCATGCTCTTTCCGCTTCCGGACGCACCGAGTATTCCGATCCGGTTCGCGTCACTTGAAATTGAAACGTCGAGCGAAAATTCTCCGATATTCTTTTTTATCTCAGCCTTCAATCTCATGGGTTACCACCGCTTTACGTTTTTCATCCTTTTTCCGGTAAGCAGGTTGATAAAAAATACCGCGAAAAAGGCAATAATCAGCACTACAACTACCCAGAAACCTGCAGCCGCATAGTCTCCGTTTGCAATTACCATCGCAATTTTCTGGGAAATGGTACCCGTTTTTCCCGGGATGTTTCCCGCAAGCATGGACGTTGCGCCGTACTCTCCCATCGCCCTCGCGAATGTCAGGATCGTACCCGACGCAATTCCCGGGCCGGCCGTAGGCACTACTACCTTCCAGAAAATCGCAAATTCAGACATGCCAAGCGTTCTTCCCGCATACACGAGGTTCGGGTCGATCTGCTCGAAGGCCGCCCTGGCATTACGATACATAAGCGGAAACGCGACTACTGTCGCCGCGATGATGCAGCCGAGCCACGTCTGAACCACAACAATATCGAAATTGTCTTCAAGGAAAATGCCAAAAGGCCTCCTCCTGCTGAAAATCAGCAGGAGAAAGAATCCGGCAACAGTCGGAGGGAGTACGAGCGGAAGCGTCAGTATTCCATCCAATATTGATTTTACTTTGTTCGATTGCTTGATCACCTTGCGCGCCGCGTACATTCCCAGAAAAAATGAGAAAAATGTAGCGACCACACCGGTCTTCATCGATATGATAAGCGGACTCCAGTCCAGGCCTTTTAGCAATTCAATCATTGATTTCTCCGTTATTACTGAACGTCGGGATCGAAACCGAACTGCGCGTAAACTTCCTTGGCATCATCGTTTGTGATGTATGCTTCGAAGTCTGCGGCAGCCTTGGTCTGCGCCTCGGATGCGTCCTTGTTCTGAATCTGTGCTACCGGGTAAATGATGTCACCGACTGTGTCATAGCTTACTGTCTGCAGGATCTTGATGTTGTCCTCGTGACCGATCGTATCCGACAGATATACGGTACCAACCTCGCAGGATCCCTCCTCAACAGCTGTGAGGACCTTGGATACGTTACCCTGCTCACTGATCTCAACGCCGCCGAGCTGGTTCGAAACATCCTCCGTTGTAATGGTCGACGGATCGTCTACCTCTGCAAGAAGTCCGAGGTTGATCAGAGCCTTTCTGGTGTACTTACCTACCGGAACGCTTCCGTCCGCAAGCGCAATGCTCTTCGCATCGGCGATGTTCTCGAGTCCCGTAACCGCCGTCTCCGTATCCTTCTGTGTGATGACAACGAGCTGGTTGTTCAGAACGTTTTTCCTTGTGTCAGCAACGACCATGCCCTTTTCCTCAAGCTCATCCATCTGCTTCTGCGCCGCGCTGAAGAATACATCGCAGGCGGAACCTTCCTCGATCTGCTGCATCAGCTTACCGGAAGAATCGAAGTTGAATACAACATCTACGTTAGGATTCGCAGCCTCGAAATCCTTCTCGAACTGTCCCATTACGTTTGTCAGAGATGCTGCCGCAAAAACGTTTACGGATACCTTCTCCTCTTCCTTGCTTCCGCATGCGGCAAGTCCGCATACCATTGCACCCATCAGAGCGATTGCCAGTAGTTTTTTCTTCATTTGAATTCCCTCCATGAAAAACTAAAAATAAATAAATATATTTTGGCGAATGAAAAAACGATTCGCCAGCTACGGCACAGGCCTGCCTGTCGGAATGCCCATGCCGGTGCAGCTTTTGATGAATGCCGGAACGGCGATTACTTCCTCGCGCATTCTCCCGCTGTTCCGCGAAGGATCCCGATTCCGTGTCCCAGTGCAGGGAGCAGATACGTGAGGCTCTCCTCGACCGCCCTCGGGCTGCCCGGCAGATTGATGATCAGGGTCTTCTTACGGATCACCGATGCCGCCCTCGAGAGCATCGCATGCGGTGTCTTGGTAAGCGAATATGCCCGAAGTGCCTCCGCGATGCCCGGCGCGTTTCTGTCCATCACGGCCATCGTGGCCTCCGGTGTCAGGTCCCTTTCCGAGAAGCCGGTTCCACCCGTCGTAAATATGACATTAACCTGCCTCTGATCCGCCAGTCTGATCAGCTGCTGCTCGAGCGGCTGAAGTCCATCCGGCAGAAGCATATTCTCGACGACCTCGTAGCTCGCCTCCTTCAGCATCCTGTCGATCACCGGGCCGCTCTTGTCCTCTCTCTCACCCTTCGAACCCTTGTCCGAAAGTGTGATCCAGGCCGCGGTAAACGGTCGGTCCGCTGCCGGCGGGATCATCTCGATCTCATCGCCTGCCTTGATGACACCGCCCTCAAGCACGATGGTAAAAACGCCTTCCCTCGGCATGATGCAGTCGCCGACCCGGTGGTAGATCGCGCAGTGTGAATGGCACTCTTTGCCGATCTGCGTGAGCTCCAGAAGCGCGTCTCCGATTCTGAACCTCGTCCCGACCGGAAGTGCCCTCAGATCATAACCTTCTACAATAATATTCTCACCGAATGCACCGTAATCCACCTCGGCGCCCTTCGCTCTGAAAGCCTCGATCTTCTCAAGCGCGAGGAGTGACACCTGCCTGTGCCAGTTTCCCGCGTGCGCGTCTCCCTCGATGCCGTAGTTTGGGATGAGCCTGATCTCAGGCACCTGCGTCTTCTGCGTTCCTTTTTTCTCGCTTATGCAGACTGCAATAACCTTTCCCATTTCTATCCTCCAATCTGAGACATCAGGTGATGCTCCGTAATCTCCTCTCCGGCTTGATACTCCTTGTCGAAGCAGTGCTCCTTCGGTTTGTCATAGATCGCGTCGCGCAAAGCCTTTCTGAGCTCCTCATCCGTTCCCGACAGTGCCGGCCTGATGTCAACTCCCGAATCATAACACAGGCACTGCTTGAGAACGCCCTGCGACGTAAGGCGCACCCTGTTGCAGCTGCTGCAGAATTTTCCGTGTATCGCGCTGATAAAACCGATCGAGCCGTCAACACCCTGTCTGCTGTAATAAACAGCCGGCCCGTTTCCGCGTCTCCTGTCATCGGGCTGAAGGTCCTGCCACCTCTCTTTGAGCTGTGCAAGAGCCGCGTCATTGGAAAGTCCCCGCGACGCATCCCCCACGCCGATCGGCATCATCTCGATGAACCGGACATCGATTCCCTTCTCGAAGGCAAGTCCTGCGATATCCATGAGTTCATCCTCGTTGAAGCCCTTCTGGATCAGGCAGTTGATCTTTGTTTTTATCCCGCATCGAACCGCCGCATCAATGGAAGCAAGGGTCTTTGCAAGCTCTCCACCGCCTGTGATATAGCGGAACCGGTCCGCGTCGAGCGAGTCGAGACTGATGTTGATTCCGTCAAGGCCGATCTCCGCCAGCTGATCCATATACCCGGATACGATCTGGCCGTTGGTCGTAACGGTGACCTCTTCGATTCCGTCGATCGCCTTAAGCTTCCCAATCAAATCGATACACCCGAGCCTTGCAAACGGCTCCCCGCCGGTGATCTTCAGCCTGGTGATTCCAAGCTCCGCTGCCGCGCCGCAGATCCTGATGATCTCCTCGTATCGCAGTATCTGCTTCATCGAAACCTTGTCGCAGCCCTCCGGCATGCAGTACCTGCACCTGAGGTCGCAGCGATCGGTGATCGAAACGCGCATATACTCTATTTGTCTACCGTATTTATCCTGCATTTCTCATCTTCCGATTTTTCATCTGTTACTTGCCGAATCCGCAATTCGGGAAGGTACAGATCTCACAGCCAAGGCAAAGACCGCCCTCGCCGAGCTTGTCGATATCCGCCTTCTCGATCCTTTCGCCCGCCATCACTCTGGGAAGCACGAGGTCGAAAATCGTTCTTCTGGAATACATGACGCAGCCCGGAAGTCCGATGACAGGGATGTTGTTCCCGCCGTAGTATGCAAGCAGGAACATCGCGCCCGGCAGAACCGGCGCGCCATAAGAGACCACGCTTCCGCATACATTTCGGATCGCCAGAGGCGTCTTGTCATCGGGATCGACGCTCATTCCGCCTGTACATACGATCATATCGCAGCCCTCATCAAGAAGCTCCTTGATACACTTCTCGATGTTCTCGTTGTCATCATTGGTCACCTTGTGACCGACAACTTTGGAGCCGAAATACTCGATCTTCTCCCGGACGACCGGCGTGAAGGTATCCTCGATCCGTCCGTAAAAAACTTCGTTTCCGGTTGTGACGATACCCACCTTGTATTCCCGATAAGGAACGACCTTCATGATCGGCTCCGGCCCGGCAAGCTCCCTGACCTTTTCCATCTTCTCCTTCTCGATGACGAGTGGGATGATCCTCGTTCCCGCGATCTTGTCACCCTTCTTGACCTGGAAATCACCGTGGCGGCTTGCGATCATCATCTGTCCGAACGAGTTTACGGCCAAAAGCTTCTCGCGGTTGATCTTGAGGACGCCGTCACACTCGGCCCGAAGCTCGATCTTGCCCTCTTTTACATCACCGCGGCTCAGATTTTCACCCTTGCAGATCGCGCAAAGGACCTCAGCGGCGTCGTTTTCATGCATCATCGACTCGTCGTTTTCCCAAATGTAAATATTGTCCTTGCCGACGGAGAGAAGTACCGGAATGTCCTCCTCGGTGATAATGTGTCCCTTGCGAAAAACGGCATCCTTGGTCACGCCCTTAATGATCTGCGTAATATCGTGGCACAGAACCAGTCCCACCGCATCCTCTGTTTTTACCAGCTTCATTCTTCTTACCTCTTATCCATACTTTCCGAAAAAGCACCCGCATGCTTCTTACAGGTAGATGACATCAACGATCGATCCCGCCTCAAGTGCCGGTGATCCGGCAGGGATGTCGATCAGAACATTGATCTTCTTTCCCGACATGACATTTCCGTTTCCGCCGGTGTGTCCCTCGATCGAGGCTCTGCCATCCTTGCAGATCGCTCTGACAAAACGCCTTGACGGGCTCTTCTTGCCGTATGCTTCCACGAGCTCCGCCTTCCCTCTGACAGCCTCCAGGCGGTCATTTCCCGTCAGCTTCCGCAAAGCCGGTCTCACCAGCATATGCATATCCACGTATGCCGCGTACGGATTTCCGGAAAGCGCCAGAATCACGGTATCCCCAAGCTTTCCTGTCAGGATCGCCGAGCCCGGTTTGATCCCGACCCGCCAGAAAATCCGCTCGACAGACAGGATCTCAAACACATCGTGCATAATGTCCTTCTTGCCGACAGACACGCCTCCGCTTGTGACGATCAAGTCAGCCTCCTGCGCCCACTTCTCTATCAGCCCGGCTGCCTCTTCCGGATCATCGCCAACGTGCGTACACGCGATGACATCCGCTCCCCACTCGGTAAGCTGCGCACGAATGGTGTACATATTGGAGTCGTATATCCTGCCGTTTGTCAGTTCAACTCCCGGACGAGCCAGCTCATCTCCCGTCGAGATGACAGCGACTCTCGGTCTTCTGTAGACTCTGACTTCCCGAAGTCCCGTACTTGCGATGATCCCCGTTTCGGCAGGTCCGATGTACGCGCCCTTTTCCAGCAGCACGTCACCGCTTCGGTAATCCTCACCGGCAAAAACGTAATTCTGATATGCGCCGATCTCAGTATAGATATATACAACATCCTCGCCATAGTCCGTTTTCTCCTGCATGATGACAGCATCGGCACCGACCGGAATCGGCGCGCCGGTCATGATTCTTACGGCTTCGCCCTGTCTGACCTCGCCGCCGAACCAGCCGCCCGCATCGACCTCCGTGATGACTGTAAGGCTGACCGGATCTTCCCTGGACGCACCCTTCGTATCCGCACTTCTTACCGCATAGCCATCAAACGGTGACCTCGGAAACGGCGGCTGATCGTACTTCGCGCAAACATCCTCCGCAAGAATTCTTCCGCAAATATTTTCAAGGGAACAAACCTCGGTATCGCTGATCCCGGATATGCGGCCGCATACCTTTTCAACAGCCTCTTCAAGGTCGATTACGCTTTCTTTTTTCATATCTTTCCTGATATTCATCATTCCTCCGACCGGCGCACCTGCCAGTCTGCCAGTCTGCCAGTCTGCCAGTCCGGCTCCTGCTATTTTTCGGTTTATAGGATAAAACACTTGGGTCTCCGCTCCCAGTCATTTCCGCGGCAACAAAAAAAAGCGCGCACGAAAAAAAGACGTGCAGCGCCATCAACTGATTTTTTCCACAATCTTTTTTTCAAACAAGGAAGGCTCTCTCGTTTCCAATCAAACCCCGGAGGCATTCGTTGTAGGTTTGCACGTTGATCAACCGCATCGAACAATTGCATCGGTCCGTGCTTCGGTTCGCGAACCGGTTCGTGCGTTGCTAATTGCAACTGCAATACTCCTGCCTCGGCTCAATGCCCTGCGTTTCCGTTTAGGCATCTTCGCTCAAAGATCTTATTCAATTTATATTATTATAGCCTAAAAATTACTTATCGCCAATTAGATATATCCTTTTCTCATCAAACGCAATCTGCTCTGTATGATTAAAAATCTGAATCAGCTCATCCATCTTGTCAGCGAACATACAAGCCTCAGAATAGCTAAGCGACGCAAATCTATGGACGAAATCGGTCTCCATGTCGGCACCTGCCTTCTCGATGCCGGCGCCGCCTTCTTGAAGGAGCTCATCAACAGGGCCTTCTTTAACCAACGGTACTTTTCCGATGAGTATTCCCATTGCTTTACCTGCGGTACCAATGCCCTTCAGAACAGCTGCGTCAACTGCAGATTCACCTAGTTTCTCGAGATACTGCGAGCACTTCTCAAATAAAGTCCTGTAATTCTCAGACATTGTCAAGACTTCATCCCTTACTCCGGCAATGTACTCCTCTTTGAAATTATCACTGAGCATGATTTCCAAATATGAGGAAAGTGAAAATGTATAGAGTGCCAGACGATAATACTTGAACTTTTTCTCGAGCTCACCATACTCCTGCTCTACGTTTTGTTTCGTAACGAAAAACTGCTTCTTTTCGAGAATGTCAGCGACTTGCTTCTGATAGGCAATCATATTTTTTCTGGCGGTCCGCTGAATATCAAGAACCATCTTGTGATTACCGGATACGTAATGCTCATTATCCCAATTATACTTGTACTTAGTGATAATACCGGTAAGCACTTCGACATCAGCCTCGATCTCTGCAGCCTTCTCAATCTCAAGGAAAGAAAGAATTCGCTCCTGCACTTTTTCGATCCTTCCCAGTTCCTGCTCAATTGATAATAATGCAGCTGCCATCAGTATTGTAGCCGGATTGAATGCAGCAATCGTTTTTGTCGTTACTGAAACCGAATCGACAGGTTTAAACTGCGCCATCTTGGAGGCGCCTCCCGCCGTCTTCAGTGCTCCATAGCGATTTCCGTTCTCTGCAACTTTCAACATATCACCGGCCGCAGCATTAGCCAGTGTATATAGTCCTTCCGCGTGAATCGTAGTTTGCTGAGTCACAGTGCGGAACGCAGGAACCAACGAAGAGACTGCTGCCCCCAATGTGTTGAGCTGCGCAATCGGAATCTGTAATATTTTCCTGTCAGACACTGGCATACTCGATCCATCTAATAATCCTTCGGCTAGTTCTATCAACGTTTGCTGCTGGTCTGCATGAGTAAGCTCAGCTGGTTGTACCATTGTTAGCTCTTTCATAATGCCTGTAATCCCCTTCTATGATCATTAACTTAAATACAAGTTATTAATTACACAACGCCTGAATAATCCGATCTGTAAGAAGCACCTGTTGTTCCGAACTTAATCGATAGGAAGTGCGGATTAGCATAGTTCCAACAATCACATGAGATCCACCCGTTAAAAGAGATCCATCAAAAGCTTCCAGATACGACAACCGGCTTTGCGCATCCTCCTCTAAATAATATTTATACAATCGACTGCAAATACACCGACATTTTTATCATAGCATCACCAATTGAAGCATTGGAAATCTTTAGAGTGCCAGATTTATCTCTGGCTTCCTCAACATGTGGATATCCCTCCTCGGCCTTCATCTGCTCGATAAAGCTGGAATATCCATCGGTATCTTTTGCCTTATGTGGGCAAGGTCCTACGATAATTCCTGCATATTTGCCGCTCCAAGGTTTGATTCTGGAAGCATAATCCTTGACGTTGTCATACTCCAGTTCAAATTCCAGCTGTTCCTTCGAAAAGTCAAAGCCAAGGCTCTTCAGTTTCCCGCGAAGATGAGTCTCTTTTGTTTCAGAACCGCCAATAATAAGTATTTTCTGCTTTCTTGGAAGAAAATTGCTAACATTGAGAATATCAAGTAACGTCGGCTGTACTGGTGATGCCGCCTCAGCCTGTTTATTCTGTGAAGCGTTTGGCTGCTGTTGAGCTAATGTTATAGTAGCCGCTCGTTCCTCCGCATCTTTTGCAGCAGCTTCTGCTGTTATTACAGCAGCATTTGCGACTTCTATCTGTGCTCTCTGACTTGCAATCGTTGCCTGAAGTGCCTGCACCTCTTCCTGTCCGTCGACAAGCTCTGCTCTTAGATGCTCTATCGTTTTCTGCTTCTGATCAATACTTGATGGTGTTGATTATCGAATTCCAGTGTCGATAGATCTTCTTTTGCAGATCTACAAACGCCGGAATGCGGCAGTGTCTAGCCCATTTGATCCACGCTGTAAGAGCTTCTTCGGCATCTTCT
>Ga0326511_10001350_pt1 | contig 20331 bp, 17 predicted proteins | sample 0_2496_0518_D_FD_203701 | JGI IMG/M metagenome (GOLD analysis project Ga0326511, IMG submission 203701) | Bovine rumen microbial communities from UC Davis, California, United States - 0_2496_0518 | ecosystem: Host-associated > Mammals > Digestive system > Stomach > Rumen | place: USA... | reverse complement strand
ATAGGAGAGGAGAGGGTCTCTCGACGCTGCCAACACCCTACGTTCGAGCATGTCCATGATTTCGCCTCGATATGTATCGTTGGCTTCATCTTTCGAACGTGAAGACTCATAGAAAACAAACGCACAAAGTTGCAGGACCTCTGAGACTGACATGCCGGTTTTGTCTGCAAGGTATGCTCGTAACTTCTCAGATATATTAGCTGGAAGTCGAATTGTAAGTGCATCAACAGAATTTGTGGTCATAGAATTTGCAACTTCGAAGAGAGGGTCATAAATAAATTTATTTATATATATAAATTTATTTCTGACCCTTCATCTTCCGTTGATTTTGTTTTGATAATCAAAAAACGAAATTAGAAGGGTACATCTTCATCATCTGGTGGACCTGCAAGTCTTTCGCGGATCTTGATTTTTTCCTCGGTGCTCAGCCCGAATCTTGTGCCCTTTTCGTCAAATGGTCCATTTGACACGAGCCTCTTTTGGTGGAAGTAAGACTTGATTCTATTTTTGGCCGTTGATTCTTTGAGGGTGTTGAGTCGAAGATGCTCATTTACGATTTCTTCTTTGGTCAACGCTAAATCCCAATTCTTCGCAAAGCAACGGATAAACAGGTTCCAGTCCTTCTCCTCCTTTGTCTCGCGTTTCTGCCCTTGCCCTTGACCTTTCTCTTGTGGAGCGCAAGCAACAAGTTCGTCGTTGTCGTCAAATTGGAATCCAAACGATGGGACAGTCTTTTCGCGCCTCTCGGAGTTCTTAACGGTGAACACTCCTGAGTCTGAGTCAATCGAAACTTCGAATACCTCGAAACTTTTATTCGCCAGCTCCGTGCCCAACCATCCTCTCATTTTATCCTCATCCGACCGCGGATTCTCGTGGATCACGCAGAGGAGGTTGAATCTATGGGTCTGTGTTAATCGGAGGATTTCGGAGATAATGTTGTCGGTCTCTCCAGGGTCGTTGATGTTTTTAACCAGGTCTTTGATGCCATCAATCACTACGAGGTCGTATGCTCCTCCTCTGGTCTCGGATTTGATGATGTCAAGTCGTTCCTTGTATCCGAGCATTCGAGTGTTGATGAGTCTTAGATTGTCGGTATTCGTTGTGTCGGGAAGGCCAGCAAGTCGCAATACCGACCTATAAGCCATGTCCGAACTGCAGAATGATTGCTCCGTGTCCATCCAAAAGATTCTACTTGGTGTCCCCTTGACAGATATAAGTCCGTTACACGATCCGTTAGGAGAGATGAGTGCGGCGATTATCTGTTTAACCAGTTGGGTCTTTCCGCTCTTGGCTTTCGCCTTGATTGTTGTGATATCGCCTTTTGGGATGAAAGGGACACCATCGTGTGCCAACAGGAAATCTTCTGGTGGTGATGGGTGAGCCACATCAACCACGTAAGCGTTTGGAATCGATTGGTTAAAGAGACTGAGGATGGCTGTAAGATATCCAGCCTTCTGTTGTACTGTAGTGGCCTCGTTGTATTTGCTAAGTAGCTCTTTCTCTGTCCGTGACCGCCAGTCTTCATACATCTTTTGCCTTATTTCCTCAGTCGGTGGAGCCTCCGTCATGTGACGAACGGCCGGCATCAAGTATGGGTCTTCTGACAGGAAACGAGTTAGCGTTGGCAATAGGTCTGCATCGGACGTCTTCTGGGCGAGTGCGTATATTGCAACGGCTTCTTTTCGGAGGCACCATGCCGGGGAAATTTTTCGCATTTCGTCGACCTCAATCCCCGACATGGCCCTGGCAATCGGGACCAGTTCAAACTCTAACCTAATCGAGTTTAGATCATCTGTCATCTTGGAGAGTTAGCCTGTGGGCCCGTTGGCTGTTGGCGCATCAGACTACGAACTGTGATTTCATTCCGACCATAACGGGTTATCTCGGTCATAATGTCCGCGATGACAATCTCATTCGGCTGCAGGTTCATTCGGTCCAGCTCAACGGCCTGCTCACGAATGGCGTCGTAACGAATGATGTCGGCTGCAGGAGCCTTTGGTTCTCCGGTGCGCCAATCAAAAGTTTGGTGCGTTGACGGGTTGCCTTGCAGATCATAGAGCTGGAGCGTCGCATCTGCGTATTCGTAGGTTCCGCTTCCGTCCTTCTTTTGCCGTGTCTCTAACTTAGTCACAGAGACGATGCGTGCGTAAATCTGTCCCATTTTAGTACATGAATTTAGTTTGGAAATTGAGTATCATATTAACAGAGCTCTTGCGAGTCTTCTGCTTGTTGTCTGAACATTTATAAGGAAGGCGACCACTGCGCCATAAGTTCTTAACAGTGCTGGGGCTTACCTGCAGCATCTTAGCTACGCCTGAGCAACCCAACCATCTTTTGCCTGTGTCAGTCATTTCTTTTCCTTTTCAACAGAGATGTACTTGCTAAGGATGGCAAGCAACAGATTCGAGTAAACGACACCTAACACGAAAAGTGAGCTGTTGTCAGGATCGACAAACGCAGACAGTACGAAGGCACAGACGAGCCATAAGTCAATTTTCTTCATAATTAAAAAAGATAAAATAAAAATAAAAATGCTTAATTTATTTGCCTGATAGGAAGTAAATGTTTATATTTGCCACGAAAAGCAACAAATTGAGCTGAAATATTCTTCCACATCATAACAGGCATTTGGAAGAAAACTTCGGCACAAAAGTACAACAAATGAAGAAAATTTCCAAATAATTTGGAAGAAATCTTCAACGAATTAAGAATAATTTAGAATCTATCAGCAAAATTCACGTCTATTAACAATTAAACATTATGGAAACTATCTATCAAAGAATTGCCAAGGTCCTCCAGGATTCTGGGAAGCTGCAGCCTGAATTTGCCGACTCTATCGGGGTCAGCGGTCGAACATTGTTTACCTATTTGCGTGCCCAATCCAAAGTGTCTGTCGATGCATTGGCTAACATCTGCATGAAATATGATGTAGATGCTAACTGGTTGCTGACTGGCGAAGGCCCAATCTACAAAAGAGATTCGGCGTCTTCGCGGGTGTCTGATATGGAATCCGTGCAGCCTGTTCAACAGGAGCCGGAGCAAAGCAAGGCAGCATTGTTGGCGCAGATCCGCGAGATGCAGCAGACAATTACGACTCTGACAGAGACCAATCGTCAACTCGTAGCAAAGGTCGTTAAGGAATGAGGCAGCTCATGACTCTTGTTGGCTTGATGGCCACTACCTGGACATTCGCCCAATCTCCAATCTTTACCGATCGTCAGACGCCAGAAGGCCGAACCATCGTTACCAATCCCGTACTGTTCGCCTCCTACAAAAACAAGACAACCCACCATCTATCACTTGCGTATAACGAGCAATACGTGGCGGGTGACACAATACGTCTCTATCGGTTGGGATTCCACATCACGGTCGGGGATAGGTCACACATGGATGAGGGACAACGAATCCTCATAAAGTTCGACAACGATTCCGTCATAGAGCGATTCCTGGCCTATCCTCTGCACCCATCTGACTTTGAAATGAAGAAAACATACAGTGTTATATCTTATGAGGCTACACCGTTTTACACCCTCTATCCAGAAGATATTGCTTATATTATAAATAATGAGATAATCCGCATCCGCATTGAGGCATATTGGGCAGCTCCTGGACATTTCACATGGTCGAAGGCTCCAACGTCTAAAGTGTGGTGTCCAACTTCCGCAATCAAAGAACTGTATGAGGCAATCCGTGAACGGCTGAAGATTAGCCGCACAGATTCCCTATACGATGATTTTTAATATGTAAAACCTTGCCCATAGCCATAATCCATTAGAAATCATCTATTATCTTACGTCTGGGGGGCGCGAGGTCGCCCGTTCGAATCGGGTCATCCCGACCAGGTTGCAAAGGTGATAGAAATCAGCATTTTACACCTTTGCAACCTTTCTTATATAAGATTGCCAACACACGGCCACAAATTGATGAAAATGGACAAAATTGGACAAAATTGGGCAAAAACCTTGCACATTCCTTGCACACATTATGGCAAAAGTATCACTTTCCCTCGATAATCGCCGACAGAAACCATCTGTCAAGCTCCTAATTAACGTAGGTAGCAAAAATTCGCTTATGTCCCTTGGTGTTTCGCTCGAATCTTCTGAGCAGTGGTCACCCGACAATCCAAAGGGACCGGTCATCCTCCATCCATCGTCACGCTCCATCAATGTCCTCCTTCATGCCCGTCTCGCCATGGCGCAGGAAGTTCTGCACTCGATGATGATTGCGAATGAGGAAATCACCCTCGACTCGCTCAAATCTGCCATCCTCGCACGAATGGACCCTGAACGAGCCGAACGCGCTCAGCCAAAAGACACCCTCCTCGAATGGTGGCGACGCTTTGAGTCAAAGAAGGAAGGCCGCACGCGAGAGCTCTACCACGAGACACAGCGACGCATAGCAGACTTCGCGGTTTTCCACACCACGTCCGTAGATCCGCGCGACGATAGGGCAATCCACAACAATCCGCGAGCCCTCCAAAGAGGCGAAGCATACCTTCTCAACCTCACACTCCAGGAAGTCACTCCCTCCTGGATCAGCGACCTCGACACCTACCTCTCGCGCTCCATGGGCGTCAATACGCGTGCAATTCACCTTCGAAATCTCCGTGCCGTTATAAAAGATGCCATCCGCAACGATGCCGACATCAAAGACCCATTCCTCAAATTCGACATCCGCCGCGAAGACACCAGGCATCGAGCGTTAACGCCCGAACAGTTCCGCGTCCTCTTTACCTATCCAATCCCTCGGCAGGAAAAAGAGCTAAAAGAATATCGCGACATCGCCCTGCTCATCTTCTATTTAATTGGCATCAACGTGGCCGACATCTACGAGGCAACCGCGCTCATGAACGGCCGTCTCGAATACGATCGGCGCAAAACCCACCGCCATTACTCTATCAAAATCGAACCCGAAGCAGAAAAGATCATCAAAAAGTACAGAGGCAAACACCACCTCCTCCGATATGCCGACACCAACAAATCCCACATGTCTCTGACGAAGAAACTCGACCGCTCCCTCAAGCGCATCGGTCCAGTCACCTATGTCCCAAGCAACACACGAAACCACCAGCCATTCAAGCGCTGGAACGGCCTCTTTCCTCAGATATCCGTCTATTGGCTCCGTCATACCTGGGCCACCTTTGCAGCCAAATTGGGCATCCCAAAAGACACCATCGCCCTGTGCCTCGGTCACGGAAAAAAGACCGTCACCGACATATACATCGACTACGACCAGAGCATCATCGACGAAGCCAATCGAAAAGTCATAGATTACGTAAAACTTCTACTCAAATAGTCCAAATATGTTAAATAATGTTATAATGTGGAAGATTTCTTCCAAATTACTTGCAGATACCTTCCAAATGGTCCTATATTTGCGGAAGCAGATTGCAATGGGGCGCATCTGCACAAGGAATAGGGCCCTATTAACATTATTACATTATGGAGAAAAACAACAACAGTACACAAGGGAATCTTGCATTATCAATCAACCTCAATCGTCGCAATCGTAGCCGCCGGATGACACTCGACCTGTCCGATTCAACAGTTACACAAATTCTGCATGCGTGCCAATCAATGCACCGCCGCAGCAATCCGACCTATTCGCTGTCTTCGGCCATCGCAATCATCGGGGAGCTTGAACAGGCCAGCCGCATCGAAGCCGAGACATCCGTCCCACGTCAGGAATGGGCAGGACCATACATGCCAGGAGACATCGACGCAGAGTTCTGGGTTGACTTCGAAATCTACATGCTGTCAACACCCGGAAAGAACGGACAGCCTCGAAAATCCTCCACTTGCGAGACCTACGCCAACCAAATCATCGCAGCTCTCCGATGGTCAACAACCTATGGAGCGAAGCCTGCAGAGACATTTTCAAAGAAAAAGTTCAGCAAGTATGAAAAGAAGAAGGTGACACCATCGCGCGACATGATATCTCTGATGTATCATTACGACCTCGACTGCAAGGAAAATCGCAAACGCATCCGTGAGATGGCAAAGGAAATGAAGGTGTCTCGCTTCTCTTTCACCAAGCTAAAGCAGGTCCGCGACCACTTCGTCTTCGGCTGCTCCAATGGTCAGCGAATATCCGATTCCAAGAGAATGACACCCGCCAATTTCACTGGGTTCGTCTATGAAACGACCCAACAAAAGACGGGTAATCACGCCCGTGTAGATCTGCAGAAATGCTCTATCGACTTCGATGTGGTTCACGAAATATTGGAACGCTACAACTATTACGCACCGGCCTATATGATGCGCACAAGCCATTACAACCAGTACCTGCATCTGTTGTGCCGTGCCATCGGTGGCCCCTTCAACCGAATAGTCCATTGGGGAAACAAGACTCTTGGAACCGTTGTTGAGGAATCGATGCCGTTTTGGAAGCTGATGACATCCCACGTTGCGCGTCGCTCCTACGCGACACGGATGGCCGAAGAAGGTAAGAATATCCTGCAGCTCATGTCCGAGACGGGCCATGCCGACATCCGCAATCTGAACCGTTATTTTGCACCCGACCATCGCTAACGAATGGAGGCTAAGGACACACATCCTTAGCCTCTTTCTTTTACAAATGAAGCCCTCGCATCACTGCGAAGGCCCCCAACAAATAAACACACATTATTACATGAAAACAACTCAGTGTTCTAATAGAGTCTATATTGAATTCCTAACCCGACATAGGGGCTCAGGCTTTTCGGTGTCAATCCATATCCGGCCTGTATGCCGATACCCCATCTTCGGGATCTTTCTCTCATAATTGTTTCGTGTCGGTACACCCTGATGCTGTCCAGCTTCGGCCGATATCCGCTAACCCAAGCCGTGTAATCCGAATCTTCATAGACCTTCTGCACAATCGGGATCTCCACCAGTACCGTGTCCCTCACCGTGTCCGCTCCGCAGCCGTGCATGGCTGCAAAAACCGTGTCCACCCTTCTCAGCCATCGGTATTCGGTCCTTACGACCACACTCTCCCTAACCTGTGGCTCCCTCACCACCACCGTGTCCGTCACTCTCACCGTGTCCGTGTAGCAGCCATCCTTGGCTACCCTCATCTCCCGACATTGCCAAACATTCGCCGCCACGCTTACCGCCAGCAGCGCAAGCAGCGCCCAAAACGCCCCTTTCATTTCTTGCCCTCTAAAAATCGAACAATCCCGTCCACATGTATTCGGGCTGCAGTCCGCTTCCCTTCATCTGAGAGCAACCACTCGCACTCCTCAATATGTGTCATATATCCGCTCTCTGTCAGCACAGCGGGGCACAATGTGCGTGTAAGGATGCCCACGTTGTCCCTTTCCCAATACTTTTGCCACTGCGTAGGCTGACGCATCCTTCGACCTTCAGCCTTCGCCACATCGAACAAACAATTTGCCAACTGCCTGCTCTTTGCACTGGCCGTGTCAGCCACCAGGCAGCTCCACCCATAGGCATCCTGCCACTTCTTTCCGTTGCCCTTCGCGTCGGCATGGATCGACACCACAATGACGTTTTCAGGCCCATATAGGTGACAGAGTTTGTTCACGCGAGCAACCCGCGTATTGATGGATATGTCCTTCTGCTCTGGTGTAATCATCGTCACATCATATCCAAGTGACTTCAACTGGGCATACACCTCAGAGGCCACCTCACGCGCCCACGACCACTCCTTCAGACGTCCGTCTGGGCTTCCGTTCGGGCATCCTGCCCCGTGACCATTATCAATCCCTATCTTCATCTGTGTCTACCTTATGAGGATTATTTTTCAGCTCCTTTAGAAAAGGCAGCTTCTTAATGAACTCCAGGCTAACTCCGGTGTATAAGGCATCGAAAAATGTGTAATATGCGCCCATACCGTAGGAGAGATGCCGAAGGTTTCGCAGGATGTTGCAACCGAATGCCCATATAGCTATAAGAGACACCCACCTAACGAATTCAATAGTCTGCTCCTTGTTGCCGTTTCGTTCTCCCAAAATGTAAAAGAAACAAATCAGTGCCAGGATAACGGCCGCCCACACGAAGCACATGAGGAACTTCCTCATTTCAAAGTTCTCGCCATTCTTGAGCATGCCAGTGAGATAGCCAACAATAAAGTTGGCGAAGAACAGCAGCAACAACGATTGGATGTTGCCCACGACAGGATCAAGGTACACGGCCAACGCCGTAATGATGCTAATGATTGCAGACTTGATATATTCCCACATGATATAAACGTTTGTGAGCGGGCCGTAAATGGCCCGCCCTGGTTAACCCTTCTCAATCATCAAATCCCTAATCTTGGTAATCTGTGCCGAAGTCAGCCCCACTTTCTTGGTCAGGAACGACTCACACTGCTTCTGGAAGCTCTCGCCATTCTTTCCGTATGTGGACTTCATGGCCTGGAAGAACTCTCGCAGCTCACCCTTCGGGAACTCTTTCAGGGCGATGGCCTTTTTCTCAGGGTCTGCCATTCTTTCGCCCCATTGCGAAATGATCTTGTAATTGCCCCAATGACAGTACGACGTGAGCTCCCAATCCTTGATGATGTCAGCCTCGCTAACTCCGAGGAGTCCAAGCAGTAGTGCCGACACCGTGCCAGTACGGTCTGCTCCGGCATTGCAATGCATGAGCACACACCCGCCCTTGATTAACTCCGAAAGGATTGCTGCAAACGTATCCTTGTATCCTTTTGCATCTGTGAGGATGGAAGCATAGCCGTACATCAGAACCTTCATGCCACGCCATCCAAGTGTAGTGTATGGCGTTTCGTTTTTAAGGTCTATTTCGAGAGTCACGCCTACATCATCTCGCAGAATAGAGGCAACTGGTCCCGTTTTGGTCAAGCCCTTTGGGAGACGTGCGGATCGGATGACAACCCCATACTTCACGCGGCCGCCGTCACACTTCCATCCACCAAGGTCTCTGCAGTTCGACACGTATTCGTCTGACGGGAAATGGATCTGTCGAACGGTTCCGGTAGTCTTCACCTTCTTGCCGTCCAACGTGTACGTCCGGCCTGGAATGAGATTCCAATACTTCCCCTTACCGGTGTTCACGCAGACGCAATGCTCGATCCAGTTCTCTCCGTAGTCATCATGCACGATGTTGCCCTCAGTGTAATTCGTCACCACCGACTTGCCCTTGCCCACAGCGAATCCTGCAGCATCATACGACTTGTCTGCCAGAAACGCACCGACTACAGGATTGGTGAGATTGATGATCAGTGTCGATGGCTCAACCTCATCCTCCGTCGGGTTCGACAGTCCGGCATGCTCCAGAGCTGCCTTGTGGCCTGCGACATATCCTTCGTCATAAGCCGAATCAATCTCTGCCTGCTTTTGCTTGAGTTTCTCCATATAGGTCGCGGACGTCTTGTTTACGCCTTCGGCAAAACCGTATTCCCACGCCGAATCGGCAAGCTCAGCAATCTTTGTCTTAATCTCCTCTTTTGTCATATCTCTTTTGTTAAAGTGTTTAGTGGTCCGTCGGAAGACCAACATACAATCCCGCCGCCGTTTTTGTCTCGTTTTGTCCCGTTTTTGTCCCGTTTTTGGCCGCTTTATTGTCCCCGCCGCAGCCGTACTTGGCTGCAAGTAAAATCGGAATTTCCGAATTTTCCTCTATCAAATCGGCGACAAACACGGCAATTTATCGCCGATGATCAGTTTTCAAGTGGTATGTCGGGAATCCCGACCAACCATCCCGTCTCCGTCGCAGCCGTACATGGCTGCCAGTAGTTCGGAATCTCCGAACAAGTAAAAAGGCATCCCGCCACATCCCACGCATGTGAGGTAAGGTCAGACTTGCCCGTTCAGTTGGCGGGACACCTTGGAGCATTAGGGCTCTAAAGCATACACCCTAATTGTCACTCGCTTTCAAGCATTTGCCACTTTTATCGGCGGCAAATGCCATAATAGTTAGTATTGCTGTATATTACAACGTGATTTGGTTATAGCCATTGACATATACATCAATATGGTCTTCGCTGCTATCAGTCTGCGCTCTCTTTATAACTTCTCCGTTACCAGTGCAATTCTTGAAGTTAAAAACAGTTTTGCCGACATGGTTAGTGCCATAGTATTGAGCACAAAACGAGCGAATAGTTTGAGTTCCTGTATAACTCTTGCACAGCCCTACACATCCGTCAATGTTGAAGTGTGATGGCCTTTGGTTATTATTTGTATGATAAGAGAATGCTTGGAAGAAACCGTTGGTTACGAATTGGCAGTTTATCCAATCATACGAAGAACCTCCACTTGCACCGCCGCCCATTGCAGTCATTGATGTCCACAATCCGCTTTGGTTGCCCTTATGCTCGAAATAGCAGTTTTTGACAAACCTCTTTAAGTTGTAGTTGCCACCATTGCTTTCATCGTGACACGCATATCTGCAATTCTTCGCATAGAATTGTAGATTCTCAAGTCGGTTACTGCCTGATGACATATTGATAGTTGATGGACATTGTGATTGCACATAGGTGGTCACATCGTCTGGTAATTCAAGATGAAGTTCAACGTGGCCCACGCCAAACATATTGACTCCATCTGCAAGATGTATTCCCTGTCTTTCTCCATCGTCATGGGTAATTGACTGCCGCCATGTATCACCTCCAAGTTCCGTGTAAATGTTATATATGCCTTCGAGTATGTAAATGTTGGCTTCACCGTTTAAAGTATTAGCATACTCAACCGCATCTGCCACTTTTGTAAACTCTCCACTTCCGTTGGTGTCAACTACAATCTTACGTGGGTTGTCTTGTGCAATCGACACCCAAGACTTGTGACTGATGATGATGGTGGGTGTACTGTTATAGCAAGAAACAACTATCACACAATCCTCGGTAATGTCATACTCGAAAGTAGTCACGCCAGTTGTGGTCTTTAATACGGTATATGTGCCATTCTTGTACTTTGATACCATTGCCATCGTATTCGTGACATTGCAAGTGATAGTTGCCTTTGTTCCCGCCTTGGCATCAAATCGAACACATCCAACTGTATTTGATGAAGATTTTTTATATTCTCCATTTGAACTAACGAAGTAATACGGCAATACCGACAAACTGATAGTATCGTTCTTGTCTTCTGCTGAAAGTTGATGAATGATATTGGATAAAATCTCATGTATGGAAATTGTCCAATCTACATCATCAAGGAAAAGATGTGCTGGTGCAAAAGATGTACTTCCTGAATACAACGGAATCCACATATATAATGCTCCATTTGGCACGACGCCCTCATTTGTCAATCCAGCATTAACAACTGTTCTTTCCCCACCAACGACATAAGTGGCTACTCCATTGTGTGACCACTCATTAGTCGCAAAGAAAGCAAATGGCATATTAGCAGAACCTGCGACCAATTTATATGTTTGGCCTGCAACTACTGGGACAAATACAGAACCATAGGAATCACCACCATACCACTTGCCAGCAGTAGAAGTGTCAGTCAAAAGCCAAACTTTCTGCGCATCCCATTCTTCAATTGGCAGACTGCTCTTGAAACGTTCTGATAGTTCTGCCTTTGTCTGGTCTATTTTCGGGCCTAATTGTCCCAGGGTGGATTCCAGCTCCGCATCTTTTGCCGCGCGGGCTGCAGCTTCGGCGACGATCGCATCCGACGTGGACTGCGACGGGTCAAGATCATCAATGGCGTCCTTGATTGCATTGAACTTTTGTACGGCCTCCTGTGCGCTCTCAGCCGCATCCTCCGCAGCCGCCTGGGCAGCTTGCACCGAAGTGGTGCGAGCCGCCTCTGCCTGTGTAAACTCCTGCTGTCGCTGAGCCTCAGACGCAACAAAGTCTTCGTCACGGTCGTTCTCTGCATCCTCGTATGCCCCGTTTCGGTTAGCCTCCGCGGCTTGATAGGCACTCTGCCTTGCAGCCTCCTCATCCGAGTAGTCTGCCTTGATTCCGGTCGATTCGCCGTTGATGTACCAGTATTTGTCCTGGATGTATGGTGTGTGTCCGTCCTGTCCGTCCTGTCCGTCGTTGGCCAGGAAGAAATACTCGGCCCCGCTTGTCAGCAGGATCTTGTACTTGTTGCCTCCAGTTACGTGCCCAACAAACTGTATCGACGAAATGCCGACACCATCCTCGCCGCCCTTGCCTCCTACGAACAGCGAGCCTCCGCTCAGCTGGACCACCGGCATCGGCAGTGACGAATCCAGCGCACTCGCCATCGACGAACGTGCCACCAGGTTAACGGCATCCATGTCAAACAGCGTCTGCGACTCCTTTCCGAGATTTTCGACTATCATGATTCGGTGCAGGCCAGTTACCTCGTGGATCATTCCCTCGAAGACTGCCTTCACCTTGTTCATGTGCTCTCCATCTAACGTGAAGTCCAGCATGTATTGTTTCCGATTCGGCGCAACGATTATGGCCGAAATATTACGGCCCACCAGGCTGACCTCATCCCCGTCTGTCAGCACCGGCACATTGATCTGCATCGTCACACCAAGTCTAACCCTTGCAACCTCGCTCATATCTTCCTCCTATTTTTCGTTTTAGTGTTTCGTCTCGGCCATCTATGGCCGCATTAAAAAGCCTTTGCCAAAATCTCCATCGCCACCCTCTTGCCTCCGAAGTCCGAGAAATGCAGCCCGTCCTTCGTCAGCCACTGGTAGTTCAGCGCATTCACGCCGTACACCTTCGACAAGTCAACGAACGTGAACCCATATTCCGAAGCAATCTTCTCAATCACCAGGTTCTTCTTCGCCACCCAATCGTTAGCCGTACCAATCAGCGAAACCTCGCCGCTTCCACGCGGAATGCCGCAAAGCACCAGCCGACACCATGGCATGTCTGTCAAAATCTGCTCCACCATTCCTCGATACGAAGCCCCAAACGATGGAACACTCGCCCCTGGATTCGTCAGCAGGTTAATCTCACCTCCCGAATATGGCGCATCGTCCAGACCATAGTCAGCCGGTACTACAGCCGTGCCGCCTTCGATGTATGGCTCACCTGCGTGTGTATCGTTGTATCCCGCCAGGATGATCAGCACATCAGGTTTCCAGTGTGCCAGGCTCCGTGCCCTCATGTAGATGGACGTTCCCGTCGAACCCGCGCCGCTCGAAGAATACACCACCGGCACAACCCTCGTGGCTCCCATCGTCGAACGCTTATAATTCCCATCGTCGGTCACTTCCTCCGTCGCGTCGTATTTCATGCCAAGTGCCTGAGCTATGAACGGCTGGAAAGATACGGTTTCGGGCAATGAGTCACCCAACGACTTCAGCTTCATCCCGTCATAGAGCAGATTGGCATGCTCGTCCTTTGCAGCCACCATCACAGCAAGCGAACCGAATTGTCCCGCGTTCTTCAGCAGCGCCACGAAGTCCAGTTCCGTATAGTTGGCATAGGCTGTCGGCACCTTGAAGATGATAAACCGCTTGATCAAAATGTTGCAGATTTCGCCCGTTGCGCCCGAAGCATTCACTTTCATAATCTTCATCGTCACAAACAGGAAGTCCGAACTGCTCGTTCCTGTCTCGATGAAGGCCACGCTTTGCAGGCTTCTGGTGTGTCCGGCATCAATCACGTTGCCTGCATAGATGCGCATCGTTGAGCTGTTCTGTGAGTTGTCACCCTTCACAAAGAAGAAGGTAATCTCAAGCACGTCCTGCTCATGCAGTTGCACGATGGTCTTGGCGTCAATGTCAAGCAGCACGCCATACTTTGCACCCGGCTCGAAAACGCCCGGTAGGGCAGGGTAGAGCTGCACGTTGTCGGCCACATAGTTCGATGCGCTTCCAGAGGCCACCATCCTCACACCATTCGTTTCTTGTGTGATGGTCCACCCCGTCACCGTGCCACTGTTCAGCAATGTCCTCAGACTTCCGTCTGTAGCCTTCAGTGTCGGATTCACGTTCTCGATCACGCACGATGCCCCCTCTTCGCCCTCAAGAGCCTGAAGCCTCCCGACGATGTTCTCACCGTCTGCCACATGGAGAGTCATCGTCACGTTGTCTCCGACCTGCGGCAAGCTCGACTTGCCCGTCGATAGCCACGGCTTCGACGAATTGTAGGTAAACTCCAAATCGACATCTGCTGTCTGACCCGACGCAAGCGAATACACTGCCCAGAAACCCGGCGTTTCGTCCTCTGGCCATAGGGAAGCATAGTTTCCTATCGAGATGGCAATGCTCGAACCGTTCACAACAGTTCCCTTCAGTCGGTATTTCTTCCCGTTCACCAACGATGTCGGCAGTTTCACGCCATAGTTCGGCCATCCCGTCGAAGCCTCCTTCGACGTAAATGTCACGCTGTCCCCATTGGTTGTGATCTCCACCTGGGCATCATATCCCGACGCATCTTTCAAGCGCTTCTTTCCGTACACGTCTGTATAGATGCTTTCCTGCCCTTCGGCAATGGTCTCCTGGTCTTCCTCTGCCTGTGTGACACGGTCATCGAGACCCTGTATTGCTCGTTCGGTCACGAGCAGCTTTCCATCTGGATTGTCGATGTAAAGCTCCATCGAAACAGAATCCCCGACATAGCGCAAAAATGACTTCCCGATGCTCAGATAGGGATATTCGCTGTTATAGGTGAATGTCTGGTCGATGGACACAGTAGCCGAAGGCGCTATATTATAGCCCAACCAAAAGTTCGGTGTCTCATCTTCAGGATACAGTGTCTTGTAGTTCCCGACCGAGACGGGGACCAATGTCCCGTTCTTGAATCGTCCCTTGATCCTGTAGGTCTGTCCGTTCACCAGCGACGAAGGCAGCTTCACACCATAGTTCGGCCAGCCGGTCGATTCCTCCTTCGCGGTAAGCGTAATGATATATCCTTCTACGATGTCCAGCTCAACCTGGTCATCATATCCGACAACTTCCAGCAGCGGCCATTTCCCCTCAATTTCTCGCCCAAACGATGCAATCAGTCCGTTGCACTTGCCCTCAGTAATAACCGATTGCCCCAGCATGTCTACGGCCTTGTTCCATTCGTCGTGAGAAATGGTCATCTTTGGCGCATCCAGTTCCCTGTACTGCTCCTTCGGGTAGCGTGCCGAACCCTTCAAATATCCCAATAGAGTCTTAGAATTGCTCATCTTTATTCTTCGTCAAATTCACCTTCAAATTCATTGCCCAACAACAGGTCGAACCTTGCGACGCCCATCGCCCCCGCATCCGCGCTAACCGCCGTCAGCTCTCCCGTGCCGTTCAGCTTCACGCTCGCTGTGGTCTTGCCCTTCAGAGGTCCGTTCACCGTAGCGCTCGCCACCAGGGCCTTTCCCTCGAAGTAGTCCCACCCGATCTTCACCGTCACGTTGACCTCCGTGCCTTCCTTCAGGTCTTCCACTTCGTCGCCGATGGTCAGCCCGGTGTCGTTCTTCAGCAGGAGTCGGTCGATGTCAACGGCCCATCTGCTGATGTCTGCGACGAACTCTCGCGCGCGGCCTTGCTCGGAGCCTGCCACCTCCACCACGTCGCCCCAGAAGTTCAACGTGTGACTGGTTGTCGCCCCAATCAGCGTTTCCCGGTTAAGGGTTGTCCCCCTCCAGCATATCATCTCATGTCCATTGACCTTTGCCATCTTTTTTTTCGTGTTTTGTCTCCGCTGCGGCCGTGCATGGCCGCAAACGCTTCTCCGCAAGCAGCGGTTCCGCCGCCGCCCTCTATAATACGCCCGCAATCGCGTTTTTGCCATCACCTAAACGACAGAAGGCCCGACCTAAAGTCGAGCCTTCCGATTTTCGTAGTTCTTCAAGACGCCAACCAGCTCCCTGTCTCTGATCACGAACTCCACCTTTCCACTCGGTGAGTTGTCCCCTCCGTTCCTTCGTCGGTTGTCCATCATCTTCTCCAGTCGGTCGAGCGGGATTATCGCCTCTGGTCCCTTCTCTCCGAAGATGCCCATCGTTGCCCGTGTGGCCACGCCACCTTCTGCAAACTTCGGCAATCCTTGCAGGGCTGACACTATCGAAGCCACCATGCCAAGGCCCATCGCAACGCCCACAAACGGGATGAACGAGTGAGCGGCCATCGTCTCTGCAGCCGCATCTCCCAGGGCCGCGTTCATCTTCGCGCGATGCGCCATCTCTTGGGCCTTAAGCGACGAAATGGTCGCAACACCGCTCACGACCTCTTGTGCCAGCGAGGCCACAAGGCTGACTATCGACCCCGTTGTGCCGCCTATCGCATCGCCCAGGCGACCAAAGGCGTTCGTAAGGCCATCCAGCCCCGTCATCATCGCCGAGTCTTGCAGCTCCTTCCATTCGGCTATGGCGTCGTTTGCCTCCTTCTGTGACTTTTCGTAGGCCTTCAGCGACTCGATCTGTGGTTTCAGCGAATCACCCGTCAGTCCGCCTGCGGCCGCCTTTAGCTGCTCGATGCCGCTGTTGCCGCCCTTGGCCGTGTAGCCTTCGGCCTTCAGACCGTCCTTCGAGTAGCCGGTGTTGCCCATCTGCGTCAGCGTGCCGCCAACGGATTCCATCCTGAACTTGATGGTCATCACGCGGTCCTGTAGCATGTTCTGCAGATCCTGCACCACCTTCTCCGCTTCCACCTGTGCCGATGTGCCAACGGCCGACGATGCAGCCTTCTGTGCATCCTTCACGAGCTTCTGCAGATGCTCTACGCTCACCTCCGGCTGCACGGCTCCACCCTTGCCCTGGATGCGGTCAATCTCGGCCTCAATCTCCTTCAGGCTCATCACCGTCTCCTTATGGCCGACGCCACCGCCGCCGCCGCCATCTTCGCCCTTCTCCAGCCTTGCCAGTTGGGTGCGATAGCCCTCGATGGCCTTCGCGTTGCCATAGTAGGCAATCGTCAGCTGGTCCAGGCCCTCAAGTGTTTCGTCGTTCTTTCGGTTCAGCAGGGTATTCGTCACAATGGACTCTCCATACGTCTCGTTCAGTCTCTTAATGGCTGCATCGTAGTCATCCACGCTCTTGCCGGCCTTCACGACCTGAATGACATCCGAGCCTTCGCCAAAGCCGACCGATTTGGTTTCGAAATATTCCTTGTTCAGCCTCGCGACCTCCTCATGGTAGGTCTTCACGTTCTTCGCTGCCTGCTCCTTCAGTTCGTCGCGGTTCTCCTTAGAGTCGAGCGTCTGTGCGTTCAATACCCAGTCAAACTTAATCTCCTGCGCCCCAAGGTTCGTCCAGCTTGCCACCTGCTTGCTGATGGCGCCCCACTGGTCGGTTTGTACGACACCTGTGGCCGCATTCATACTCTCAACGGCCTTTCGTGCATCCTCCAGAGCCGCCTTGTACTCCTCTGTGCCCTTCTTCGCTCCCCGAAGTCGCGTCATGGCCTTCTGATACTCAAGCCCCTCCTTCGCATTCACCACGCCCAGCGACATCAGCGAATTGCCAAGCTGATCCAGAGCGTTCGCAGCATCGCCAGCCTTCGCAATGATGCCCGAAATTCCCGCGTCAAATGCGCTCCAGTCGCCGCTCGTGATTGCAGCAAAGAAGTTATCCACCGCAGTCTTCATTTGCACCTGTGTGCGTTCAAATGCCTCCTGCAGAGCCTGCGAGTTGTTCATCGCGCGGTCAAACAGTTGGTGAGCACCAACGGCTGCACCGACCGCAGGAACCAGTTTTGTCCACGACCCGGCAAGCCCCGCAAGGCTCCCCATGCCGTCCTTTCCAAAATCCCGCAGCTTCTTTGCCGCATTGTCGATTGATCGGTCATATTGCCTCGTTTCAGCAATCACCCTGACCACCGCCGCCTTTTGTGCCATATTGTTCCTTTCTTTTGTTACTTGTTATTGTCTCCGTCGCGGCCGCACGTGGCCGCCATCGCATCACCTTCGCGTTCATGGGCGCTCTGGTGTCCCCGCCGCGGCCGTTTTTGGCCGCCATTCTCCGCAAGCGGAGGTTCCGCCTCCGCCCTTATCACTCTCCGCCTCCCGTGTCAAGCTCTCCGCTTCCCTGGATCGTCAGGTTGTACTCCACCTTGCCCTTCACCCTTCCGCTCAGTTCCAGTTGGGTGATCAGTCCGCGCCCCGTCCATGTCTCAGCCCCCACCTCGGCCCCGACATACAGCTTCGTTCGGCTCAATGCCGCACGAACCAGGTCCGCACTGTTCCCAACCGTGTAGAGGCCGTTCGCTGTGATCTGCCAACCGTAGCGCCCCGCCTTCAGCCGCGTGTTCCCGTTCTGTTGCACGAGTTCGCGCATCTCACCGTTCACGGTCACCGCGCAGTTCCTCGACCCGGCCACCCTCACCATCGTCTGTGTCGTGTTCCCGGTCATCACCACCAGCTCCCTTCCGTCATATTTGTTGCTCATCTTCTTTCAGGTGTTTCCGTATCGGCCATCCTTGGCCGCCCGGTGTTGTTGTCGCAGCCATCTTTGGCTGCATTACTCATCCTCAGCCTCCTCCCACGTCTCCTCAATCAGAAGATCGGTCTCCGCATTGCGCAGGTCCCAGTCCGCTTGGTCAATCACCATCTTCTGTGTGCTCAACCCCTCATCAGTAACCACGGTCAGCGGCGGCCACAAGCCATTAACCCTCGCCTGCACCCGCTTCCTTGGCACCTCGAACTGCGCAGGCTTGCAGAACGGAAATTTGTTGTACCCGAGCTCCGGATGTCCAGGGAACAGCGTCCCACAGTCCGAGGCCGCATATTCGCACTCCACGGCCCTCAGCTTCGCCGGTATCTCGATTCGGTCATTCCATCCCGATGTCTTCAGTTCGACGATGCCATCGTTCTCCACCTTCGACAGGTCCGTGCTCGAATAGGGCAGCCATCCTCTCGGCGTTGTTGATATCTCGACGCTCAGATCTGTGATGACGCAATGGGCAGGCACATACAGGCTGATATTGCCAGCGCAGGTGAAGCCCGACTCTCTGTCTGGATTGAACCAGAGATCCTTATCGAGGCCAATCTTACAGTTCACGAATCCGTCCTTCCCGTCCAGGTTCATGGTCTTCGTTATGCGATAGGATGGCATGTTCGGATTCTTGATCCAAATCTCAAACACGGGGTCAAAGTTCGAGGCTTCTGTCTGTATGTTCAGTTCCTCGTACCCGTCCGCATTCACGTTCATGTCATCACGTGCCCAAGCGCTGAACTTGATGATGATGCCGCCCCACTCATCGACCGTTTCCCTCGTGTTCAGATACTCATAGGTCTGCTGAGCAGGCCCGACGATGCACGTTCGGTCGCTGATGGAATCATCTTCCGGCCTATCATCAACCAGTGTCACCACAGCGCCGCATCCGGGCCTTGTGGCATTTCTCGACTGCCAGTCCTTCGCCATGTAGTATTTCGCCTCGGTTCGCTCCAGGTGGTCCGAGCTATTCACCCTCGTCGAGCTCAGTGAAGACCCCTCGAAGCGGTCCGAAGTGATCTCCGGCATCAATGGCATCGGAGAAAGGTCCTCGTAGTTCACAACAACCCTTGACCTTGCAGGTTCAATCGACATTCGTATGTCCGCACCCGCCGAATCCTCGCCCTTCACGTCAATATCGTCTGCCGTTCCGTTTTCCACACGGTCTATGATGTCAATGGCCATCAGTTCCGTTGCGTCTTCCGGATTCTGCATCAGGCACACACCCTCCCACACGGCAATAGCCTCCAGCACTTCGGCCCAGGTCTTTCTCTCGCCGCTGTATTCGCTCACGTCCTCGTAGCGCGGCAGGAAGGCTTGCTCGTTGATTGTGCCCCCGTTGTATGGCAATGTCGGGATTGTGTCGAAGGCAACCAGCTGGCACCCTCTGGCCAATATCGACTGTGCGCTCAGACCTTGCGGGTAGTGTCCGTTCACCGACATGTAGTGCAGTCCCTTCAGAGCCGCCAGTGCATCCACAGCCGTGAGCAGCACATCATCGTTCAGTCCGCTGTAGGTGGCCTCCCATTCCTGTGGTACCAGGAAGCCGTAGAAGACACACTTGTCCACCTCATCGTTGGCATCAAGCATGTCAACCGTAACCATAGTTCCAAGAGGATCGTCCGTGTATAGCGACGATAGGTCAACGCTCGTTCTCACGCGGATGTCGCAGCTGGCACATCGCAGCCCGACAAACAAGTGGTCCGGCCGCTCCCATGTAATATGCACAGCATCCTCACCCAGCGTCAGTGTCCCCGCCGCCGTGCCCACCGTCACCCGGTATCGCACCCCGTTTATGTCCGTAAAATGTCCCGTCATTCTCTTTCAGTGTTTGTGTCACCGCCATCCTTGGCGGCCTTGTCCGTGTCCCCGTCGCGGCCGTTTTTGGCCGCATTCGCCAGCATTCGGTCCATGATCTTGTCGGCAACCGACGCCTCCATCTCCTTCACATCGTCCGTTCGCCACGAGTCATCCTGCTCCTCCCAGGGGAACGGCATCGTCAGCGGATAGTGTTCCGGCAGGTCCTTCACCCACAGCGCAGCCACCGATTGGGCCATCACACGCATCGTCTCCCACTG
>Ga0326511_10001349_pt1 | contig 20341 bp, 32 predicted proteins | sample 0_2496_0518_D_FD_203701 | JGI IMG/M metagenome (GOLD analysis project Ga0326511, IMG submission 203701) | Bovine rumen microbial communities from UC Davis, California, United States - 0_2496_0518 | ecosystem: Host-associated > Mammals > Digestive system > Stomach > Rumen | place: USA... | reverse complement strand
TCTCCTTAGAAATCAAGTTTCTAATCTTCTTAGGAAAGAATTAAGGAAGTATACTCGTTTTGGAAAATTTGAGTTACTCCCGGTTAGTGATAATATATGTATTATTACGCTTTCTAGAAAACTTTTCAGATTCTTTAAAGTAACTAGGAGCTTTCTTTTAAATATAAGTGATGGACCAGTAATGTATTTTAAAGAAATTCCACAAAAGGAGTTTGAAAAAGTTTAAAAAACTAATAATTGAAAATAATAACTAAATTTTAAAAAGAATGAGAATTTATAATGGTAAAAAATCTACTTTGACTATTCCACTTAGTGGAAATCAAAGACTCAGTATTCCTCCACACAGTATTAGTGGTGACTTTATGCCTAACAAGGAGTTTTTAAGTTTAATGGTAACTACTTTTGATTATAACGAAATAGCTTTAGTCGTTTCAGGACCTTTCGAGATTGCTATGTGTAGTCAGGTAAGTGGCTGTGTTGGTTTTGTTTGTCAGTCTCTTGAGGAGGCTATTGCTAAGTTTTCTACGTCCGAAGCTAAGTCAGAACCAGAGCCCACCACTCCTGAGGAAAAAGAAGAGGGAAAGCCTCTCCCCGAGGAGAAGCCTACTGAGGAAACTAAAGAAGAGCCTGTGGCTCCCTCTGAAGAGGAAGTTACTACAGCTCCTCCTGTTGAAAAAGAAAAGCCTAAGCGTAGGAGGGTAACTAGAAAAAAGAAAGAAGAGTAATTTTATTTTAAAAAAGGAGGAGCAATTTTGCTCCTTTCTTTTTCTTATTGTTGATATGAATACGCCATACACAGAAGTAATTAAAAAAGACGGAACTGTAGTTATCTTTTGTAATTTTGAAGAACTTTTAAAAGAATGCTATGGGGTAAGTACTCTAAAAGAAGTAGAATCTCATAGAAAACCTGACGGAAAATATATCTGTCATTGTCCTTTTTGTAAAGCAGAAGGACATACAAAAGAGAAACTATATATAAAAGAAGACTTTACCGTTGGACACTGTTTCGTATGTGGTCGTGCATATATTAATGCAGACGACAAAGTTAAATTTGAGTTTAAAGCTCCTATTTATGTACCACAATTTACTGGCTTAAAATTAGTTCCACTTCAAGACTCTACTTGGACTTTAGATAAGTTTGAATATGATTTTGATGATTATTCAGAGAGTGGAGTTAAATATTTAGAGGGTAGGCATATTTTTATGAAGGACTTATGGAAGCCGCTTCAATTTAAATTTTGGAATGACAATCCAGTAGCCCCCTTTAAATATAAAAATAACGTATTCTATTATCAGATACGCTTTGCTAACGTGACTCATGATAGTAAAGCTCCTAGGTATTTCTTTCCACCAATGCCAGAGGGAACAAAACCTCCTTACATAATAGAAGTTGGTGATAAGAAAAAGTTTATAATTTGTGAGGGTGTCTATGATGCTATAAGCTTGTTAATTCAAGCACCAGGCTATACTCCATTTGCAGTCTTAGGATCTTCTATATCTGATTATCAGATTCAATTTCTTAGAGAATATGTTCCAGATGAGATTTTAATCATGATGGATGAAACTAGTATTTCTAAGAAGATTTTCGATAAGTTAATTAGTATAGTAGACTATTGTCCTATTTCTATAATTAGAACTTATGGGGAAGATCCAGAAGAGATAATGAAAAAGAAAATAGCAAGAGGGGAACCTCTTGATTGGATAACTAACAATAAAACTTTAAACCTATGAAAAAAAGTGAAAAGAAAAAAGAGCGTATTCAACTAATTTGTAGTTGTAGCAGAGACGGTAAGTTAACTTTTCCAAAAAAGCTCCCCAAATAAGGGAGCTTTATTTTTTGTTTTGCAATTCAAAAGCCATTAAATTCTAATTTTTGAATTAAAGTTATTAACTATTTACAAACTTAAACTTAAAAATAAAAACAAAAATGGCAAAAAACGACATTAATTCGCAAATGTTTTTCGCTCTTAGAGTATCAGAAGAGAGTAGAGTACCCTTTCTTTTTATGTCAGCTCCTGGCATGGGTAAGTCAACGACTGTTTCCCTTTTCGCCGAATATGCTGGCTATAAAGTAGAAATTCTTAGAGGTAACTCTACAAGTGAATCTGAGGTAATGGGCTATGATGTTGTGGATCCAAACCCAGCAGCTATGTCTACTCGTCACTTGAGACCCTCCTGGTTCGGTAATGTATTGAAAAACGAACAAAATGGCTATAAGACGTTACTTTTCTTGGATGAGATCACTACCTGTCCAGAGCATGTCCAGGCAGCTTTGCTTCACCTGGTATTCGAACGTAAGGTAGGTAACGAAAATATTCCAGAAAGCACGTTTATTGTGTCAGCAGGTAATTATTCTCAGAGCTTAGGTTCAAGCTTCGGCTTGCTTCCTCCTCTTATGAATCGTTTCTGTATTTTCAATATCATCCCAACAAAGGATGATGTAACTGACTTCCTTCTTCATCATAAGAACGCAACTGTTGGTTCTATTATTGATTTCAAGGCTCAGGTATTTGAAAAGTTCAGATTGATGGATAAGAAGGCTCCTGAGAGACCTGATCCTTCGATTATCGATAGAATTTATGAAATTTTCGAAGTTGCCATTAATGATACTTTCTTGATGCTATCAGTTGGTAGCAAAGACAGTAAGGTAGCAACCGAGGCAAAGATTGATATCAAAGTATCTGACGTCCAGAGTGTTTATTCTGACGTGGATAATGATAATCCTCTTTGTGGTTTTATCACAATGAGAACTCTTTATTATGCCGTTAAAGCTACCGTATCTTCTTGGCTTTGTTTTGATAAAACCGGTATTTCTTCTTCAAATTTCCGAAACATCCTTATAGGATTAGTAGGTATTGGTTTTGTAAGAGGAAAGAACGGCAGTATTACTACAAACTATGTATCGGACGATTTCTATACTAGAATTAATAATTCTTTGAAGGAGATCGATCGCGTAGTTCAGCACAGTGCAGTTCTCGATACTGTTATTGATTTTTATGGTAAGTTCTTCAAGGATAAGCTTCCAAAGAAGAATTCCATTCTTAGCAAGCAAGACGCTGGTTTGTTGTTAGACAAACTTAAGGATGTGACTAATGACAAGACTATTTCGTCAATTGCTAAGCCGATTGATATTAGTATCTTTGAGACTATCTTTGAAGCAGTTAAGAATTCTATGAAGACTGCAGGTCAGTTTAATTTGGCTGATCCTAACGCTGTCTTGAGTGTTCCTGATCTTGCTAAAGCAGTAACTGATTGGAACATTTATGCTGATCTTTTCGAGTCTTATGGAAAGTTCCTTGAGGATCCTACTCGTCAATATGATAAGTTCGATCTTGACAAGCTCGCTGAGTTCAAGAAGACTATCCGACAGGACTCTAGAAGAATCGGTAATGCTATTAAGGTAAACACCGATAGTGTGGATGAGAAGGCAAAAGCTCTTATCCCCGAACTTCATACTAATTACATTTTATCATGAAAAGAACTAGACAGTATTTTGACAACATAAAAAGTATTGTAGAGTATACCCTTAACGGGAGTAGCGTAACGTCTCACTTAGACATCAACGATAAAAGACCATTTAATCCATATAATCCTGAATTGGGTTATTGCTTTAAATATGAGACATTAGATTCTCTAATCTATAAAATCTGTGTAACTCCTATTGGGAAGGGTGCAGAATTTACGGATTATCGTATCTTGATGCATGAGTTGGGTCACATTTACTTGAGACATCTTGATCAACATCAAGAGTTCGACGATTTGATTTTGGATGCTATTCGAGATCATCGAGATGAGCTCATTGAGTATGTTAATAAATCTTGCGGAATCGATTGGGGCGAAAAGCTCCTCGATTCCCTGGTAAAAGATAAGTATTTGAATCACTCCATCCATAATATTGCAATGGACATGGAGGTTAATTCTAAGATCTTATCTCCAGAAGATGTTAAAGAGATGGAGGATGACATTGATAAGTTTCTTCCTGATACTATCAGTGTGTCCATGCTAAAAATGCTCTTAGATTCTCTCCCAGAGAATGATTCCAAGAGAAAGACAGTGGAAGATATGATTGATAAAGCGAAGAAAGAAAGCAAAATCAAGCTAATTCTTCCAGAGAGATATCATCTTAGTGATGGTTCTCCTTTCCCTGATGGAAAGTCTTATATTGAATATCTTGAATTGATCATGGCTAATCTTGATCAGTTTATTAAGATGACTGTTTCAATTAAGCTGGGAAAAGACGGAGACACTGAAGGCATTACTGAAGAAGATATTAAGAATGCTTTTGGTGGAAACGGAGAAGGGGATAACCCTATTGAAGATCTTAAAGATGCTTTAGGAAAGGGTAATCTTGGGAGCGACAGTGGTAATGATCCTCAGCAAGGAAACAAGGGTGAGTCTCCAGATGCTGATCACGGATGTAAAGATCGTGACGAAGGAGATAAAAACAGAGAGTCCCGTGCTAATGGTCGAGGCAATGGCCACAACAATAGTACTATAGCTTTTGTTAAGATGGATGAAATCGATATGGCTCTTAATGAGATCATTAGAGATATTCACCATCGAGTAGTAAAAGTTAACTATAAGAGAGACCCGCTGTATCTCTATAATAGAGGTATTAATAGAAGTGTGATTGCTCCGGTTATGAGAAATAAATACTTCTATGACATGAATCCAAGAATTGTATTTTTGATTGATGTCAGTGGATCTATGCCAAGTTCGTTAGTCCAGAGATTTGTCTCAACTATTAACCGTCATCTATCTAAGATCAATGGTGGTCTTAAGTATGACTTAATTGAGTGGGACACTGACTTGTGTAGCCATAAAAGAGACCTTAATCCTAAGAAGCCAATTGATAGAATACACTGTGGTGGTGGAACAAGAATTGCCCGCGGAATAAGATATTTCCATCAGAATTATGATCCAAGCGCTATTTTAGTAATTGCATCAGATTTTGATGATTGCTTATCAGAGTGGGCAGCTGCCGAGAGCGACATGGGCGCTTATACTATCTATGGTCTAAATTATGGCTATAGTAATTATGATGAGTTCAAGAACATAAAGGTAAGAAAGATTCCATATAAAAATTAACATGAACATCATAGATAAAGATCAGATTCATGAGTTAGTGGGTCTGTTCTACACTACTCCATACAAGACTTTTTACGTTAACTCAGTAGACGGTAAGTCTTTTACTAAGCCAACTGGAGTATTCGTAAGTCTTGGAATTACCACGTCTTTAAAGTCTATAGAAGGAATAAAAGATATATTAAATAACTATCAAGGCTTTTCAGCTGAGGTAGTTGAAATAAAGTCAACCAAAGTATCAGGCCAATTCTTAAATGTCATCAGCAAAAGAGATAACATCTCTCAGTATGATATGGAGGAGATTCCAGAGAAATGCTTTAATCGAGAAGAGTCATTGGAGTATTTTCCAATGACTTCTATCGAAGAGCATAAATGGAAGAGTCTATTTGAAAAGATAGATAATTCCGAGGACTCATGGAATGACAAACTTCTTCAGGAAGAGAATGGCGAAGTTCGAATATTTCATAAAAAAGTGAATTACAAAAAGTCTTCTTCTGAAGACGCCGAATACAGAATTGGAATTTATGTTACAGAAGTCTAACGTATTTATACTACTAGCTATTATAGCTATTTTAGTATCTGTTATTATTTATCGAGAGGTAAAACATAACAATAGATTACAGTAGTTAAATAACAGTTATGACAGCATATTAATCGAAAAAGAATCTATTATTGACTCTTTATATCAAGAAATTGGTACAAAAGAATCTGTAATAGATTCTTTATTTTCTGTTCGAAATAAAGTTGTTGAAAAAACTGTTATTATAAAAGAGCATATAATGACTCTACCGCTTGACTCTAGTGTTTTATTATTAAGGGAAAATTTAGAGAATTATGAAAAAAATTAAATTAATTTTTTCTTTATTTTTATTGTCTTTCTTAGGGTGTTATTCCTAGAATATTCTTGTCTTAGGAGGAGACACTCTAATTACTCTATAGCTCCCGGAGGTTAGAAAGATTAATGCGGCATTTTTTGAAAACAAGTCTCTTAAATAGTAGGTTGCTTTATGCGACTCTATTATTTTTTATAAAAATTTAGAGATTACCGACTATAAAAAAGTGATTGCAGCTAAGAATGAAGTATTAAATTTTTAGGATGAATTAGTTTCTGAGGCTAATAAAGTTATAGAGAAACAGTCTGAGGAACTAAAGAAAGAAAAGAAAAAGAAGAAGTGGTATCTTGCGACTGGGGTCATTTCAGGAAGTTTACTTACATTATTAATTGTATTGTAATATGGATATAGTTATTAAATATGACCCTTCTTCTGAAGAATACAATTTTTATGAATCAACTACACAAACATTACTAAAATCAAAGTCATTATCTGAAGGCCTCCTTAGTTTAAACTTATTTTTATAGAGTTAGGATGGAATAAAGTCTGATATTTTTAATATTCCTGATGCTACTTATCATGTAGATTCTATTTCTATGAAAGAAATAGTAATGGGAAATATGAAATTATTAAAAAGATTAAAAAACGATCAAAGTCAATTTAAGAAATCTAGCAATAAGTTTAATGGAGACTCTAGTGGGTAGGGTTATAAAACAAAAAAAGATTTTAGTCATTCTAATAGAAATTTTGGTCGTGGAAATTTTGGAGGAAAATCATCATTTAATGATTCCTATAAAAAATGGGGAAATAAATAATTAAAATGGATAAATAGAATTTTAGAGATTTAAATTTATGGACATCTTTTGTAACACCAGAGAGGCTCTCATTGGCAATTAAAAATAATTTTTTGCCAATTTTTATAGCAAGATCAATCTCTAATTCAGGTCTTATTGGTAAGTGGAATGGAACTGGTGTTCATTTCAGTTAGCTAGCCCCTTCGCCTGTTCTTCTAAGAGAGTGGAAAGGTGGGTAGATTGATGATAAAACTTTTGAAGAAAAGTTTAGAGAGGAATAGCAACAAGTAGACTATGAGTAGATAATTAAAAAAATAAGTCTTCTTTGTGATTATTCAAATGCTAAAGGTGCTATTTTATTTGGTTATGGTGAAGACCCTTCTTAGTGTCATAGAAGTGTTATCTCAAAGATTATAAATGAGAAAAAATTATTAAATAACTTAGTTTTAGAAGCGTGATGGACAGGCCAAAAGAATTAATTATTCAAGAAGGTATCGAGGAATCTTTATCTTTATTGAAAATTTATTCGGCGTCTGTTTTATATGTGGAAAATGCTCCTTCATCTATTCCAAGTCTTTGCATAACATTCTATCCCCGAGAGTTGTCTGAGTTTTTAAAATTAATAGATTATGATAACCTGTGTGATAAGTCTGGTATTCTAGTTCTTGATAAAACAGAAACAGTCATCATATGTGGTATGTCTTTAGATTTATTATTTAATAAGCTATGGGGAAACTTAAAGAGACAGTAATCAATACTATTGTAGATAACCTAGATAGTATTGCATTAAATAGGTCAGAAGACTCTTTAGTAGATAAATATATTGGTCCATTTTTATTAATGAGATCATATAAATCAAAAATAACTATCTATTATCAAGGAGTTTATGATAGATTAATCATCCCGAGAAATTGGTTTGATTTATTTGAAACAATAGATATTCTTTAGGGAGATAATGTTATAGGAACTAGTGAGCCTAGTGATGACATAGAAAAATTTATATATTTATTTTTTAAATTTTCTAGGGGAGCAAGAATAAAGTTTTCATATAACACAGATAATGCCGCTAGATTGTTGTTAGATGAATTATATAAATTAGGAACATCTAAGTTTATTAATTTCCTAGATTCTAGTTGTGGAATAAAATTGGAACCTTGGAAATATGAAAAAATAGATACAGATTTTGATGTATGAATTATTTTATATATAGTGACGGAAGTGATTTTAAAAAGACGAGTCATAGGCTTGGTATTGGAGCAGTATTAATTTAGGATGATAAAAGTGCAATTGGGAAAAAAGTAGATGAACTTTCTCAAGAAATATCTTTAGACTATGTCAAAACAGTCTATGGAACAAATGACTGCAGCAATCCTACCATGGAAATGCTTGCTGTTTTAGAATCATTAAAATCTTTTAGCCGACATATTAATCATAATGATTCTGTTGTAGTCTATGCAGATTATATTGGTGTTAGTAAGTGGCTAAATAAAGAATGGAAAATAAATAAGCCTTATATTCAAAGAATTTTTTATGAGATAAATGGGATAGTAAGAAAAAATTATCCTAATATTGAGTTTAGGTGGTGTCGAGGACATCAAAGATCAAATTCGAGAGATTCTTATTGGAACAACGAGGCAGATAAACTAGCAAAAGGAAATGGAAACAAAAGTGATTTCGGCTGGGATTGATGGCGTTTGGGATTTTGAAAATATAATAGGAGCTCCTTGTTGGATAATTTCAGAAAGAATGGCTCATAGACAATTTGTATTCTCAGATTACCTAGACAAACAATAGACAATTGAAAAAGTTAGATTTAGAGTTCTAACTGATGGAAAAATTATTCCTCTTTTTAAATTAAAGGGAATAGACAATTAGTATTTTACTGCAGATAATCTTTTTATTCACGGAATTGTTAAATATGGATCCGATTGATTTTTAGCATAAATAGGCAAGACTTAGTATTTAGGATGCTTTAGGAATTAGAGATATTCATTGGTATCACGTTCCGCCTCTTTTTCCAATAGCTACTAATATAATGAACTATGTTAGCTCTCATCTTCTTTCTTTAAAAACAATTCCAGAAAGAATATAGGAGTTTATCAACCTTTATTATAGGTGTTGTAATGTTTGTATTGGAAATGAAGCTTTCTTTCCAAAGAATGAAGTAATTCCTTCCATTTTTAATGACTTAGATATCTATGGTCAATTCTATCATGATGAAAATGGAATTTATTATGTATGCCCGCTCAGTGCTCTTTACTAGAAAGTTCCCGGAGGAAAGGTAACTTGGTTTGTTAATGATATTACTAGATTTTTTGAAATCTATCGAGTAGATGAGACAAATGTAACTGAGTCTATAAAATATAATAATAACGAATATTTTTTAGGAGATAATAATAAGTGGTATAACGATCGAGACACGGACCTTGTTTCTGTTATTCTTGAAGAGCTAGATTTTTCTGGTTTTGGTTTGATCTTTTTCACTTATACTTTTAAGTTTATGTTTGGAAATACTGAAATCAATTTTACGATAAAAGTTATTCCAGATGATTTATTTAATTTAAAATATCTTCTCAAGAGGCTTCTTAAGTGGATGAGATTTTCTCCAACGAACGAGTTTAAGATAACCGACTATTCAGTTATCCAAATTAAAGTAAAAGATAGAAATAAACTTTAGGAGGATTTTACTCAATTCTTTAAGGCATTTTATTATTTTGATTTTGGACGAACAGTTAAAAGTTTATTTGTAACAGATCAAATTTATACTTGGCGACAGTTAGATTGGAGAGAACCTTCAGGGAGCGTAATAATGGATTGGTTTAAGTATGAAAATCAGTTCATTAAGATAAATGATGATTATGAAATAAAATTAGAATTTCTTTTTGATGAAAATTAGTCAACTGATGAGGAAACTGAGACTGATAAAAAAGATTTAATTGAATTATACGTAGATCAATTAATGTATTAGATGGGAGTTCTTTAGTTAGGAGTAGATAGATATACTTTTATATTTACCTTAACTAACTTATTAACTGCTATCTGGTTTCAGTTACACATCTAGTATCCTGGCTATTTTATCGACAAAGAGGTTAAGTATGATAAAGAAGATGAACAATCGTATTACATCCTTGAGCCGTTCGTAAATGATAGGCTCTGGGTTAGTTTACGTTAATTAAATTTAATTAATTTTTATTTTTTTTAAAGAATGGCAAACGTTAATTTCTGTGGTATCGAAATTCTTGATCCTTCGCAGCCGGCTATTGATGGAAACCTAGGTGAATATATCGATACTATTAATTCTTACATGGGCGAACCAGTAATTGATCATTGCTGGAAAAATGACCCTGATTTTGATTCAGAGGGTGATCTTGTAGCTGAGCCTACCCCGGAGCACTTCCCTTGCAGCAAGGGTGGTGAATTAATTGATGATCTTACCGCAGTTGATACTAACTGGGAGAATTTTGATCCTAAGTAGGCTACTCATGATTATACTCATCGAGTAGTTTTCCAGGAGACAATTGATCCTGAGAATTTTGGTAAGAGTCGTAGACTGAATGTTACCTCTATTGTTAGTCCTTATAGTGGTGAAGAGGAAGAGCTTGTTGATCCTGCTACTAAGTGGCAGCTTGCTACTCCTGAAGAGATTGAGGCAGCTAAGTAGGAGGGCACTCTTAAGACTTATTTTAAGTTTGAGAAGCTTTCGACAGCTGAGGCTGCAACTCATGATGTAGTAGCTGTTTGTGTAAATGGTCTTTATACTTATTATAAGCCAGTTTCTTCTGAAGAAGAGGGTCAGGGTGGTGATGATCAACAGCAACAGCAAGGCCCCGATAATCAGTAGCAAAATGGAGAAAATTAGACTCCTAGTGGTGATGATCAACAGAATAATGGTGGTAGTTAGCCACAAAATCCTTAATTTAAAACAAATAAAAGAGAGGGATATTCCCTCTCTTTTTTTCATTAAAATTCAAACTCTTTCATCAAACATTCAATAGCCTCTAGTTGTTTTTCACAATAAGTAAATATATTAAGGCTAGGACTAGCTGGGTTAATAGTTATTATAGCATCTTTTAAAAATACTAACTTGTCTTCAATTTCTTTTGGGTAGTTAGCTATTAAAGATGCTATTGATTCTGCTATGTTGCCTTCTTTAGTTAGGCCAGCTATTAATATTTTATCATATTTAAGCAAAACTTTCATTAATCCTTTGTTCTCTGGAATATCTAGGCCCGGAAGATTGATTGGATAATCAAATTCAAAAACTCCAGTCATTTCAGAGTCAGGCCATTGACCATATCTAATTATTTGTGGGTTAATTCCTCGACCAATAAAAATATTACTTAAGATGGGTGTCATTGCTTGACCCAAAGATCCATCTATGCAATGATAAGGGAGCAGTAAGTGAGATCTTTTTCTAACATTTAATTCTCTAAGATAGTTTTCCACCCACTGTAATTTTCTAGGGTCACTGACTGTTATGAGCTCGTTTTTAAAATCTTGATATGTTATTGACATATTAGGGCAGGGATCAACAGAGCCCTTCTTTCCTTTTTTCCAATAGCCAGGAAAACTAATATGTCTAATAGTATGACACTCTAGGCAACAAAATATAGTAGTAATTTTGTTATAGTTTTGATGAATCCAGTTAGCTAGATTTATCATAACTCCCTCAGAGTTTTTGATATACATTGATCCATGTGGATCTACATAGTCATTATTCGGATTTATAATTAATAGTGCTATCTTTTTCATATCATAAATAAGAAAAATACCCGGGAATAATTCCCGGGTTATTTATTCATTGTCGCCAGTTTCTTCCTCTTCCTCTTCGTCATCGAAAAGAAAGTTTTTGGCGTCTTGCTCGTTGAGAATCGTGTGGATCGTACCAACGATTTCACCACGATCAATTTCACAAATCTCGTCCAGCTTTCGTACTGCATGAAAGGCCAGGATATCAATCCTTACATTGGCCTGATAATACAGATTATTGCCGACGGTAATTTCGATAAAATCTTCGTCGAAAAACTCTTTCATGAAATCACAAAAGAGCTCAATTTCCTCTGAAGTTCCACCATTAGTGAGGAGAAACTGGAAGCCACAGTATGACTCAATGGAGCACTCTCCCTCTTCGAAAGACTGCTGCTTTCGAAGATTCTGAATCATTTTTGGCATACCATCTTTGTATTTCTCCCAATGGTTGTCTTTTGTTGAACACATTTCCCACTCAGTGGTAGGAACATAGTCCAATAGGATCTCATCATCTACCTTTTCACCAACCTTAGTGAAGATTGGTAATTGGAAGTCACCTTTGATCCTGTCTGCCTCGTTGGGATATTTCTCCCAAAAGTTCTTTATTGCAGCGGTGATGCTGCGATGAAAATTTGAATAGGTCCTGTTTTCAGGAACGCGCACTAAAACCTCTAGGAACCTCTCATTACAGTGGTTTCCTTCGAGAATGTGGAGCTCAATTTGGTTTGAGCCTAGTGGTCGGTCTACGACTTTGTCATAGCTTTCGAGCACGTCGTCATCCACGATCGCTTTCTCGTAAAAACATTTGACTACTTTAGAGATGATAGGAGTCTCCTCCGTCTCAGCCTCAACTTCCTCGTCAACTTTAGACTCTTCAGTCTTTTTTGGTGTTGGGTCTTCCTCTTTTGGAGAGGAGAACTTTTCCAAATGACGATCATAGTCTTTTTTCAGTAGCAAAGCTACTAAACCCGCGGCAAGAAGACCAAGTCCTCCTGCTACTAAACCCTTCTTATTTTCCATTTTAGTTTTGTTTGTTATTAAACAAATTTTTGACTAGTTTTACTACAGTCCAGCCACCTGCGATAATACCTGCAATTGCAGTTACACACAAGATGCCATCTTCTGTATTTTTCTCCTTATAGGATGGCCGTTTGTTCTCGTTATAGTCACCAGCCAATCCAATTGCTTTTGAAGCATTTTTCAGAAATCCTGCCATATTTGTTTACTTTTTGTTGTTTGCTGCGTTAATAGCATCATCGGTTTTCTTACCGAAATAATAACAAAGTCCTACAAGGAAGAGCATAAATGCTCCAGTTGCCCTGATAATGTCTAGAACGACATTGTTCTTTGCTTGATACTTTTTCGCCTCTTCTGGGAAAACAAACTTTTCCCTATTGTTGAAATTTCCGCCGTTATTATTAAAACGGTGATTGTTGTTGAATTTTCCTTTCATTTTTTATATATTTTGTTTTTGTTGTTTTTGTGAAAAATAAAAGGAGATTTCCCATTAAATTTGAGAAATCTCCTTGCCGACGATTTTTAGGACACAAGATCGCGGATCTTGCCTTTGATGTTGTCCTTAAGTTCTACTGCCTTATCCTTGGCAGCGTCAACGGTATTTTTAACCGTGTCATTTTTCTCATAGCTCACCTGAGCCAAAATAGTTGTGGCAATGCCAGCAACAAAATAAAGAACCTTTTTCATTTTTCTCTAAATTTAATTTTTATTATTTTCGTTATCTTTTATCAAATTTAAGAGTTTAGAGGGTTTTAAAATTCCTTGGTATTCCATAGATTTTAATAAATCTAATTGATCTATAAAGTGTTTTTCTAATCGATCAAATTCTAAGTCTATCTTCATTTTTAAATCTTTCAGAGCATCTTCATATGTTTCAAATAAGTAACCTAATTTAATTAACTCTTCTGTTTTTGTACCTTCAATAGAAATATTCTTAACGTATTCTCTTTCATAGACTTGGAATGCTGTTCTAATTTCGTATGGGTTAAAATCAGAATTGTAAGCATTAATTAAGTTAATAGAATCTCTGCCTCTATAATAAATATCATTATTAGGTTTTCCTTTTTTTGCAACAATTGTAATATGATCTTTTTGTGATTTTTTTATGATTGGAATTGGCTTACTATATCCTTCAAGTATTAAATGAATATTGGTTATATTGTAGTAGTTATGCCTATAATTTGTTATATTGGCAGTATTTTCATCTATTAATGAAAACTCTGATAACCAATATATTTTCTCAGTTGTTTTATTATCTACAACTGTAGCCGTATCGAATGAATTGTAAATTTCTTTTTTTAAGCTATTAAGAGTTTCTAAACAAATTATAGTTCCCTTATAAGGACTAGAATCTTCTATAAGAATATTATAATTTCTTTTGGATTTTTCTAAATTGTCACATAAATTATCTAGTTCACTATAGAGATTACTTATATTCCAATCTTCATTGCTTTCCTCGTTTATATAATAGAAATCAGAGTAACCCCATTTTATAGAACATTCGGTTGGTCTCATGTTACGTTTTGTTCTAACTTTACATATTCCTCCGGAGGGAGGAAAATCTAATAAAACTTCACTGTAATAATATTTTTTGTAGTCCATAAATAAAGATAGTTTTAAAAAGTTGTTTCATAAATTAGGGGTATCTTTATAGAGAAGTGCAAAAATGAAAAAAAGAGGGGTTATTTCCCCTCATGCTTGTCTATTATCTTTTGAAGTTCTTTTCGAATCCCCTCTTCATCTTTCGAAGAGTGTTCTTTAAGACTATTCTTTATGATAATAGCTTTATTCTTCAAGGGAATCAATTGTGTCATTACTGACGTAATTAATGAATCCCTGAATGGAAAAGAAGGGAGTTGCTTTTTTATTCCCTCTTCTCCTTTTTTGAAAAGCCCACTAACAAAGTCTTTGGGCTCGACTATTTTATAGATCTTGTCAAAATACTCAGCCAAGATCTTATTTTCTTTTATTAAAGCTTCAGTAGGGTTGTCAATTTTAGACACCTCTGAGAGCTCAGATTTCAGTTGATCCAATTGATCAACTATTTCTTTTTCTAGGTTTTCCATACAGTAATTAGGCTTTAAAGTGAAAAAAAAAATAGTCCCCGCCAATGGCGGGGACGGTTGCGAGGGAGGGAGCTTACTTCTCCACTGCGGGAGCCTCCTCCTTGGGAGCCTCCTCCTTGGGAGCATCATTGTCCTTCTCCTTGCCACCAAACAGAGTAGCGGCAGCGCAACCAATACCGGCTCCGGCCATGCTGGCCAGAACCTGCAAAATATTCTTCTTCATATCATATATAAGGTTTTGAAGGGTTTTAAATTTTGAACCCTTTACCCTTTTTTCTTGATACGAACTCATCATAATAAAGAGCTATTACGATGATAATCGGGGTAAACCATGATAAGAATACCCATAAAAAATCTTCCTTTTTATTAGGAAGAATTTTCAAATTACAGGCTACTCCTAAAATATATAGGATGATGCCTAAGATTATTATTTCGTTTATTTCCATATCATAATTAAGGCTTTGAAGTGAAAAATAAAAATCCCCTTTCGGGGATTTAAATATAGTTTATATTGATAGCCCTAATTCTATATTTTCTATTTCAAATAGTTTTTTAAATAGGTCATTTACTACGTCGCCATCATCTACATCACATCCGTGTTCGATTGCTCTATAAAATAGTTTAAAGCTATTTATATCGCAAGGCGTCGCATATCGATCTTCGTCTAGAGATTCAACGACTTTTGCTGCTACTGAAAATTTTCCAGGTTCATCAAACTGTTCGAATTCTCTATAGATCTTATCAGCTACAAAAGTAATCTTAGTTTCATTTTTCGCTACAATCTCTTTTATTAAATAGAGAAGCTCTCCTAGCTCTTTTGCTTCACTCCAGACATGAATGCAGTCTCCAGGTTTTAATTCTAATATTTTTAAACCGTCGTCACCGTCATCCATTAATTCTTCTTGCTGATCTTGAATTTCTTCTTCCATAGTTTTTGTTTTTTTTTGTTTTATTTCATAATTAAGAAATATAAGGGAGAAAAAATACCACCCTTACGGGTGAAAAAATATATAAACACTCTCAGTTTCCGCTCAGCGGTATAAGCCGAGTGTCACACGTGTTTTGTCATTCTACCATATATAAGGGTTTAAAGGGGTGAAAAAATACCCTCTCGAAAAGGAGAGGGTTGTTTTAATCTAACCAGACGCTTTCTTTTAATTTATCAAAATAAAGCTCTTTAATTTTATTTATGTCTTCTGTTAGACAGTAAGTTACTATGTCTGAATAAGAATCATCATCTGGAGTAATATTAAAGTGCTTTATCTTTAAAATTTTGCCACGAGTGAACCTATAGTAATTATCATAGGTGTCTACAATGCATAATGTTCTCTTTTTATTAGCGGCAATTTTGATATCTTCCTTTAAATATTTTGTAGAATATCCTTCTAGTGGAATAATTTCTACTCCATTATTTTTATTAGGAATATCATCATCAGTCATGTTTTCGTTAATATAATTTACCATTGACTCCATGACTTTATTAACCGCTTTTTCACGAATCTTATCTTCGTTTTTAGTGGCAAAAATAACGTCAACAGTATCTTCGTACTCTTCAGATAAATATACTTTTATTTTTCCTTCCTCAACATATTTTCCACATCTTTTATTTAGATATTTGGAAAATTGTTCGGCCTGTTTAACTAAGAATTTATCTTTAAATGAGATTTTAGAGATAGAAAGTGATTCGTTATTATTATCGTCCATGTTGTTTATAAAAATTAAAAGTTATTGGTTTTTGAATATTTAATTTTTTCATAAATTCTACTAATTTTGGAATTTCTTTCTTTTGTGTTTCAGCTTTTTCCAAATTATTTATTCGATAAACAGTTATTCCAATTTGTTTTAGGTATTCATCTCTAATTTTGTCTTTTTCAGGATTATGAGTTTCTTTTGTATCTAATTCCACAAATAATTTTAACTCTGGAAATGCATAGTCTGCCATATAATACATTCCATCCTATTTTGGTAGTCTTAAAGAATTATCTATTATTACAGGGAATTCTTTATAGACAATTAGCGGATTAAAGTATCCTATATTGATTAATGCATCAAATATTTTGGCCTGAAGAGATCTATGAATTAGTTGATTTCTTCTAGTAAATTTCTTAGAGCATCTAGCATTAGGGTATATAATTGTTTTAAAATTACATAATTTACCTTCTTCATTTTCAGCCCAGACAGGATACATTACTTCTGGAATGTCTGGGAAAATAAAATAATCTTGTTCTTTCTTTTTCATAATTAAGATAAAAAATAGAATTATGAAAAACTCATAATTCTATTATTGTTTTCAGTAATTAGGAATTAAAGCTTATAAATTAGCATTTATCCTAATATTTAGATTTTTTAACAAACTATATAATTGATATATTAATGAGAACCCTTCTTTAGAAAGAACAGTAGTTGATCTTGTTGGGTTTATGATAGCCCATCGATCTTTATTCTCTTTTTCTTCAAGATCTTTTTCAAATACTTTTTCCCATCGATCCTGTGCAAAAATTGTTTTGCCAGTTATAACACAACTATCAAATTCTTTATTATTAAATGTTGAAGCATAACAAACATGATCACGATCTTCTAAGTAAGAAGTGAACAAATGAATACAGAATTTTCCATATTCATCACTTCGCCAGGCATCAATCATCTTTCCTAGTTTTCCTATATCATTTTCCTTGTAGAGAATGAGTGGTAGTCCATATTCTTTTATAACAGGTTTTGGCTGAATAAAAGACTTGATAACTATAGCCTCATCCTCTGGAATTTTTGAATATTTTTCAAGCCACTCACCCACAGTCGGAGGATTAGGCTTGAAATAGAAATCAATTGCTTCTTTGATTCTCTGATAATCCATAATTAATAGTAAATTTCAGTTTCAGGAACCTCTTCTTTTTCTTTTTTGTTAGTGGTAGGGGTAGGTAACTTTTTGTTAGAATCATTCGTTTCCTTTTCCGGGAAATCCTCCTTGAAGAAATAATTTGTTTCGTTCATCGTCGTTTAAATTTAATAAGTCAGTTAACGTTATATATTTATCAATCCCAAGTAATTTGGAATGATTTTCATCTTCTTCTTTGATTCCAATAAATAAAGTTTTGCCTTTAACAACTGAATTGATTCCAATTAATCTTTGATTAAATTTATCTTTCCAGTTAGCCTCTATTGAATAGTCATAATCAACTCCATAAGAATTTAGAGACAGATAGTCTTCAAGACATCTACTTACATAGAACACTTTAGTCCAATAAGATACGTCTTTAGTAACTCCCTTCTTAACACAGTCATTGTTACTAATGATTGTGATTTTTAAGTTAGGAATATTTCTATCTTTTTCTTGAAGTTTTTTATAATTCCAGGTATAATTTTTAAGAATATTCCATAGAGGCCATACGAATTTATGATCCCATATTCCGCACGGGTATGTGTTTTTCTTATTATAAACTGTAATTAAACAGTCTTCTAACATTAAAATTATACTTTCTATCATTTCAATTATGAGAATTTAAAGCTTTAAAAATTGAGATTTATTTTCCTTTAAATTTCTCAATTATGAAATTATAAAAATATAAAATATGAGACGAATTACTATAATTGATGACACACAAACGACTCCTAATCTCGCACAGTTTGCGGGGTTAGGACTTGGTAATTTAGTATTTGTAACTTCCCAGTTTTTTGGGAAAGAAATAGTAGCAGAAGCACTTGTAGTTGACAAATCTGGAAATTCGAAGATTCAAAAAGTCAAAACATTTATTCCACCTTCTTTACCAGAAGCTGACATAAATAATCTTATAGGCAATTTAGGACCTGGAGATGGACTTATGTTAATTGGTGGTGATTGTTTTGCTCACCTAAGAAACCTTTATCACTTTGGAATTCGTGGTGAGAACTTTTATGATTGTTCAAAGCTTCGTCGAGTATCAATTGAAGGAGGAGCCTTTGCTAAGTGTATAATAGATTACCCTGACAAAGATCAGATAGCTGATTTTATGTCAGAAGATTTTACTAAAGAAAGAGATTATTCTTGGTTTAAGCAAAGGATTATTCATACTTATGATGAGTCTTGTTGGTGGATTAATTATATGGATAATAAGCCAAAAGAGACTAATTATGGGTTTGACTATGAAGCCTCAGGTATGCCTTGGGATTATTGGTTTGAATTAAGTGGATTTGCTCTTTGTGATAAACTTGAGGGAGCATTCATTAGTTTAACTGACCTAAGACATACTGCAACTAAGGAACAATATGATGATTTTCTATATAATCATTTAGGTAGATTCTTAGTTAAACACATGCTAAATATATGGGTCTATAATGAATCCTATGAGTTCCAAGTTAGTTTTAGAATGCTTGGGGTAGACTTATATAATTTATGTGATGCTTCAGTTTTTAATATCTTAAATGGATATCACTTAAAGAAATATTCTCTCAAGTGGACTGCCAATTTATATCTTGAGAGTACCGTCTGGGATTCTGAATTTGATAGAATTAGTGATCTTGTAGATAAGATGCTATTTATCGAAGAAGGAAAGACTAAGAAGGAAAGAACTAAAACTCTTAAGGTTAACAGAAGCACTTATAAGAGTACCCCGGAATGGAGTGCTTTAATAAGTAGATACCCAGGGTATGCTTCAGAGTTTGAGGCTCTTATGGAAGAATATTTTGGAAATCCATTTATGTGTATTCCTAGTGATATTCTTGGGTATTACTGTAATCTTGATGCTTTCTATACTCTTATGATTTATGAAAAGGAGAAGTCAAAATATTCTGAGAGAGCAATTAGTGTGTTCTTGGATAATATTAGACTTCAGACTAGACTTCATAGTTGTGGTATTACGAAGTGGGAGAGTTATAGAAAGGAATATGAAGAATATTGTATCAAACAGTTAACTTGGGGAATTCAGTACTGTGCCATGGCTCGGTGTGAGATTAAAATGAGAAAGCATCGTGAAAAAATGGCAGATATATCTAAGTATCCTCAATTAGCTCAAGTTCTTTTAAAGAGAAACGAGTTTTTCAATGGAAATGCTATTGACATAACTAAGTATCTCTTAGGAAGTAATGTTGATACAATGGATGCTTACCCAAGTGGCCTAAATGAGGGTAAGATTTTAATGGATTATGGTCAGCAGTTTTGTGTAGATTTCTTGGATATAGTTGATAGATCTAAGAAAGCGGTAAAAATGAAGACCAAAATTGATCAAGGAATTACAAAGAAAAAGAAAATAATTTCGATCATTGCTGGAGAATTAATTCCAGTTATTGGCTTAGATAAGATTAAGATAAACGATAAACACATAGAGCTGGAGAAATATCTTTATTATGAAAGAGCTTATAAGGAACTGAAGAAAGTTTCAGATAAGCAACTTAAAGATATTGATAATCCTCCATCAGTGATTAGAGCTTTTGGTCAGACTTTTGGGCTATTGGATTATGCTAATTATGTTAGTGATAATTATTTTAAATGTAAAAGCCCTATCGAAAATGATGAGATATGTGAAGAGTTTGCTAAGTTATATCCAAAAGAAACAGCTTATTTGGCAGCCCTCTTTGAGTCAGTCCAGCAACTCCCAAATACTGAAAAGTACTATGAGTCTCTTGGAATAAAGACGATTGAAGAAGCCTTTGATCATTTTCATAAAGATTGGGAAACATGGTGTTTGAACTTAAGACCAGATGGAACATGTGGTTATGTTTCTCAATTATATCCATTTAAAATGTTTGATCTTAGTCTTGGTTATTGGAGAAATATTGCTAATCCTAAAAAATATGGTGGTAAACTCTTTGATCAAGTAAAAGAAGT
>Ga0326511_10001347_pt1 | contig 20378 bp, 15 predicted proteins | sample 0_2496_0518_D_FD_203701 | JGI IMG/M metagenome (GOLD analysis project Ga0326511, IMG submission 203701) | Bovine rumen microbial communities from UC Davis, California, United States - 0_2496_0518 | ecosystem: Host-associated > Mammals > Digestive system > Stomach > Rumen | place: USA... | reverse complement strand
GCGAAGCAGCTGGACAAGGTGCTGACTGATGCACACCAGACGTGGCAACGGCATAAAGAAGGCTCGTTGAAGGAGTATGCCCTTAACATGCTGGTATTAGCATCTTCACAAATGTAAACATATTTTGCATTTTTGAACTTTTTTCGTAACCTGTTGATATCCAGGTGGTTAGCGGACAAAAAGTTTCATTACGACAAAAGGGTAGTTTCTCGGTAACAAACTACTGCTTACATTACGAGAAACTACCCTTTACATACCGATAAACCCTTTAGGAACAGGTAATGGCTACGATTTGTAAAATAATTGGATTAGTTAGCAAAATAATCTTCTGAAACTTTTGGCTGTTTCGGGGATTTTTCTTATCTTTGCCGTTGAATTATTATAAAAGCCAGTAAGATATGACGATAGCCAACCCTATTTACGATATAGTTTTCAAGTACTTGATGGAAGATGAGCGTATTGCCAGAACCATTTTGTCTGCATTACTCAAACTCGATGTCGTGGCCGTAGAAGTTCGTCCACATGAGTATAGTGATGACAACCGTGACAGCCTTTCCGTGTTCCGAATCGATTTCGGAGCAACTATCCGCGATGAGAGCGGCGAGGAGAAACTGATTCTGATAGAACTGCAGAAGACCTGGCTTGAAACTGAGACTCTGCGCTTCCGCCAGTATTTGGGTGTCCACTATTCTAATGCGAAAAACATGAAGGATTCCGAGAGTGCGCTGCCCATGGTAGCAGTATATCTCTTAGGGCATAAGGTGGGCGACATAGAGGAGCCTGTGCTCTATGTAAATCATCAGTCTCTTGACTATGATGGTCATGTAGTGGTAAAAGGACTTCCGAATTCTTTTGTTGACAGTCTGACTCACGACAGTATCATCGTGCAGATTCCGCGGCTACATGGCCGCATAAACAACCGTCTTGACAAAGTGCTGAGTATTTTCGACCAGACCCGTAAGGACGAGAATGACAACCGTTTGCTCAGAATAGACCCGGAGACTTATGCCGATGACAGTGAAATGGAGCGTATCCTTCACCGTCTGACGATGGCAGCTGCTGACGCTGATATGCGTCATAAAATGAATGTAGAGGACGAATATTTCAGTATCATAGAGAAGCGCGACACGGAAATTCTTATGCGCGACAAGCTGATAGCCGAGAAGAATACCAAGATAGCAGAGCAGAATACTGAGATTGCCGAGAAGAATTCCAAGATAGCCGAGCAGAATACTGAGATTGCCGAGCAGAATTCCAAGATAGCCGAGCAGGACAAGATGATAAGAAATACCATCAAGATGCTACTTGATGCCGGTAAATCCCTTGAAGACATTTCGCAAGTAACAGGCCTGAGCCCGAAGGATATTGAGAAGTTGTCATGACTGCAAGCAAGTCGGCAGTTGCTCTAGTCCTGGTTCTCCTGTTGATAGCAGGATGCACGGGAAGCCGGCAATACCCTTCGGCATTGCTGACAGCTGATTCCTTAGCCGACTGTCAGCCAGACAGTGCTCTGGAGCTACTAAAGAGAATCGAGCCGGAAATGGCAGATGCCTCCAAGCCTGTACAGGCATACTATCAGCTCCTTCGCATTAAGGCCGATGACAAGACGGATCAGATGGCCGTCACAACAGATTCCATTGATGCCATCGTCTCCTACTATGAAGATGAAGGTGATCCTTCTCTGCTCTCTATGGCCTATTACTATGCCGGTCGTGTCTATAGCGAGGAAAACGACGCCCCCACTGCCCTATCCTACTTCCAGAAATCACTGGACGCGATGGAAAGCAAGGAGAACCTTCAGCTTCAGACCGTCATCTATAGCCAGATGGGGTATTTGTTTCTTTACCAACGTATATTCAAAGAGGCAGAAAATTGCTTTTTCAAGTCTATTGAATGCGGTAAAGAGTTGAATGATACTGTTGATGTGATATATGGTCTAAAAGATCTTGCCGACACCTATCTCTGGCAAGACAGGTTTGATGAAAGCCTGAAATATATCCACGAAGCAGAAACTTTAGCTACCAAATCATCAAATCTCAAAATGAAAGTAATGGTTTCCAAAAAAGCTGCAAGTATCGCTATTGACATGAGGAATTATCAAAAAGCCAAGAATTACATGCAACTGCCACTTCAGCATTTTGAATTATCTGACAGCAGTTCAATTTATGCTACGATGCAGAGGATATTTTATGCAACTGAAGATATTGACTCTTTTTTCTATTATGCACGGGGCATCGAAAGGTTTGGTTCGGTCTATGCCAAGCATAGACTATACAAGCATCTCACTGATGTCTATCTAAAACAAGGGAAATATGAACTGGCAGACCATTCATTCCAAAAGTATCTTGTGTTTTCCGACTCTGTCAAGCATATTACCCAAACAGAAGAATTGCAAAGAGTCTATTCCCTTTACAATTATCAGAGGAAAGAAGCTGAAAACGAAAAGCTAAAGTATGACAACAGAATAAAGAAAGGTCTTTTATGGACTCTTCTGATATTTGTTACCATATTGTCCTTCGCCACATACCTTATATATATTATACGGAAATCAAACAACCAAGAAAAAGTAAAGCGTATCAAAGCCCTTCAGGCAGAGCGTTATCGCAAGAGCCAGGCGTTTATTGACGAGAACAACAGAAAGATTGTGCAGTTAGAAAGTCAGATAACTGAGCATGAAACCCAATTAGAGGTCTATAAGAGCCGTCTCTTGTCGCTTAATGCCATTGCGATAGCTGATATGAATGAAAAAGAACGTGCCAATAATGTGATCAAAAACAGCGACATCCGGAAATCGGTCATCAAGAAGGCAGCAGAGAACATGATTCTTACTGATGACGATTGGATGCAAGTAGAAAAGATCATTAACGATAACTACCCAGAGTTTAACGAACGTCTGTTCTTGATTCATAATTTCTCAACCCAAGAATACCATGTGGCTTTACTTACTAAACTTCAGATATCTCCGTCAGGAATCGCCACATTAACTGCTCATACAAAGAGCAGCATAACCCTTACCAAAAGCCGTCTTTACAAGAAATGTTTCGGCGAAAAGGGCTCTGCAGAGCAATGGGATGCATTTGTAAACTCTTTGTAAACTCATATATAAAAGCATTCCGAATTCTTGATGTAATTTTGCAACCGCAATCAAAAATACATCAAAATGAAACGAATAGCATTGTTCTTCTTTTTATCTTTAGTTCCTATAGTATGCATAACTGCTAGAACAACTATAATGGAATGCGTAGTTCCCGACAATAAACCGGGAGAAGATCCAGACAACAATGGCAAACCAGATAAACACAAGGCTCCGATACGCAATCTGTCCTGTTCTTGCCAAGATAATCTTCTTATCATCACCTCACCTTATATAATTGAAGAAGCCGAAATTATTATTTATGATGAGGATAACTATGCTATTTCTTCGTTTACAACAAATTTATCGAATTCAAACAACTATTTTGTTCTTTCACAATATGTGATAGAAAACAAATATTGCATTGAAATTATATATGGTAATAATAAACTGATAAAAAATATTGAATAAAAAGCAAAAAATATGAGAAAAAAAAGATTAATTAAGCCATTCATGGCAACATTATTTTCGGTTGCAGCCTCTTTTATGTTTATTACTATTGGTCCCGTTGAGGATTTCTCGTCTCTAACATTGGAAAACATAGAAGCACTCTCTCAAGATGATGGTTTCACCATAATTTGTGGATCACGAAAGACAAAAGGAAAATGCTGGAGAAGAGGTTCCGATTTAAAGTATAAGGGCGAATATTCATACTATGAATGTGTATTCACTGGAGCAATGATTGACTTCTGCACTCAACCTTAATTATATGAAGTTATTTTATTTTTCAATTGCAGTTGTTATTTTATCATTAGTACTGGCGTGTTCCCCATCCAGTACTAATGATAATAATTCTATTTTAATTTATCCCCGTAAAAGTAAGATAGCAAATGAAATATTCTCTAAAATAGAGTTAATCCCACTTGATACCGTTCATCAAGCTTATCTCTCTGATATACATAGATGTCAGATAAGTGACAATCATATTCTTTTTCACGACAAAGACGACATCTTGTACCTGTTTGACAAAAAAGGGAAATTCATCTCTAATTCAAAAAAATGCATAGGAGAAGGTCCTAAAGATTATTTTCTATGCCTATCTGCATCATATAATGACTATAGTAAGAACATAGAAATACTAACCCCCGATGCATTTATTATATATGACAGCCTTTTTCACCACGTTGAAAGTCAATTGTTTTCAGAGTCAGATAAACATCCCGAAACAACATATTTCGAATACATTTATGATATTTCTGAATCACTTCATATCCTTTTTCCAAGCTCTGTACCACCACATTTGGGAAAATACACTTTGTATGATTCAAAAAAGAAACGCTTTATAAAAGAGTTGAGATATAACGTAGAAATCGAAGGGATGACCATGCAAGAAAATTATTTCAGCAATAGAAATTTTGTTGCATTTCCATGTATAAATTACTCTTTTTATGAGATGGATCTCGATAGTAAACTATTAAAAAAAGTTGTTTCGCTCGATTTTGGGGTAAATGGCTTAACCGAGCAGGATGTTATTAATCTCCCAAAAGACAGGGAAGAGAAAATGGACTTTCTTGCTCAACAATGTCACAAATACATACCAGTCAGGACATTTAGAAGTGGGAATTTTTTAATTTCCCTTATTAAAGAAGGACCTTCAATAAAAGACTTTCAATATCTTATTTTGGATATGGAAACTCGTGATTATATTTGGGCAGATATGATTTCTAGTAGTATAAGGCTTCCGTTCTTTGAGAGTTTTGATGACGGAATATTGTACGGTATCATCACAGATGATAATATTGAGGACTATGTTGATAGGAGTTTACTAGATGAAAAATCGAAAAATATTTTGGACAATTTGTCTGATGATTCGAATTTTATGGTGATAAAGTATTACTTGAAACAGATGCATTTCAAAGATATGAAAAAAAATGAAATACAAAATTAACTTGACTTTGAGGATTACTTTTAAAACTTTATACATCTTTGTTATCTCTTTATTAATTATTTCTTGCGAAAACAAAAATAAAAAAGAGATTATAGATACAATTGCAGAATGGGATGGAAAGGAAATCGTATTTCCGCTTCATTCCGTATATACAATTCAAGGAGAAGACACAGTATACCACAATGATGAGCATGCAAAATATAAGATCTTGACATACGTCGACACTACAGGATGTACCAGTTGTAAGTTGCAACTTGCCAAATGGAAGGCATTTGTCTCAAAAATAGACTCCGTATCAGGAGGGCACGTAGATTTCTTATTCTATATGTTCCCAAAGGACAAGAAAGAGTTCACCTATCTGATGAAACGAGACAGATTCACTTATCCTGTTTGTATCGATGAGAAAGACAGTCTAAACATCCTCAACAATTTCCCTAAAGATGACAAATTCCATACATTCTTACTTGACGAGCAGAATAGAGTTGTAGCTATTGGAAACCCCATACATAATTTGAAGATAAAAGAACTATACCTTAAAATAATAGGTGTAGAGAATATGTCTAGCAAATTGAATTCCACAAGGGCTGTCATTAACAAATCCTGTCATGACTTTGGACAAATAAAAAAGAATCAGCCCTATAACGCTGTCTTTAAAGTGCATAATATCGGGAATAGACCACTTAAGTTCTCTGACTTTGCTGTTTCATGTGACTGCATTAGAGTAGAAATCCCTATGGATTCAATTGCGCCTAAAGGAACTACGGAAATAATTGTGAAATATCAAACAGATAAAGTAATCTCATTTGAAGAAACAGTTCAAATCCAAACTAATTCTATTCCAGAAATACCAACAATTCGAATTTCTGGAGAAATTTGTCATTAATATAATTCGTTAATTATGTTTTATTAAATTATGAAAAAAAAGAAAATTTTAGTCGCTTGTAGTTTTTGTTTCTTACTGGGTATAGGAACAACATTCTTAACAGAAGAAGAAAATGTAACAGATTTAGTGTTAGCAAACGTTGAAGCTCTTTCCGTAAAAGACACCGGACTTTTATATGAAAAACATGTTCATGATTGCCCGGATCCTGTTGAATACAAGAAAAGTGTTTCATGTACCCCAGGTGGAAGGGAGGATTGCTTACCATCAGATTGTTAAAGAAGAAGAGTAGGTTTTATTTCAGACCTACTCTTTACAATATTAACGTCACAATATTAATAATATGAAAATAAGATACATCTTTTCTATTATCGCCATTGGAGCCTTTTATATCACCAGTTGCTCATCTGACCAAAAGAGTTTCAACGAAGACATCAAGATAGATTATAAGCAAGATGAGATCTTCAATTGGAAAAATTGCTTACATATTGAAAAAACTATTTTATTTCGAGATTCCATCATATTAGGTTTTGCTAAGAATTGCTTTGTTACAGAAGACAGAATCATTTATCATGATTACAATCAACATAATGTTTTGCTTTTCGATATTAATGGTCATTTGATTAGCATTTTAGACGGGTTAGGTCAAGGTTCACAAGAATATGGTGAAATTATAGACTTAAATTTAAGCTACAACCATAAATCTCTTCAGATCCTAGACAACGCATCAATACTTGAATTTAGCACAACTGATGGAAAATTCATGAGCCGACAATATCTAGATTTCAAAGATCAGGGATCATTAAGAAAGTTTGTCAACATTGGAGAAAAGGATTACTACTTTTGGGCAACACACAGTGGTAATAGCCTATACCGTTATACAGATAACAAATTCCATGAATTTTTAAAAAGAAATGGATTTCATTTTGAATCTCAAAAATTCTATGAATATCCGAAAGGATGTATAAATTATATCTCTGATTATGGGAATACTTTGATTTATTCTATCAAAAATGATAGTATTACTAATAAATACAAATTTTACTTTGGTAATTATTCCCTTCCCAAGTCAAAAATTCCAAATGATTACAAGGACTTTGAATCAATTGAAAAAGAACCGTATTTTAAAAATATTTTACATGCATACGAGACGGACAAATGGTTGTTCGTGCAAACCGTAAGCCCCAACATGGATTTATACAACATCATTTATAACAAAGATAATGGTTCAATTCTATCTGGGAAGCAAGATAAAGACTTTCCGATAGCTATTGTTGGTACATATCAACAGTTATTTGTAGGTATAGTATATCCTGCCTATTTTACAGACAAATCGTTTATTAATATCCTTCTGGAAGAAAACAATTATCATGATTCTGATAATCCTATTATAATTCTATTCAATTTGAAAATTTGAGAATAGTATCTTATACTATTTAAACTCTAACATAGAAGTTATAAGGAATTGTATAATAGGAACTATTAAATGAAAACAAAAAAAGTAATATTATATATAATTATAGTTTTTGCCTTTTGCTTTTCATGCAAGGATCAAGACAAAAATGCACAGATAGAACCTGCCATGCGTTTGGCAGGTTCTAATCGTGTTGAGTTGGAAAGGGTGCTAAACCATTACGAGAGCGATTCTCTTAAAAGGAGAGCAGCAGTTTTTCTCATTAAAAACATGTCCTATCACAGCTATTTGGACGGTGAAGATTTAGACAAGGCATATAGGCTATATCAAAGCTGTAGTGGAAGGAAGAAAGACGAAATAAGCAGCATTGTAGATTCATGCACGAATGCTGACGGAGCTTTCGTAATGGATAAGCTTCAGCGGAAATACGACATCCAAACAATTGGCTCAGCCCTATTAGTCCATCATATAGATGAGACATTCCGGGCATGGCACGAATATCCTTGGGGGAAGAATGTTAGTTTTGAGGAACTGTGCGAGTATGTGCTGCCTTATCGATTAGGTGATGAAGTCCCGACAAAATGGCGAACATCCATTATGGAGGAATGGAAACCTTTCACAGACAGTATCAGCCATACCAGCAATGCCGAAGATCCTTTTTATGTATCATGCCAGGTTTTTAAGGTGTTAAGTGATCGGATAGCCAACTTCACCCTCCATATACCCCCCACCCCACATCCGGGACCGAATATCGTGAAGTGGAATGTAGGTGCCTGTCGGGAAAAGGCCGACATAGTACAATATGTCTTCAGGGCACTTTGCCTGCCTTGCGCTGCTGATTTCATTATCAGCGGAGACTATAATACAGGCCATACATGGAACAGTATTAAAGACAAGAATGGACAGACATGGTGGGTAGACCTGGGGTCGGGCGAAATGAGACCTTCCTATAAGTATCTGGACGTGAAAGGCAAAGCATTCCGCAGTACTTTTAGCAAAAATGAAAACACTGGCAGATTGTATTTCGACGTAACGGCAGACTATGCTGGTAAGCAACTAATGAGGAAACTAACAGTGGGGGCATCTGAAGTTCATGGAATATTCAAAAATGGTGAACAATATGCTTTATGTATTCCTATGAGAACAAGTTGGGTAGCCGTAGATTGGGCGACCGCTCAAGGTGGGAAATTGTGCTATGGTGACTTCAAAGCAGGTACTGTCGCCTGTATTTGTAAAAAAGAAGAAGCCAAGATGCTTCCCTGTTCCCTGCCATTTCGAACAGAATTGGAATCTGATCATCAGCGGTTAAGACCCTTCGCCATCTGCGGAAAGAATGAGACGGTTACACTCCTTTCCAAGTTCCCACCTATTGACGAACCATATCTTGAGAGAATGGTAGGAGGTGTGTTTGAGGGCTCCAATACCGCAACATTCTCCCATGCAGACACTTTAGCAGTTATTGAGGATGTGCCAAATAGGCTTGTCAATATTATAAAGTCAAGAAATCACAACATGAAATACCGCTATATAAGATATCGTGGAGCAAAAGACAGCCATTGCAATACTTCTGAGATTGCCTTTTATGAGTTTGCCACCGATACGATTCCGCTCGCTGGAGAGATAATCGGTTACCCGGAACCGACAGGAGACGAGCCTTCAAGAGACTATCGCCGTGCTTTGGATGGCGACCCATATACATCGTTCGACTGTGAAAGTCCTTCTGACGGATGGGTTGGATTAGACTTGGGAAAGCCTATGAACATTAACAAGGTGGCATATACACCTCGTAATCGTGATAATTTCATCAGGAAAGGTGATTTTTATGAATTACTTTGGTGGGATAAAGACCACTGGAGATCAGCGGGCAAGAAAGAAGCAACGACAGACGAGATAAGTTTCATTGTCCCCGAAGGTGCCCTGCTCTATTTACGTGACCTGACACGAGGAGAACAGGAAAGAGTGTTTGAATACCAGAGCGGAAGACAGATATGGTGGTAAGCATTTTACGGAAAAGCGTTATCGTGCTGTTGTTGGCAGGTGGTCTTGCAGAAGCAGTTTGGGGATACGGACAATTTTTAGGTGTCTGGCCTTCGGGTAATTCTCGCTTTGCTTTTACAGGATCGTTTTATAATCCAGGCCCATATAGTGGTTTCCTGTCCATGGTGATTGCCATAGCCTTGTTCGAATGGAAACGTCTTAAGAGCAAGCAACACTGGTCGCAGGGATTACTTGGCATGCTATGCACCCTGATGATCATATTGCTTCCTGCGGGCAGAAGTCGGGCTGCATGGCTGGCATTAGGTGTTGCTGCTGTATATTACCTCTATTGCAACCAAAAAGAGGCAATATTAAAAAAGCTCTTTCAAAACAGGCTGGCAACACTAACGGGCTGTTTTGTCCTGATTCTGACTTTTGGCGGCATCTATCACCTGAAGAAAGATTCTGCCGACGGCAGACTGTTCATCTGGAAAAATGCCATTCATGCGATAGCAAAGAATCCGTGGAAAGGATGCGGATGGGATCATGTAGCTGGTGTATATGGGGAACAGCAAGAGGCATACTTTTCCTCTGGCAACGGCACTGAGGCTGAAAAACGGATTGCCGATGCGCCCGATAACATTTTCAACGAGTTTTTACAGGCAGCTATGGCATGGGGGGTGCCATCTGCTATGGCGATAATACTGATATTAGTCTATACATTCTATATCGGGCATCAGTCTGAATCATGGAGCTTATGTGCAGGTCTGTTAAGTCTGGCTACGTTTGCATTCTTTTCTTATCCTTTCCAGTTTCCTGAGTTCTGCATCTGCCTCTTCCTCATAGTTGCAGGCATTCATCTCTCCGCCATTGAGAAGTTTGACTGTGTGCGGAAGGAAATAACACATTTTATTCTAATCGGCAGTACAATCGCAGTACTTGCCTATGGACAGTGGGTAATAGAGCGGCATCAGCATGAGCAGGAATGGCGACTACACAGAAAATCCCAACAAGAACTATATCCTGACATGAAATGGAACGCGCAATTCTTATTCGATTATGGATTGAGATTACACCGCAGTGGGGAGTATTCCAAGTCGGAAGAGGTAATGAATACGGGAATGCAAGTCAGCAGCGATCCGATGTTTCTGGTTATTCAAGGAAAGAACGCTTGGTATCAAAAGCATCCAAAAGAAGCAGAACGATGGCTGCAGCGTGCCGCAAACAGAGTCCCCAACCGTATCTATCCCCACTATCTCTTGGCAAAGCTCTATAGCGACTCGGCATTTCTTAACCGAGAGAGATTCCTTTCTGCGGCAGAGATTGTCCTAAACAGGGATGCGAAGGTTCCGTCAACGGCCGTCAGGCAGATGCGGGAAGAGATACAAAAACTAAAGGAGGAACGATGGGGAAGATAGGGAAGATAGGAATGCGGATACTCAACGTTCTGCTAAATATATTTCTGGCAGGATTCATATTAATAGCTTTGTGGCTATTAAGTCTGGTTTTTATCTATTCCACATTCACCATCCCTACAGAATCCATGATGCCCGCACTTCATCCTAAAGACCGCATAATCGTATGGAAGATGGAGGCTGGAGCGCGTCTGTTCAGTCTGCACGATGCATTTGGACACAAACCTTTGAGAGTTTATCGTCTTCCTGGCTTTAATCTTATCAAGCGTAACGACATACTCGTATTCAATTTCCCCTACCCTGAACGTTGGGACAGCATTGGCTTTGATGTCAAGCTCTACTATGCCAAGCGCTGTGTGGCACTTCCTGGCGACAGCTTTGAGATTCGCAAAGGAATCTTCTGTGTTCGGAATTGTGACACCCCACTCGGTTATCTTCCCAAGCAAAAGGAGGTGGGCAGACTATCGCTGGCTGTTGACGGCAAGATTCCCCTTAAGGAGATTACCGGATTCGATGCCTATCCTTTCGACTCCACTTTCCAATGGAGTATTGCTGACTTCGGACCACTTTACATCCCAAAAGCCGGTGACAGACTTACGCTCTCGCGCGAACATTATTTACTATATAAGAACCTCATCGCCTGGGAGACTAGACAGAAAGTGACAGAAAAGAAAGGAGTAATACATATTGACGGGAAACTGGCAAACAGCTACACCTTTACCCACAACTACTATTTCGTTGCCGGTGACGACTGCATGGACTCCAAAGACTCCCGTTACTGGGGACTCCTACCTGATGACTATATAGTGGGAAAAGCCCATAAAACCAGAATATTCAAATAGACAGATATGAGAAAATATGCACTAATAGCTATTGGCTCTGCCTTAATACTGGCAGGCTGCAAGGAACCAAACAAGAGTAAGGAGGACGGCATAGCCCATGAGATGGAAGACCTGCCTGCAGAAGTCGTAATTGAAACGCTGAGATCAAGGACGTTTGCCCACGAGATTGTCTGTAATGGCAAAGTCGTATCACAGCGTCAGGCTGACTTACGATTCAAATCGGCAACTGAGCCAATTGCTGCCGTTATGGTGAAAAACGGCAGCAGGGTAAAAAAGGGTCAGACAATCGCCAGACTGATGACTTCGGCGCTTGAGAACAAACTAAAGCAGGCTAAATCCCGGCTTGAACAATCAGAACTGGAGATGAAAGACGTGTTGATAGGACAAGGCTATAATACAACAGCACAGAACAATGTGCCGGAGAGCGTATGGAAATTGGCACAAGTAAAGAGTGGATACGCCCAGAACCATGCGGCCTATGAGTTGGCAAGGATGGAACTGGAGGATGCCACTATGAAAGCTCCCTTCGACGGCATAATAGCAAATTTGTCAGCCAAGGCTTTCTGCATGCCTGATGCCTCAACGCCTGTCTGCCGCATCATTTCCACAGGAGGTCTCTCAGTAGAGTTTTCTGTTCTGGAAACAGAACTTCAGGTACTTGGCACAGGTACAAAGGTGGAGATTATGCCATACGCCTTGCCAGATACCAAAGTTTACGGCAACATTACGGAGATAAATCCTCTGGTCGACGAGAAAGGGCTGGTAAAGATCAGGGCAGATATCAATGGCGACAAGCGATTGTTCGAAGGGATGAATGTCAGAATCAGGATCCAGCGCGATGTTCCTAAACAATACGTAGTGCCAAAGACAGCCATCGTACTGAGGTCAGGCCGTCAGGTGATGTTTACATTAGAGGACGGGAAGGCGGTATGGAACTATGTCACGACAGGTCTGGAGAATCTTGACAGCTACACTGTCATAGGAGAGACGCTTAAAGAAGGAATGCAGGTAATAGTAAGCGGCAATCAGAACCTGGCCCACCATTCGCCTGTAATAATAGCAAAGCCCACAAATAGGAAATAAATAATATGGTGAAATATCTGATCCACCGCCCTGTCTCTGTAATAATGGTGTTTTTGGCATCATTCATAGTAGGTTGCATCATATATGCGACTTTGCCGACATCGCTCTTGCCTAACATGGACATTCCCCGGATGACTGTTGAAATAGATGGCGATAACCTATCTGCCCGTGAGTTGGAAAGTTCCAGAATGCGACCAGTCCGCAGGGCAGTGATGCAGGTCAGGGGGTTGGAAGAACTGCGTAGTGAGACACGCGACGGCAAGGGCATTATAACCCTATCCTTTGAATACGGTACAAATACAGACCTGGCATTCATTGAGGTGAACGAGAAAATCGAAACATCTCTGAACAGTCTGCCCAAAGAGGCTCCAAGGCCAAAGGTTATCAAGGCAAGTGCAACCGATATTCCTGTCTTTTACCTGAATATGTGCCTAAAAGGCGATAACGGCTCGTATAATGACCTCTGTGGCGTGGCAGAAAACACGGTGCGCCGTCGTCTGGAACAATTGCCTCAGGTCGCCATGGTCGATATTACTGGTTTGGCAAAGAGGGTTATCAAGGTTGTTCCCGACGAAAACAAATTGCAAGCCAACAATCTTACGCACTCTGTGATTGAGGATGCTATCGTTTCAAGCAATGCCGAGCCTGGCAGTATGCTGGTAAGGGACGGGTATTACGAATACAGCATCAGGGTAGGTTCACAACTGAACACAGTAAAAGATGTGGAAGACATCTATATCAGGCATGGAGAAAGAATGCTCCAGCTGAAAGACGTGTGTGAGGTAAGCATAGGGGAACAAACGGAAAGAGGGCTGTCTTTCGTTGACGGGAAACGGGCTGTCACAATGGGTATCATCAAGCAAAACGATGACAACATGGATGATCTCAAAGCTGGCATTGACTCAACGATGCATCATTTTGAGAATGAATTTCCGCAAATAGAGTTCAAAATAAACCGTAACCAAACGGAGTTGCTGGAATCAACTATCAGCAATCTGGAACAAAATTTCGTGCTCGGCTTCATATTGATATTGATCACCACCATACTGTTTATCGGGCGTTTCAGGCTTTCTGTGGTTATCGGTCTGTCCATGATAGTGTCGGTGGTTATAACCTTTTTGCTGTTCGGCCTGTGCAAGATATCACTTAACATTATTTCCATCTCTGGACTCATCCTGGCTGTAGGAATGATGATCGACAATTCCATCATTGTCACGGAGAACATAACCCAACACATGGAAAGAGGAAAACTCAGGAACAGAGCCATTGCTGCCGGGGCAAGTGAGATGATTGCCCCGTTGCTCAGCTCCTCACTGACAACTGTTGCAGTATTTGTGCCCCTGATATTCCTGAGCGGTATCGCCGGAGAGATGTTCTTCGACCAGGCCTTCTCCATAACGGCAGGTCTCGGGGTCTCATACCTGACAGGCATCATCCTACTGCCGGTACTCTACCTGTTGACAATTAAGGGAGGCCGCCAAGAGACCTCGTTACTAAATCGCATGGCAGACAAGATTTCCCTTGGGTCACAGTCTTTATATGAAAGAGGAGCCAATTTCGCTTTCCGCCATAAGACAGCCATGGTAATGTGTGTACTGCTTTCACTGCCTCTTTGCGTCTTGTTCTCCATGATACTCGACAAGGAAGTACTGCCACAGACAGACCAGCATGAAACGGAAATGAAGATAGACTGGAATGAGGACATCGGTCTTGAGGAGAATAGGAAAAGAACACTTGGCGTTTTAAGACAGACGGACAATCTGACAAATGAACATGCAGCATTTATCGGACTTCAAGATTTCTCCGTAGACCAAAACGTCAACAGGAGTATATCTGAATCATTTTGCTATCTGAATACAGATAGTCCAGAGGCATTAAATTCACTCCGTGACACAATCTCTAAAATCATGGACAAAACCTATCCTAATGCGATTGTATCATTTAGCCCTCCAATGACAGTCATAGAGAAGATGTTCGACACACGGCAATCCGAACTTGAAGTTCATATCACGGCAAAAGAAAGGGCTGGAGAAATGAACGTTAGCGATATCGAAGAGCTCAGACTCCGTATGGAGAAAGCTGGAGCAGGGAAAATCTCCAAGCAAGCTGTACTGCGGCAATATGTACTCAAGAAACACTATGACCGCATGACGCTATATAATATTCGGTCGGCAACTGTTGACAGTGTGCTCCAGAGGGCAATGCAAGACCGGATCATTACCACCCTTCATGCCTCACAGGACAATATTCCTGTTACGATGCCCAAAAGCGACAAACCGCTTCATGAAATCCTTGATGAAAGTTTAATCCCCTCTGGAACAGGAGCCTTGCCATTATCTGTATTCATATCAGCCATTCCCACAGAGGAAAGGAAGGATATCGTTGCTGGAAGAGACGGTAACTACATTCCCCTTTCAATAAAGAGTCCCAATGTTGAGAAAAGCATACAGATCATTAAGGAGATTGTAGATCAGGACGGTCGTATGGACGCATCTTTTGCCGGCAGCTGGTTTGGCAGCAGGAGAATGGTTGGAGAACTACTTGTGGTATTGGCCGTATCGCTCATACTCATGTATTTCATCCTATGCTCGCAGTTTGAGAATTTCGTCTCACCCCTTATTATACTATTGGAAATACCCATTGACGCAGCATTCGCATTTGCCGGATTATGGCTGTCAGGACAATCACTGAACCTGATGTCGGTCATTGGCATTATTGTCTCATGCGGAGTTGTAATAAACGACTCTATCCTGAAAATCGACAGTATTAATGTACTACGAAAGCAGGGCATGCCGCTATTGGAGGCCATCCATACAGCAGGTAAACGCCGTGTAAGGGCTATTCTGATGACCTCGCTTACTACTGTCTTCGCCATGTTGCCTGTGTTGTTTGCAACCGATATAGGATCAGAGTTGCAGCGACCGCTCGTCATCGCAATGACTACGGCGATGATTTTCGGCACATTGGCCAGTTTGTTTGTTGTACCACTCTTTTATTGGATTGTTTATCGTCATGAATCGAAAAAGTAAAATGATTGCAGTGCTGTTAATAATGACAGCCAGTTTGTCTGCCCAACCAGCGATAAAACTGACACTTGAAGAGGCTATCACAATTGCGTCCGACAGTTCTCTGACAGCCTTCAGACACAAGAACATGTATCAGAGATCGTATTGGGAATACAGAGTTTTCAAGGCAAGTAGACTTCCAGGGCTCTCTCTCGGCCTGTCTCCTCAATACTATCGGGCCATTACCCAGCGCTATGACTCCAATCAGGATGCTGATGTGTACAGAGAACAGCAGATGTTCAGTCTCTCATCGAGCCTAGGTGCCACACAGAACATAGATTTCTTAGGTGGCACATTATACTTGAATAGCGATTTGGGCTATATGCGGAATTTCGGTGACAACAAGTCTACCCAGTACTCATCAGTACCCCTTCAGTTAGGATACCGGCAGGACTTAATAGGATACAACCCATTTAAATGGGACAAGAAGATAGAACCCCTGAGATTCGAAAAGGCCCGGAAGCAATTCGTATATAATATGGAAAGCGTGTCAGAGGAAGTCGCCGGTTTTTTCTTTGATTTGGCAATGGCACAGGCTGAGTACGACCTGGCATTGGAGAATTGCCAGAACACAGACACACTCTATACTATCGGCAAAAGGCGTTTCGAGATTGCCGGTATCTCTCAGGCAGACCTCATGACGCTGAAGCTTGACAATATCAATGCGCGCAACAGTCTGAAAAATGCAGAGATATCCTTGAAAAGATCAATGAATACACTTGTGAACTACCTTGGTCTACCTTCCAGTAGTCTCATTGAGACAGTTCTGCCTTCATATCCCGAGAAACTTAACATCAACATCGATGAAGCCATCAGAGAGGCACGGCAGAACAACTATGAGCTTCTGGAGAAAAGACAAGTTATAACAGAAGCAGAACAGAGTTACGACAGAGCCAGGAAAGAGGCGCTTTTCAGCGCATCATTCAATGCAAGTGTCGGTTTCAATCAGGTTGCCGAGAATTTAGCCGATGCCTACAAGAAACCACTCCAGCAGGATTTGATGAGCATATCGCTGACCATACCTCTCCTTGACTGGGGCGTTCGGAAGGGAAAGAAAAGCATGGCATGGAACGATCTGGAAGAAGCCCGATTGGCCGAACGTCAGAAAAACATCTCACTCGATGAAGAGGTAGCCATCATTGTGAGAGACTTCAATGTGCAGCAAGATATGTTAGCAAGTGCGGAAGAAGCAGAGGTGTTAGGAAGGGCGGCTTATAAGCAGACACAGCAGAGGTACATCATCGGCAAGGCTGACATTAATGACCTCACCCTGTCGCGCAACCGTCAGCAGGAGGCCAGGAAGAACTACATATCAGCACTGAGAAGCTACTGGCAGAACTATTACAAAATCAGGAAGGTTACGCTTTATGACTTCGTAAAAGGCTTCGGACTGGCCGATCACTTTGACTTCAACAAGGGAAAGTATCAATGAGGAATATCATCGCATTCATCTGTCTGTCGCTAATCGGACTGGCCCTGCTGCCTTTGGTAACCGTAAGGCTGGTTCCGTCGGGAACACTGCCAGAGATTTCCATATCCTACTCCATGCCAGGACACTCTTCAACCGTCATAGAGAAGGAGGTGACATCCCGGTTAGAGGCTGCCGTTGAGAGGGTCAGAGGGGTAAGTGGAGTAAGATCTGTGACTGATAACGGAGGAGGAAGAATCAGCATTAGCATTGACAAGCATGCAGACGCAGATGCCGTAAGATTCGAAGTCTCGGCGCGTATTCGCCAGATATGGGGGCAATTGCCCGAAGAAGTGTCTTACCCATACATCTCCATGTCACATGCTGATGATGAAGCCACCAGCCCTTTTCTGGTCTATAGTATTGATGCGCCAGTATCTGCAATTGACATTCAGGAATATGCAGAGGACAACATTCTTCCCAAACTGTCAAGAATAAAAGGTATTGACAAGACGGAGATAAGCGGGGCAACTCCTGTCATCAGTCAGTTGGAATACGACCAGCAGCAGTTGAGTACCATAGGCGTTACAGAGGATCAGATAGCTGAAGCTGTCGGGCACGAAGACAACATGATAAGAACCTCCGACAAGAGGCTTGTCTTTATAGACAGACTAGTAAACCGCACCCAAGTTGAAGACACGCCTACAACTTATTTCCGCATCAACGGACAGCCATCCGTATTCCTGTCAATGACAGCAGAAAAGACGGCGAACCAACTTGTAGTAGGGAAAAGTATCAAGCAACAAATGGATGAGATCATCGAATTGCTTCCAGAAGGATACGAGATGCACATAGCTTATGACTCGACAGAAGACATCGGCAAGCAGCTTCAGATGGTTGTTGGGCGTTCATGGCTTACAATCGCTATCCTACTCCTGTTTGTTGCCATTGTCTACAGGAGCATTCGTTACGTAGTCATGATGACACTTTGCCTTTCGGCCAATCTGTTGATTGCTGTCATCCTATATTACGTATTAAGACTTGAGATTCAGATTTATTCGCTGGCAGGCATCACGATATCCTTGAACCTTATCATAGACAACATGATATTGATGGCGGATCATATCAGAAGGAAAGGCCATGATGTCATTAGTGCCGAGATGACCGCCACGCTTACAACGATAGGGGCACTAAGCGTAATATTCTTCCTGAGCGACGAACAAAAGCTCACTTTAGCCGACTTCGCTTGGGTCATCATTGTCAATCTGGCATGTTCCCTGCTTGTCGCATTCTGTCTGGTTCCTCCGATGATGCGAATTATGGGAATAGATAATCAGAAGAAAAAGACAAGGACAAAACTGCTGAGATATAGGGGAAAATTATCCGCCGTTTATGAGAAAGCTATCTTATTATTTCTTTCTAGGCGGATCTTTGTTGTATTATTACTATGCATAGTCCTGGGACTGACAGCATGGAAATTTGCGGATGAAGTCAGAGAGGGAACTTACTATCAGCAACAGAAAGGAGAAACTGTGCTATATGCATCAGCCTCATTGCCCAATGGAGCAACTATCGGCGAGATGAACAGTCTGATCCAGAAGATGGAGCGCTACCTGTCAGGCTTTCAGGAGCTCAGTATATTTCAGACAAACATTTACGATGCCAGACATGCCACCATTGCCATCCATTTCAAACCTGAGTACCAGAAGGGCGGATTCCCCTATACTATGAAGAGCAAGATTGTCTCAAAGGCACTGACACTCGGAGGTGGGGCATGGAACGTCTACGGTCTGAGTGACCAAGGATTCAGCAACGATGTAAGAGAGACAGCGGGTACTTTTGAGATCAAGATGATGGGATATAACTATGATGAACTGTGGAAACAAGCAAACGTGATGAAGGACACTTTGCTGCGACGCAAAAGAATCAGGGATGTAAACATCGGTGCAGAATACTCACCATGGAAGGAAGACTATAATGAATATGTGCTATTGCTTGAAAACTGGAGACTGGCGCAACTTGGAATGACACCGACCCAGTTTTTCTCCCAAGTGTACCCACTGTTCATTCACTCAACCGAATTCGTCAGAAAAGACGGAAACAGAATTCGACTGAAATCAAAACAAGGAAAAGAAAATGATGTTTGGGCGCTGATGAATATCCCCGTCAACTCTGGAAACCGATTCTTTAAGGTTTCGGACGTGGCTACGCTGGATAAACAACCTGTCCCCAAAAGAATCATAAAAGAAAATCAGCAATACCAACTTGTGCTTCAGTACGACTATATTGGCGCCAGTGAGATGGGCAGGAAATACAGGGATGTTGACATAGAGAAAGTAAGACCTGTATTACCTATGGGCTACACTATAGCAGCAGAGGAATCGTGGAAGAGATGGTCGCCCAAGGATAAGGAAACCTATTGGTTGGTGGCACTGTCTGTATTGATTATCTGGTTTATGATGGCAGTATCATTCAACTCACTTCGACAACCGTTCTCAATTATATTCGTTATTCCAATATCATTCATTGGAGTATTCCTTGCATTTATCCTTTTCAATATGAAAATTGATGAAGGATTCCTCGCATCACTAATATTCCTGACGGGTATAACAGTCAATGCGGGCATTTTCATAGTAAGAGAATATAAGGCTATCAGGAATCTGCATCCGTTATATTCGCCTGTCAGATGCTATAGGAAAGCTTTTAACAACAAGATTATCCCTATTCTCCTTACTCAGTTGTCAACATTTCTTGGATTTATCCCATTTGTAATCGGCAGTCCGGAGTCATTCTGGTTTAATCTTGCCGTCGGCATCATGGGGGGAATTGTCATGTCGCTGATAGGTATTGTCATCTTATTACCAATAACATTATTGAAAAGAATTGATTGATTGCTGTCACATCACTTCAGGCGATGATAATCGAATTGGGCAACGTCGACGTAGCCGCCCTTTTTCTTTGTGGCGTAGCAGAAGATGCCGAACTTGGTGCCCATGAAGAAGCGGCGCCAGTCGAAGGACATCTTGTAGTCGCTGCCAATCCTAGTCCACTGCTGGCCGTCTAGGCTGTAATAGAAGGTGGCAAGGTCAGCGCCAGGCATTCCTCCTTTGTGCTCTGCCTGCGGACGGAAGTCGGCATCGATGCGGAGCCATATTTTAGTGGAGAGTGGAGAGAGGAGAGAGGTGAGATTGACGCTCTCGATGACCTTTTCATCGTAATGCTCCACGGCCTTCTCACGCTCGGTGAGGCTGCAGGTCTGCTCACTCATCTCCA
>Ga0326511_10001346_pt1 | contig 20388 bp, 41 predicted proteins | sample 0_2496_0518_D_FD_203701 | JGI IMG/M metagenome (GOLD analysis project Ga0326511, IMG submission 203701) | Bovine rumen microbial communities from UC Davis, California, United States - 0_2496_0518 | ecosystem: Host-associated > Mammals > Digestive system > Stomach > Rumen | place: USA... | reverse complement strand
GAATAAATACGCAACAAAAGACGATATCGAAGAACTCAAAAAGCAAATTGAAGAGATAAAGAAGGGAAGTATAAATAATGAACGTGATGCAGATGTTAACAGGAATGAGCGGAATGCCAAACGGTAATAACATTATGGCACAAGCTATGCAAGCTATGATACGCGGAGAAAACCCACAGGCGTTCATGAACGGCCTTATTGCGAACAATCCATGCATGAGTGGCATGAATGCTCAAAACCTTCAAGAAACGGCTACGAAGTTGTGTAATGACCGGAATATAAACGTTTCTGATGCAGTATCAAGCATTAAACGGCAAATGAACTTGAAATAACCTTGCAAGGGTAAATTTATAATACAGAAAGGCGATAGTATATGGCTATGGAAGACAACATGACGGGTAACGCCGGATGGGTATGGGTTTTTCTGATTATTGCAATCATGTTTGGTGGTAACGGTTTTGGTTTCGGTGGCGGCGGTAATGCAGCTGCTTTTGCTACAATGGCCGACGTAAACACTGCTATTAACAATCAGAGTACTCAACAGGGAATTGCGGCACTTCAACTTGCAAGTGCAAATAACAACTATGAGACCGCAAGGCTGATTGACAGCCAAACAAACGCATTTATGCAGGCTAATCAAAACAATCTGGTTAACGCTATCCAGGGATTCAATAATCTCGGTCAGCAGCTCATGAATCAGACAAACGTTCTCGGTTCGAAAGTTGATAATCTCGGATTCCAGATGGAGAGTTGTTGTTGCAGTCTGAAACAGCTGATCAAGGATAATCAGATTGCTGACCTTCAATCTCAACTTGCACAGGCATCAAACGCTAGTATCAATGCCGCACAATCTCAATATATCCTTAGTCAGATGGGGCATTGGACTCCGAACACTAGTGGTACTACGACAGGTGCATAATGAAGTTTATAAAAGACGAAATAGACGTACTCAAAGACGAAATGGAAGGTGCTGAAAGGTACGCTGAGAAGTCTGTTCAGTGCAGAATAAACGGCAAAACAGACCGTTCTGAGACTTATAAGCGTATGGCAGAAGCCGAAATACAACACATGAAGGAAATGCACGATATCGTGAAAGAAGATATCGAAGCCGTGAAGAAATATGTTGATCCACCAGAATATATGCTGAAAGCATGGATGGAAGTACACGAACAATTCGTTGATAAGTACGACAAACTGATGAAGATACTTTCCAATTAACTCTTTTTGATCCGGGTGTGTAAAAGCACTCGGATTTTTTATTTTTCCGTTGACAAAATGATATTTTAATGATAATCTGATAACCATCAGAACACGAAGGGAGTGAGAAGTATTGTAGACGGAGAACACTTTGTCAAAGAAAAGTGGGTTCGAGAGAATTTTAATCTTTCGAAAGCTACAGAAAAGAGAATAAGAGAAGAAATGTTGGAATTCTGCGGAGTAGATAATCGGTATGCGCCGGATTCTGTTCGCAGAAAGAACAACGCACGTAACTGTCAATGGGAATATTGGTTGTCAGACTTGATTGACTATCTGCAACACAGATCAGAATTAAGAGACAGCTATCACACAAGAACATACATAAGGAGCGGAAAATACAAAAATGGTAAAATTTGATGATCATGAATTCAAGGTGCTTATCAAGAAGACAGGAAAAACAGAAAAAGAAATCAACGTCGAACTTGGCGTTTCAAATGCTTTTCTGTCATATGCAAGAACGAAACAGAGTTATCACATTAACAGTGCATTCATCAAGTCTTTTTGCGAAACGTACTTTCCGAATGAGCCTGAACTTTATAAGAGAATCGTGGTTGTTTCTGATTGGGAAAAGTACCTGTCGGAGATTTCTTTCAAACGTGTGAAGGCCGATTTTGAGAAAATTCAGAACGACGTTGAACAAATGAATCTTGCAATTCCGTCACTTTGCAAGGTTTTCGGTTATAACGAACATTATTTTAAGAAGTCAAGATCAAACGGCATTATTGGCCTCGAGTTCATTCAGAAAGTTGCTGAGTTGACAGGTGCAGAGGTTGATGATTACATTATCACGCCGGAAGAACCGAAACCAAAGGAAGAAACCATTGCTAATAACGAAACCATTGAAGATATCAACGCTTGCATGGTCTCCATTTTAAAAGTTTTGCAGAGAATGGACGCTAATATGCAGAAGATTGTGGAAGAATTGGGGGTGAAATAATTGAGAGAAGAATTTAAACTTTTCTGCTTCGATGCAGCATTCTGGATCACGATGGTTGCGCTTTTATTTTTCATCAGATGAAAGGAGATTATTGAAATTTGAAGATCACAAAGATTGAACTTGAAAACTACAAAGGAACGAAAAAGCTGTCTCATGAACTGTTTGGCAGAACTGTTGTTTGCGGAAAAAACGCAACAGGAAAAACAACTCTGATGGATGCATTCTTTGATATCATCACAGGAAAACTTTCAGACGGAACTACTCCGGATGCCATTAGGCCGCACGATGCTACTGGAAAAGATATTGACAGAGTTGCAATCAAGCGCAGTATCACAATTGACGGTGATGAACTGACGAAGGTTACTGAGCAGAAATGGAGAAAACCACGCGGACAGGTAGATGAGGTACTTGACGGGAACGTGACAACGTATCAGATCAACGGATTCGATAAGAAGAAAAAGGATTTTGACGATAGACTTTCTGAAATTGCCGATCCGGACACTCTTCTTCTTTGCAGCAACGCTAAAGTCTTTACTTCCAAACTTCGGAAGTCTACTGCCGAAGCTAGGAAATACATTGAATCTATCTCCGGCTTTTCTGTAGATAAATTCATCCAGGATCATGATGAATACAAAGACGTTCTCGCTATCACGGATGGAAATCCAGTGGAAGACGTTGTGAAGAAACTCAAAAAAGAGTTAAGTTTGGAGAAAAAAGAAGGTGAAAAAATCAGTAATAACCTTCAATACGTTTCAGAACGAGTATTTCCGTTTGACACAACAGAAAATCAGAAGAAAATCTCTGATGCAGAACAGTTACTCGCAACGGTCGAAAGACAGAAGATTGTAAGGGCTGACGCAGCAACGGAGAGAACGATTTCTGCTGAAAAAATCAACGAACTTTACACAGAGAAGAATGGACTAGAAGAGATGCTGAAAGCCGTTTTAAACAAGGCTAAAGGTGAGTACGATAAAAGTATGGCTGAAAGTCTCGAAAACGCAATGAGCGGTCAGCAGAAGGCTGAGAAGGCACAACATGACGTTTCGTTGTGCAAAGGAAGAATCTCTGATCTGTACACAATGGCAGTTGACGCAAATGAAAGCTATAAGAAGGCCATTGCTTCAATTGCAGAATATGAAAAGAAAATTTCCGATATCGAAGCTGAGAAGTATTCCGGAAAAGATACGTGCCCTACTTGTGGTCAGAAACTTCCTAAAGATAAGATTGATTCTGCTATTGCGAAGTTTGAAGAGAATAAGAAGGCACTTGCTGACATTTACAGAAATACTATCGTCGAGAGAAAAGCTGATGCAGAAGCACTCGACAAGAAACGTCACGAGTACAAACTTGCGTGGGAACAGGCGAAAAAAGACCTTATTCCGCTCGAAAAAGCACTTGAAGAAGCAAAGAGTGACGTGAGTAACTACGACGTGAACTATCCAGAGTTTGATGATTCTGAAATCAAAAATAGCGACGAGTACAAAGAAGGTGAAGCAAAGATTTCTGAGGTTTTAGCTAAAATTGCTGACCTCAAAACGAAAATTTCCGCTGAACTTCCGGTCGTTGATATCGCCTTGGAAAAATCCGCAAAAGAATCACTTGAATCTGCAAAAAAAGAGTATGCAGTTTGGGTTGAAACTGTAAAGGCAAATGAAGCAGAGGTTGAATCTCTGACAAAGAAAATGCGTGAACAGGGGCAGAAAATTGCCGATATCGAACAGAAGATCACACTCATTCAGAATTTCTCTATTGAGAAGAATAAAGAGATTGAGAAAATCGTAAATGGTTTCTTCAAAAAGGTTTCATTCAAATTCTTCGATACGACATACGAAGGAAACGTGTATGAGACACTTCGGATCATGGTTAATGGTACAGACTACATGAACGGCCTTAATCACGGTGACAGAATCCTTGCTGATATTGATCTTGTGACAGGATTCCAGAAGATGAACGGACTGAATATTCCTGTTTGGGTAGACGATGTTGAGAGCCTGGATGCAGATAGAATTCCAAAGATTGATCAGCAGTTGATTATGCTGAGAGTAACAGAAGACAAAGAACTTGTAATCAAAGAAGCGTAATTATAAGCGGAGTGCTTTTGCACTCCGTGTATAGGAGAATATATATGGCAAACGAATTATCTGTAGTTATTTCAAACGAACTTGCGAATATCAAAAATGCACTGCCGGAGAACTTTAACTGCGATAGATACGTACAGAACGCTATTGCCGCACTTAACGGTAGCAAAGAACTTATGAATTTCTGCCGGAACTACGGAACAGGACAGTTTGTGGCCGCCTTAAAACGTGGGGCAATCGAAGGGCTTGACATTTCTCATGCGGAACTTTATCTCATTCCTTACGGAAATATATTGTCTTATATGCCTTCTTACAAGGGCATGAAGAAAATGGCAAAGAAATACTCACAGAGACCTGTTCTGGATATTTATGCAAAGATCGCCCGTGAAGGTGACGAGTTCGAGGAAATTATTGACCACGGAAAGCCTTCAATCAATTTCAAGAGTCATGATCCGTTCGGCAGTAAACCGTTAATCGGAGTTTTTGCAGTCGCAGAATTCAAGGACGGTGGTATTCTGTATGAGGTAATGAGCGTAGACGAAATCAACGCTTGCAAGAATCAGAGTAAACAGAAGAACTCGATGTCGTGGGCAAAATTCTACAACGAAATGGCAAAGAAATGCGTTGTTCGCCGCTTATGTAAAGGACTTGATCTCGACATGGACATTGATACACAGAGTTTCTTTGAGTCCGGCACAGAAATTATCACTGATCCGAAGGAACAGGCCGAAAAGGACGTTGAAGAGAATACTGCAACGGAAGAACTTATCATTGACGGATTTGACGTAGAGGACGTTTCTGATGGAGATTAGGGTTATAGGAACGGGCAGTCGTGGAAACTCTTATCTTGTGCACGAGGGCGGCTATACAGTCGTTCTCGATGCCGGATGTAAGTTTAACAGCGTTTCTGCCGCAAACAATCACAATGTAGCAGATATATCAGCGTGTTTTGTCACCCATAAGCACACGGATCACGCTAAATACATAAAAGATTTTCTCAAACATGGTATCCCTGTTTACACCAACGACGAAGTGATAGAAAACTATGGTGAGAAAAATTTCATGCTGAAAAGCATCCAGGCGCAGAAAGTTATTCACATTGATGATCTGCGTGTAGTCGCTTTTGCGGTGCCGCATGACGATGTAATGAACTTTGCGTATATCATCATGTTTCCAACAGGTCGGAGACTTTTATACGCAACGGACTACGAATACATTAAATTTAACGTAGCCCCTTTAAATATCACTGACTTTCTGATAGAATGTAATCATTCAGAAGAGGTTTCTGATGAATCGGTAAACTATTCTCACGTATATCTCGGCCATGCGTCGCTAGAAGCCACAGAATCGTTCCTAAGACGTTCTTGCGGTTCACACGTAAAAAGTATCACGTTGTGCCATTTAAGTGATATAAACGCCGACAGAGAGCGCATACTGACTGCTATCAGAAACATTGATGAAACTATAAGAGTTGAAATAGCAGAGAACGGAAAGGAATATAACTATGAATAAAGTAATGCTTATCGGAAGAATCGTTCGTGATCCAGAGATTAGGGCTGCCGGAAGTACAACGGTTGCAAAATACACACTTGCCGTTGACCGGAAGTACAAAAAAGATGGAGACCCTACGGCAGACTTTATTAACTGCATTGCGTTTGGCAAACTTGCTGATTTTGCAGAGAAATACCTTGCGAAAGGTACAAAGATTGCCGTTGAGGGAAGAATTCAGACCGGAAGTTATACGAACAAAGACGGTAATAAGGTTTACACTACCGACGTTATCGTTGAAAGCGCAGAGTTCTGTGAGAGTAAATCTTCTCAGAAGAGTAATGCCGGATCAACAAACGCTAATCAGAATGCAGATTTCGTGAATGTAGCTGCCGGAGTGACAGACGAGATTCCGTTTATTTAATCTTTCTACGGTCTTTTTGTTTGAGAGAGTACTTCGGTACTCTCTTTTTTATGCAAAATGCCGAAAACGTGTTTTTGCAAAAATAATACTTTAATATAAACCCATTGTGTGCTATCATTTAATTGCAAACAAAAATTACACGAAAGGAGAGGTAAAGCATGAAAAACATTACCGAAAAGAATGTAAAGGATATTCGTGTTGGCATGACGCTTTATGACACAGTATATCGTAAGTTCAGAACGGTAACTGCCATTAAAGGTCAGAAGTATGATCTGGAAGGCATTGTTGAGCACGTTTCTGATATCATTAGGTATTACAAAATCAAGTAAAAGAGGAAAAAAATAATGAAAGGTTATAAAGCATTTAACAGCGATTTAACTTGTCGTGGCTTTCAGTATGAAGTCGGAAAGGAATACGTGCACGAAGGCGAAATCGAACCGTGTAGAAATGGTTTCCATTTTTGCAAGTCTATTGCAGATTGTTACACCTTCTACGATACAAATGATTCAACAAGAATTTGCGAAGTAGAAGCAACAGGAAATGTGAAAGAAGACGATTCTGGAATCAAATTTTGCACGGACAAAATCAAAATTATTAGAGAAATTGTTTCTGATGATCGCAGAGGAAACACTTCTGTGAGCAATAGTGGCTATTGTAACTCCGGCAATAGGAACTCCGGCGATTGTAACTCCGGCAATTGTAACTCCGGCGATTGGAACTCCGGCTATTGGAACTCCGGCGATTGTAACTCCGGCAATAGGAACTCCGGCGATTGTAACTCCGGCAATAGGAACTCCGGCAATAGGAATTCCGGCGATTGTAACTCCGGCGATTGTAACTCCGGCGATTGTAACTCCGGCGATTGGAATTCCGGCGATTGTAACTCCGGCATCTTTTGCACAGAAACGCCCAAATTAAAAATCTTTGATCACGAATCAAACTGGTCATATGATGATTGGTGTTTAAGTTTCACAAGAAATTTTATGAGCAATTGCCCGTATTCACATTCATTTTTTGTTGGTGCGGGAAGGATGACGGATGAAGAAAAAGATAAACATCCAGAATACAAAACAATTGGCGGCTATATTAAGACCGTTGTTGCCACAGAAGAAGATAAGCAAAAATGGTGGGATGATCAGTTGAAAGAAGATCGAGAGAAAGTGATTAACGAATTACCAAATTTCGACGCAGAAAAGTTCTACAAATGCACAGGAATTAAGGTGAAAGGGGTATAAATGGTGAGTAATATCAAAGGTTTCATCGAATATTGTTTCAGAAGAGGAACTATTGATGCAACGTTAGCAGACAAATTAGAAATACTCAGTAGGGAATATGAAGCGAAGTGCGCAACGGAATCTGATCTGGCAGAAAAGGTTGACAACGTAAATCATCCGAAACATTATTGCCGTGAAGGTGGTATGGAGTGTTTAGACGAAATGCTAATGCTTTACGGTGCACATGAAGTCGCTACATGGTGCAAACTCAACGCACACAAGTATAGGTATAGGGCGGCCGACAAAAATGGCAAAGAGGATATTGCAAAGTCTGATTTTTACATGAGAAAATATAAAGAATTAACAGAAGGAAAAGAAAGGACTACAATTACATGGGTGCCAAGATGAATATGAAAGTAGCACTTGATGGTTTCGCATATCCGTTAACAAAAGGGCATGAGACTGATGCCGGATTCGATATCAGACTCCCTTCCAATAAAGGGAAACAGAAGGTTTCGTTTTTCAATCCGTTAACCGTCGATACGGGCATTTACGTGGACATTCCAGAAGGTTATGTTGGTTTTCTGAAAAGTAAATCCGGCCTTAACGTGAAATCTGCAATTAACGGAGAAGGCGTTATTGATGCCGGATATACGGGTAGCATCAAAGTTAAACTTTACAGAAACAGCTTTTTCGGAAAGAAAGTATTCGAACCTGGGGACAAAATCATTCAGTTGGTGATCCTTCCTATTCCGAAAGTTGAGATTAACTACGTGGATTCTGTGGATAAGTTTGATGCGGTTGGTTCACGTAAAACAGGTGGTTTCGGATCAACAGGTAGGTAATGGTTATGGCTGATTCAAGAAACGGCTATAGACCGAACCTAAAGGAATATATCGGGCAAAACGCTTATATTCAGCTTTACGATGGCAGATCATTTATTGGTCTGCTGTCGCATGATAAAAGACTATGGATTCTGAATACGAATGATGGTCAACAGATAATTTTCAGAAAAAGCGATTGCCGGAAATGCAGAAAGCCTATAGATTGGAGTAAAGTTTGAGAATTCTGGTAGATAAAGGGCAAAAGAAACAAAAGCACGAGTTGAAACATAATATGCTACAGAAAAACGGTCACGAACTTATTCCGTGTCCACTTCCTGTTGGTGATTATGCCGTTTGTACGGCTGATGCACAGGCCGTTATTGATGCAAAGGTAAAACGTTCCACAGTACTCCACAAGTACGATTTATGTGGCACGTACAGTGTTTGCGTGGACACTAAACGAGATATTCAAGAGTTGATAGGCGATATGCAGTCTGATCATGAGCGTTTCCGTGATGAATTGCTTTTTGCACAGAGAAACAATATCAAATTGTATATTCTTGTAGACGATAACGGTGGTTATTTGGATCGTCGAAAGACGATTTACAACAAACCTATCGCAAAGATCGAAGACTTGTTTGCATGGAAGAATCCACGGGCATTTATTTTCAAAGGCGGCAGACAGCTTTACCCGAAGTGTACGAAGGGTGCAACACTCGCTAAAAGCCTTTTAACGATGGAAAAGAAATACGGGTGTACGTTTTTATTCTGTCGCAAAGAAAACGCCGCAGAACGCATTGTAGAGCTTTTAAAAATGGAAAGTGAGGATGAATAATATGGACACAACAAACAACGGAACGTTTGACAATTGATTGGGGGAACGACTAGGGCTATGACTGTTGAAGAATATGTTGGAAAACTCAAAAAAAGAGAACCAACTGTTGAAGTTACGAAGAACATCTGCAAGGTGCCGGACAGTTTTCAATGCGCCCTTTGCAAAACCTACGTTGCGAATGCAGAAGAGATTGTGGAAGAAGAAGACCGTATCCGTGTAAGACCTTTAGAGATTAAATTCTGCCCGAATTGCGGAAGGAAGGTAATCGGATGATATTCTGTAGGCATTGTGGGACGCAAGAAGTGTACGTTATAGAGCGTACAAAGCGTGAGAGAGCGTTTTTCACAGAAAAAGGTAGACATATGTGTGACGTACCGATAAACGCCACAGAAAGCCATAAGAAGTGCCCTAAGTGTGGCAGAAAGATTATATTTCTTCCGAAATAGAGATATTGAAAAGAGATCGTTTCGACGGTCTCTTTTTTATTTTTGTTATTGCAATTACAGTTATACTTTGCTATACTTTTATTATCAAACAGAAGGGAGATAAAAACATGAAACAGTGTCCAATGACAATGGCTAAAGACTATAAGGCGTGTTTTAACTGCACAAAGCCGGAATGCACTTGCGATATCTGGAAACAGCCGTATGAACCTGGTATTGATCCGAAAGATACAATGATGATTGAGTATTCAGAAGATAAGCTATTCTGTCTGCATGATAGATTATATACTGTTGCAGAAGCATCAAAAATACTAGGTATTCCATATCAGACAATCATGTCAAGAAGACGTGCCGGATATTCTGATAAACAGATTGCAGAAAAGCGCGTTCGCAAGAAAAGGAAAACGCTTGTTTACAATGGCAAGTGTTACAAATATACCGATCTTGCGTCAATAAGCGGCATGAACAAGAATACAATCTACAGAAGAATGAATTTATCGAAGAACCCCTGGACGATAGAAGAAATTCTTGATCCGGCGAAAAGAAAACAAAGACTTGCAAAAGCATGAAAGGAGAAGAGGAAACAGAATGAGAGAAATGGTTGAAGTCGTTTTGTACGAGAACGGAGAGTATGAAGTGAAGGGAGCAGATCCGCACCACGCGACTCAGCACATGGTTGGAATGGATAGTAAGGGACGATTTGAATTATATTACTGTCCAAAAGATAAGTGGAAACGTTACCTTCTGAAACTTCTTTCGACAAAGGACATAGATCGGAAGATAAAGGAATTAAAGAAATATAAGAAAACTAGAGAAGAATTGAAGGCGAAGATCAAGAAGGAGTTAGGGTTATGACCAAAGATGAACAGACCATAGCGAATCTGAAGAAATTAAAATCCGTTTACAATGGCAGTTATGGAGCGGATATCGACAGGGCGATAAAGGCATTACAGGTTGAGCCACTCACAGACACAGAACAGCGGATATTCCTTGCGGCTATGAGCAGAGAAGAAAAGGTTTGTAAGGAAGTCTGCAAGGATGGTGATGGCATAGATTTAGTATTAGTTTGTCACAGGATTGAAAGAAAGGTGAAAAAGGCGATAGTTTGCATGAATGGGTGAGAATGGATAGCACTTCACTTGTTTTTAAAAATGTTGGAGCAAGATATATGTGGGTGTGCAAAAAAATGTGGTAAGACAACATTTTATCCCAATTACTAAAGCAGGAAAGTGAGGATAAGGAATGATTAGAGGCTATTACGTAAGAGATTTTTATATTTTACCAACAATTCTATTTCATGACGGTGATGGATTTTACAAATCATTAGAGATAGCATGGTTGAAGTGGTATATAGGTTTTTGTTGGAAAAATTGCTATTGTGCAAGAAAGAGGCGATAAATATGTGCGATTATTGCGAAGGAAAGAGAGCCTTTCAAGCAGAATATTGTGGGCAGGGTATAAAGACCACGAAAATGATGATCGGAGCGTTAACGGGGAACCGTGAGGAGAACGTTGCGCATATAAAAGACGGAATCTTGTTTGCCGATACATCAAGTGGAGAATATGCTGAACTAGGGTTTGAAATAAACTTTTGCCCTATGTGCGGTGAGAAAATAGAAAGCGAGGGAACTGATGCAGATAGTAATTGATATAGATGAGGAAACATTACAGGACTTATATGATAGTCGTTATGTATCGTCACACATTAAAGATGTTTTCAGAAGTGCTACACCACTCCAGAAAGGACATGGTCGGCTGATTGATGCAGATGCTTTGAAAACTGAATGGAAAAACGGCTTTCACAAAAAGATTGTAGACGCATTGATGGACGATGCACCAACAATCATAGAAGCAGAATCACACAGAATTGTTGATCTTAAAGAAGAATTTAAACGCTTATAAGCGAAAAGGAGATAAAAGTATGGACACAACAAACAATGAAGTATTTGAAAACGGATACGCATCCGGCAAGATTGATGGTTTCAAAGAAGCATGGAAACTAGCACAAGAAGTTTTCAACTCTGATTATGCAGAGAGTACGCTAAAAGAAATTTTTGGCACGTACTATACAGATGAAATTTTTGATCTTTCAGCCATTGAAGTTGCAACTAGAATTGAGGAATTCAAAAAGGAAATCAAAGTCGGTGACGTTGTTAAACACGGAAAATACGTCGGAGTTGTTTTGCAAAATGATGGCAATATTGTTCGCATATTAACCAAAGCCTCGATTAGAAGTGGCAACACTATAATTATGCCATTCCCCGTTAGCACTGTTACAAAACTTGCAGAAGCCGTTGAGTCGTTTTCTGATATGTTAGGAAAGGTCGCGTATGTCGATGAATAATAATGTTTTTGCACACGTTTATAGTAATGCAGAACTTTCTACGGTACATGCATATGATTTCTATCACACATGGAAACATTTAGCAACTTCTATACGAAAAACAGCAGCAGGTACCGCAGAAATAACAATGAAAAACAATGACGTTCATGTTTTTCTGTCGGATATTTTATATCCTAGGTGGTGTTGCGGAAAAACTTACTACATGGACGGAATTCTGTATCGCGGTGAATACCCATTTTATAGCAATAGATCAGAGGAGAAGAATATTGGACTTTTTGATAGGGAAATTGAAATTGATAAAGCCGGAAAAGAAGGTTATGAAGCAGCAATGGAAGAAGCACATTATGCCATGAATGAATTGTTCAATCTCGATTATGAGACAAGAAAAAGTATCTTTGGATCTGGGTTCGCAGATGAAGTTGTTAAGAATTACGATATTCGTACTATAATAGGAAAACTATACGCATATGAGCAGAAAAGTGTAATGATCGGGAAAGAATATATCCACACTGACAACAAACAAAAAGTAATCGTTACAGATATTTTGTCCTTACCCAATGTGAAATATGTTTATTTTTTGAATCGGTATGGCACATCGGACTATCTGCCCGAAAAGGAATTCGGTTGCAAATTCGAAGAGACAGGTAAAACATATCCAGAACTTGTTGCTTTTCTGAATAAAGTCGAAGGGAGCGAATCATGATCTGTAAACGTTGCAAGAATACATATATGTACATAAAAGAACACGAATGGAAAAATCTTTCGGGTATCCATTGTGTGCAATGTGGAAAATGGATCAAGTGGGCAACAGAGGATGAAAAACGGACACTTCCTGACGAAGCGGGTGCACGTAAGGCAATGAATGCACACCATCCGTTAGTCATTGAGAACAAGTACAAGGAGATCGAAAAGATCGTAAACAGCCCGGATTATTACACATTAGGGACACTTGACAAGATTGCAGAGGTGGTAAAAGGATGAAAGGTAATTGGATCACGTTTGAATCTGCTTCACCCACCGACAGAGGGAGCAGAATCCTTGTAAAGGCAGACAATATCTGTGAAGTAGACGAAATGACAAAACACAAGACGAGAGTTTTTGTACATGGTGGTACGTGGATTATTGTAAAAGGTGATTTCGACAGTGTTATTAAGCGTATTGCAGACGCGGTGGTGGACGTATATCCGAAGGGTGGTGTCTGAATGAGTCATACATCATATATGACGGTCTTTATCTTCTTTTATATTTTGACCTGTGGCGTTTTCATATGGATCATCCATATTATCGAAGATAGTATTAACAAGGGAATCAATGAGTATTATCATAAAACCATAAGAGAATTTGAGGAATCACGCGCAATGATAGCAAAGTTAAGCAATCATCAAGAAAAACACGATGTAATGATAGAGGATTTAAGATTGACATTAGAAGAACTGATCGAAAAGGAAAAGCGATTAACGTTTGATTCTACTGATCCTGGATATCACAGAGAACTGCTAAAAGCATTAACAAAACTCAAAGATATCAAAGACCGTGAGAAGAAACTGAACGAAGAAATTGAAGAGATTCTGCAAACTTGTGATCAGTAATAAAGAAGGGAGATTGAACATGACAATCTTACAGAAAGTTGAGCGGAAACTATCGCTCGAAATGAAGAAACAACAAGACTTGCAGTACACGTCAGCAGCTATGGTTCTGAAAAACAATTTCGGATGGGAGACTCCAAAGATCAAGGAACTTTTTGTTGTTTCCGGCAAAATCTGGGACGAATGTGGTGCAGACCCAAACAAGTCTGTTCTGTCTATGTTAGACGATGAGACAGGCGTTGTTATGACTCTCGAAGATGGTAAATGCTATGACGAGTATGACTTCCTTGCAGAAAGCCATCCTAACGCCGTGTGGCGTATCACACCAGGGTATTTAGTTGCTATCCGCAATGCACAGATTAAATGGTGCGGAGCGTGTGTTCTTGGAGCACTGTTTCTTGCACTCCACAGGTTCGACGGGTGGGACTATGTGCGACTCATGGACTTCCAGGAAAAGATCGACACGATGCAGAGAGAGTACAATTACGACACGAAAAAGATGCTTTCTGATGCAGAAGACAAGGCCGGAATCAAAATGTTATGGGGCGGCAAGTAAAAGAAAGGAGAAATATTATGACAAACATGGATATTGAGCAGATCGAAAATCAGAACGAATTCTGTAGAATATTAGCAGAAAGAGTTGCAAATGATTGTGAAAACGTCACGAAAAACGCTACATGGTACGGGAAAAACAAAGACGTTGCATATATCTCCGGCCATCACAGATTGCGGAGTGACATTACAAGGCTTCGTAGAGAACTGCGAAATCTTTCGAATATGTTATTAAAAAACTACTAAAAACGGAAAGGAAATACAAATGGCAGAAAAAAGATATTATTGGTTAAAGCTGAAGACGGATTTTTTTAGACAGAAGGAAATTAAGAAATTACGAATGATTGCTGGCGGTGATACATATACAGTAATCTACTTAAAAATGCTGCTTTATTCGATTGAAAACGGCGGTTTTCTGTATTATGAAGGCGTGGACGAAAGTTTCGAGTCGGAACTTGCGCTCGCTCTGGATGAAGATACAGACAACGTTAGGATTGTTGTGTCGTTCCTGTTGAGAACTGGACTTATGGTTGCTACGGATTCTGATACATACAGACTTGAAAAAGTTGGCACGATGATAGGATCGGAAAGTGCGTCGGCAGAGCGCGTGAGAAGGCTTAGAGACAAACAGAATGCAGAAAAAGCGTTACATTGTAACGTTACTGTAACGCCTGTGTTACGGCCATGTAACGGAGAGATAGAGATAGAGAAAGATATAGAGAAAGAAAAAGAAAAAGAAACTAAGAAAAAGAAAAGCGTTACATTCGTACAGCCTTCTGTGGAAGAAGTGATGGAGTATTGTCGTTCTGTAGGTAGCAGAGTTGATCCAGAAGCCTTTGTAGCGTTTTATGAAAGCAAAGGATGGTTAGTAGGCAATGCAAAGATGAAATCATGGAAAGCCGCTATTGTTACGTGGGAAAAGAGAAACCACTTGGAGAGAGTAAAGCCGAAAACAACTACTACACAGAAACCTAATGAAACAACTACACAGAATATTGATCTCTGGAATGACTGAAAGGGGAACAAGCTATGAAGTACGACGAAAGACTTGATAAAGTGATTGACAAGTACGTAAAGGTTCTTGTTCATGGAATCTGGATCAGAGGACACGTTAGAAGACTTGACCTTCCGGCACACAACAGAATTTTGTATCAGCTTGAAACTTGCACAGGGTTCGTTGAACTTGATCCGGCAGAGGTAAAGGAAGTTGAGTGGGCATAATAATAATCACAGAAAGTTGGTTTTCCAGGATAATTTCATAAAACGTTGGTGCTGCTCATCACATAATCATCCAGAAGGGTGGTCATGGTGGAAACGGAACGTGAGGAAGAAAACTAGACTAAAGCTAAAGGAGATAAAAGATGATCGTTATTGCGATTGCAACGGCTGCCGGATTTGTTGCCGGAGTGTTAGTGGGAATGATGATTAAAGTTGAGTAATACAGAAAAGGCCGCCGATAAACTTCGGCGGTTTTTTTATTAAAAAATGCTTTACAAGTAGTCTATTATGTTATAACATAGTCTTATCAAGTAGAACGAAAGGAGATACAACATGAAGAGAAAAGACTTTCCAGTCAGATCGTTGCCGGAGATTGCTGATTCACACGTTATGGCTTCAGAACTTGTGAAAAGCATCTGCAATGAAACTTATGCAACAGAAGATGAAGCGTGGGACTTTGTGAAAGATAGGGCGAAGAAAATGGATGCAGCAACTATTTATTACTTCGCAAAGAAATCGTTTGTGAACAGACTGAATATCTGGAAGAAGGGGGACGCAGATGTTTAAGTACGGCATGAGACTTCGGGGATTTTCAATCGGCTGTCAGCCTATGAACGGCCTAGATCATGCAGAAGACGATCCGACGGGCAAGTATTGGAATTATCTGTTTTACAACAGAAAACTTGATGAAACAGAAATGAGTGATTATTCACTCGATTACATTGGTGAGGTGGAAGACAATGGTTGAAATGAGAGTTGGTGCTGAGTACAGTTCCTTTTGGGACAGAACATGGAGAATCATAAGTATTGATCAGAAATCCAATTACGTCACTTGTCAAGATGAAGACGGTATCTATACAGCGAATCCATTCGGGAATTTCGAGTGGTTGCTGATGGATGAAAAAGAACGTAAGCAATACGAAGATGTATTCGACGATAAACTCATGGACAATGAGCGTTCTGCAATGTTTAAACTTTGGCATTGTCTTATGAACAGAACGAGTTCTTCTATCGCAGAATTTGTCAACGGAAACATCATCGGCATTTCAACGCCGGACGGAAACTTCCTTGCAGCAGAAGACGAGAACGGAAAAATGTATGCCGTAAACGTTGAAGAGTGCAGGGAAGTGACTGCTAGCGAATATGAGACTGTGAAAGACTGTTGGAATGCCATTTAAAGCGCACAGAATGACGAATAAGACGTTTTTAGACGGTTAGCCATAAAAGTATCGTGCGGAGTTTAAAAACGTCTTAAAAACGAATCTGAGAGGTTATAGGGATGAAGAAATTATTAGCACTCAAAAACAAGAAACGAATGAACAAAGAAATGAAGGATGTGACAATTGCAACATGGTTTTTGAAACCATGCCGTTGGAAAACAAGAAAGCTCATAAGATACACGAATCCTTATAAGGCGTTGCACTGTAGTGAATGTAGCAAAAGTCCGAAATATGCAATACGAAGTGATTATTGCCAGAATTGTGGAGCAAAAATGGCAGAAGGCGAGGTGCAGGAATGACAGCAGAAAAATATAAGAAAGTTGCTATGGATTTACTCACAGACTACTTAGAGAGTGAGCAAGCAGCAATATGTGAGTATAGCGGGGATTTTAGGGAGTCAGCAATGGCACTAAAGAAACAAGTGATGGAATATCTTAAAAGGCTTGACGAAGGCGAGGACACATTTAATGAACTTGTAAAGGACATGTGGATAGCTGATTACTACAAGGCGGAAAGTGAGGGTAAGGAATGATGAAAATAAAAGAAGGATATAAGCCAATTAAAAAAAAGATTAAATGTGAGCTGTATAACGACTCAATGCAAGGATGGAAGTGCTACCCAATACAGAAGGCACAGCTTATCATTGCTGACATTCCATATAACGTCGGTAATAACTTCTATGGATCCAATCCCATGTGGTATAAGGGGGGGGACAATAAGAACGGCGAAAGCAAATTAGCAGGTAAAGCGGCATTTGCGAGTGATTACAATTTCAACGTGTATGAGTATTTTCATTTTTGCTCAAGGTTGATGAAAAAAGAAGACAAAAAACCACAGGGCAGAGGGAGAAGCTCAAATAGTCCTTGCATGATTGTCTTCTGCTCATTTGAACAGCAACATGATTTGATTTTAGCTGCGAGAAAACAGGGGTTCAAAAATTACATCCCTTTGTATTTCATAAAGAATTATAGTCCGCAGGTTTTGAAGGCGAACATGCGAGTTGTAGGCGCTACAGAACACGCTTTGTTATTCTATCGGGATAAGTTGCCAAAATTCAGAAACGGCTTGCAGGTTGATGAAAATGGCAAGAATATTCGAGGAACAGGTCACATGGTTTTCGACTGGTTCAACTGGGAGAAAGATGGGAAAGACATACCGAAGATACATCCAGCTCAAAAGCCGGTTAAGTTATTGAAGAAATTGATTGAGACATTCACAGATGTTGGAGATGTCGTTATTGATCCTTGTTTCGGAAGTGGTTCAACAGGAAGAGCTTGTTTAGAGACCGGAAGAAATTTCTATGGATTTGAAATAAATAGAGAGTTTTATAAAAGGGCAAAAGAAGAAATGTGTGTATTACCAAAAGGTAATCAAATAAGTATTGACGAATATTTGGCAGAAAGCGATGGGTAAAGAATGGAGAAGTTTTGCACGGTTTTGGGGGAACTTATAATTACAGCGGCGATGTTCTCCGTGCCGATCTTGTGCACATGTAGTATTGTGTTTAATTGGGATTGGCTTATGAGTGTTTTTCTTATTTCCTTGACTTTAATAGATTATCTCGCATTTTTTGGATGCGCGAAGGGTTTCATTGATGAATGGTAATGAGGAGAATGAGCATGACTGTAAGTTTTTGTAAAAGCAAAATATGTTTTCTTCTGCCGACCGTGGCAGTGCAAAACATGAAAAGTTACTACGGCTATAATGTTGTGTACATGAATGTTACATTGTTGAAATATCAACTTGTCATGAAGTTTGGTGTGAAAAAGGTGGAAGATATTGAGAGGTGAGAAATGATGATTTGTGAAGAAATGAAAAAACTGCGTGCATGGTTGGATGAGCAAAAAATAACATGGAAAGATGTATCGAATGGACTTCCGAAAGAAGCATTGAAGGTAGATGGTGTATTGGATTGGTGGATATGCCGAACACATTTTTGGGTCAATGGCTATCATTTTTCGGTAATAAATGGTCATGGGTCGTATGGTGGATATATGTTGAACGATGAAAAAAATCAGGGCTTATTGGAAATGATGATTGGAAATCATGAACCAACTGGTTATATGACCGCAGACGATTGTATCAAAGAAATCAAAAACTATCTTAAATATTAAGCAGTAAATACGGATGGTAAATTGGAAAGCTATCCGTGGTCAGAAATTTGTGCATGGATTGAGAAGCAGTACGGAATAGGAGAGGAAGGATAACCAAATGACCATTGATGAAGCAATTGAGACCATTCGGCTTGCTATTGCGCAGGTTGAGTGGGACTATCCAATGAACTATGCGGCGGCATTTGACGTGGCTTTGAAAGCGTTGCAGAAGCAAAAGGAACTTGCGCAATATTCCCGGTATGATATCTGTGAGTGGTTCGAGGATTATGACTACGATGATAATAATATATCTGAGTATCAATTTGCGGCGAATGTAGACGATTTTCTGATTGATGAAGTAAAAGGAGAAGAAGAATGAACTTTATAATAGGCGCATTGCTATTAGGAACAGCAATAGTCGAAGTTCTTGCATTGACATTTTTGCTGATCGTAATTATCAAGACTCTCAAAGAATAAGAGATCGAAGAAGCGAAGGGAGAAAATAAATAATGTGGCTGAAATTCTATACAGAGGGCGGAACTCTGGAATTCGTAATAAATAGCGACAAAATAAGCGATATGTGGGCAGATAAAGACCCTGCAACGCAGAAACGTCGTACAAAAATCTATTTCGAAGAACCAAATGATTGTATGATTGTGAAAAAGCCAATAGAGGAAATCATGGAAATGATTGAGAATGGAGAAAAACAATGATCTGTAAGCGTTGCGGCAGTAAAATCATGTATGCAAAAGAGGTGGAAAATGACGTTTCTTGATTTATTCGCCGGAGTTGGTGGATTCCGGCGTGGGATGGAACTTGCCGGACATAAATGCATAGGATTCTGTGAATGGGACAAATTCGCACGTATGAGTTATATATCGATGCATTGCACCACAGAAGATCAGAGGAAATATTTAGCAACTCTGGACATGAAGAACAGACAAAAGGAGATTTTGAAGGATGAATATCTTAATGGAGAATGGTGTTCAACTGACATTAGAGCAGTTAATGCCGGAAATATTCCAAAGGCAGACTGTTGGTGTTTCGGAGCACCATGCCAGGATTTCTCACTTGCCGGAGAACGAAAAGGACTTTGTGGAGACAGAAGCAGTCTCATTAAAGAAGTTTTTAGAATCCTCGACGAACTCGAAGAAAAAGATAAACCCGAATGGCTTATCTATGAAAATGTTAAGGGAATGCTTAGCAGCAACAGAGGATTTGATTACCTCTCAATACTCTGTGAATTGGATAGGGGGGGGTACGATACAGAATGGCAAGTATTCAACTCTAAAGACTACGGAGTGCCACAAAACAGAGAACGAGTGTACACTGTTGGACATTTTAGAAAACGTGGTGTCAGAAAAATATTTCCTGTCTCAACCACAAATGGAAAGAATTCTGTTCGGATCGCCCAGATAGGTTATGACGGATCAAGAGAACGCAGAAATCCAAACACTTTCCGTGTTTATGATGTGGGGGGGTAAGCCCGACACTAGACACAATGGAACGGGGGAACTGCGAACCTCACCCCCCGCAGTGGCAGGAATTGATAAATCAGATAACGGAAAGCAAAGAACGATTGCAAATACATTAACAGCAAGAGAAGACCGTGGAATTAGTAAACAACGGCAAACAGGAACTGCCGTTGCATATATGTGGGAGAAAAGATGAACAGAATTGTTATTGAAGCAAACAGCCCGACGGGCGGCCAACGGACAGACATTCTCGGCGTAGGGGGGGTGGCGAAGACATTGACAGCGACAGACTATAAGCAACCATTGAAAGTCGTGCTGCCCACAAAAATTGTGAGCAAAACCGAAGACGGGATATACGTTGAGATATATCCAGGCGTTACCGTTTTTGCAAGATGGTCTG
>Ga0326511_10001345_pt1 | contig 20391 bp, 34 predicted proteins | sample 0_2496_0518_D_FD_203701 | JGI IMG/M metagenome (GOLD analysis project Ga0326511, IMG submission 203701) | Bovine rumen microbial communities from UC Davis, California, United States - 0_2496_0518 | ecosystem: Host-associated > Mammals > Digestive system > Stomach > Rumen | place: USA... | reverse complement strand
AGACCCAGGACTACATCTACATCCTGGAGTTCAAGCTCGACAAGAGCGCCGACGAGGCCCTGCGGCAGATAGAGGAGCGCCAATATGCCAAGCCCTTTGAGCACGACAGTCGGAAGCTCTATAAGATAGGTATCAACTTCTCAACCAAGACCCGCAGGATAGAGGGATGGAAGATGGCTGAGTAATATTATCAAGAATTGGTTAATTATAAATTAAATAAAGGTATATATTATGAACGAGAAAGAGAATAATCCGCAGGGATTGCAGTTGGAGCTGCCGCAGCCGGTGGCCCAGGGCGAGTATGCCAATCTGGCTATCATCACTCATTCGTCGAGTGACTTCGTGATCGACTTTGCACGCGTTTTGCCTGGCGTGCCCAAGGCCCAGGTGAAGACCCGGGTGATCCTAGCCCCAGAGCATGCCAAGCGCCTGCTGGGTGCCCTTCAGGAGAACATCATGCGCTATGAGCGGGAGTTCGGACCCATCAGGATTCCCAATCAGGAACCAAGGACGATAGCCCCCTTCGACATGACCAAAGGCGAGGCCTAAGCGAGTCAAAGCGGGCTTAATAAACCTTAAAAGTGTTATATCTTGTTAATTACGGCAAGGTATAACACTTTTTATTCCTTATATATTAGGTGGAATCGGAAAATAGTTGTACCTTTGCAGCCCGAAATGCCGTCCGAAGTAGCGGATTGGCGTGTAATGTGCTGAATATAAACAAAATATATATATAATAATTTAAAAAAAAGTAAAAAGTATTATGCCTACAATTTCACAGTTGGTAAGAAAAGGCAGAAAGGTGATTGTTGACAAGTCGAAGTCACCCGCGCTGGACAATTGTCCCCAGCGTCGCGGTGTCTGCGTGCGTGTCTATACGACAACCCCGAAGAAGCCTAATTCGGCTATGCGTAAGGTAGCCCGTGTGCGTCTGACAAATCAGAAGGAGGTCAACTCCTACATTCCCGGTGAGGGTCACAACCTGCAGGAGCACTCCATCGTGCTCGTTCGCGGTGGTCGTGTGAAGGACCTGCCAGGTGTGCGCTATCACATCGTTCGTGGTACCCTCGATACCGCCGGCGTGGCCAATCGCCTGCAGCGTCGCTCGAAGTACGGTGCCAAGCGTCCTAAGAAGGCCAAGAAGTAAGGCCTGGTTGATGAGTTTGCGAGTTTTTGGGTTTGTGGGTTGGCTCGGAGAAGAGCGGCACTCAGAATCCGAAGCTCCGGAAGAACGAACTCAGAGACTCAAAACTTCAGAACTCAATAAACTCAAAAAAGAACCGTTTTGCTGGAGAAGCTAACAAGAAAGGTTGAGTAAATGTCCGAGCGCCGGATGTTGAAGAACAAGTAAGTACAGCCCCCAAGCAGAAATTAATCATTCAAAGCAAAAAATGAGAAAAGCAAAACCAAAGAAGCGTGTGATCCTGCCGGATCCAGTCTTCAACGACCAGAAGGTCTCAAAGTTTGTGAACCACCTGATGTACGACGGCAAGAAGTCGAAGTCGTACGAAATCTTCTACAATGCCCTTGACACCGTGAAGGCAAAGATGCAGAACGAGGAGAAGTCGGCTCTGGATATCTGGAAGCAGGCCCTCGACAACATCACGCCGCAGGTGGAGGTGAAGAGCCGCCGTATCGGTGGTGCCACCTTCCAGGTGCCTACAGAAATCCGTCCCGACCGCAAGGAGAGCATCTCGATGAAGAATATGATTGCCTTTGCCCGCAAGCGCAGCGGCAAGTCAATGGCCGACAAGCTGGCCGCCGAGATTATGGACGCCTTCAACAACCAGGGCGGTGCTTTCAAGCGTAAAGAGGATATGCATCGTATGGCTGAGGCCAACCGCGCATTTGCCCACTTCCGTTTTTAAGGTAAAAGGGAAGAGTGAAAAGTGAATAATTTGCTTCCGCTGTAAGTAGTAATAAGGTAAAAAAGAAAAGGATAAGACAAGAATGGCAAATCGCGATTTACATTTGACACGTAACATCGGTATTATGGCTCACATCGATGCCGGTAAGACAACAACCTCTGAGCGCATCCTGTTCTACACGGGTAAGACGCACAAGATTGGTGAGGTGCATGATGGAGCAGCCACGATGGACTGGATGGCTCAGGAGCAGGAGCGCGGTATCACTATCACCAGTGCCGCCACGACCTGTAACTGGACTTGGAACAACAAGCAATACAAGATTAACCTGATTGACACTCCGGGACACGTTGACTTCACCGCCGAGGTGGAGCGCTCACTGCGCGTGCTTGACGGAGCCGTGGCTACCTATTCGGCTGCCGACGGTGTGCAGCCCCAGTCGGAGACTGTGTGGCGTCAGGCTGACAAGTACAAAGTGCCCCGTATCGGCTATGTCAACAAGATGGACCGCTCTGGTGCCGACTTCTTCGAGACGGTGCAGCAGATGAAGGACATCCTGGGGGCCAATCCCGTGGTGATCCAGGTGCCCATCGGCGCTGAGGAGAACTTCAAGGGCCTGGTTGACCTGATCAAGATGAAGGCTATCCTGTGGCACGATGAGACCATGGGTGCTGAATATGACGTGGAAGAGATTCCTGCCGACCTGAAGGACGAGTGCGACGAGTGGCGCAACAAGCTGCTCGAGGCCGCCGCTGAGTATGACGAGGCACTGATGGAGAAGTATTTCGATGATCCCAACTCCATCACCGAGGCAGAGATTATCGCCGCCATCCGCAAGGGCACCATCGCTATGGAGTGTACTCCTATGCTCTGTGGCTCTTCCTATAAGAACAAGGGCGTGCAGCCGCTGCTCGACTACGTATGCGCCTTCCTGCCGGCTCCTGTCGACATCGACGTCATCAAGGGTACCAACCCCAACACCGATGAGGAAGAGGATCGCGAGCCTTCAGAGACGGCTCCCACATCGGCCCTCGCCTTCAAGATTGCCACCGACCCCTACATGGGACGCCTGGTGTTCTTCCGTGTCTACTCTGGTAAGATTACTGCCGGAAGCTACGTGTTCAACCCTCGTTCGGGCAAGAAGGAGCGTATCAGCCGTCTGTTCCAGATGAACTCCAACAAGGAGATTCCCATGGATTCAATCGATGCCGGTGACATAGGCGCTGGTGTAGGCTTCAAGGATATCCGCACGGGCGATACCCTCTGCGACGAGGCTAATCCCATCGTGCTGGAGTCGATGACCTTCCCCGACACGGTGATCTCGATTGCCGTTGAGCCGAAGAGCCAGGCCGACGTGGCCAAGCTCGACAACGGACTGGCCAAGCTGGCTGAGGAAGACCCCACATTCACCGTGCGTACCGACGAGCAGAGTGGCCAGACCATCATCTCGGGTATGGGTGAGCTTCACCTCGACATCATCATCGACCGTCTGAAGCGTGAGTTCAAGGTGGAGTGCAACCAGGGTAAGCCTCAGGTGAACTACAAGGAGGCCATCACCCAGACTGTCAACCTCCGCGAGGTCTACAAGAAGCAGTCGGGTGGTCGCGGTAAATTTGCCGACATCATCGTCAACGTTGGTCCTGTGGACGACGACTATGATATCAAGGAGAACGGCGGCCTGCAGTTTGTCAACGAGGTGAAGGGCGGTAACATCCCCAAGGAGTTTATCCCCTCTATCCAGAAGGGCTTCGAGAATGCCATGAAGAATGGTATCCTCGGTGGCTATCCGATGGACTCGCTGAAGGTGACAGTGCTCGACGGTTCGTTCCACCCCGTGGACTCCGACCAGCTCTCATTTGAGATTGCAGCCCTGAATGCCTACAAGAATGCCTGTGCCAAGGCCAAGCCAGTGCTGATGGAGCCCATCATGAAGCTTGAGGTGGTGACGCCTGAGGAGAACATGGGTGACGTGATTGGCGACCTGAACAAGCGTCGCGGTCAGGTGGAAGGCATGGACGAGGCCCGTTCGGGTGCCCGTGTGATCAAGGCCATGGTTCCCCTGTCGGAGATGTTCGGCTATGTCACAGCCCTGCGTACCATCACTTCCGGTCGTGCCACCAGCTCGATGGAGTACGACCACCACGCTCCGCTCTCAAGTTCTATCGCCAAGACGGTGCTTGAGGAGGTGAAGGGTCGTGCAGACCTGGTGTAAGACGAGAAGGTAAAAGTGAAGAGTGAATAGTGAAAAATTTGCTACCGCTCTTCACTTTCCCAAGCATAAAAACTGCCGTTGAGCAAATGACTCTTTAGCGGCAGCCAAATAATTGTAAAATTGTAAAATTCTTAAATTGTAAAATCAAACAATGAGTCAGAAAATCCGTATCAAGCTGAAGAGCTACGACCACAAGTTGGTTGACAAGTCAGCAGAGAAAATCGTGAAGGCCGTCAAGGCTACAGGTGCTATCATCAGCGGCCCGATTCCCCTTCCCACCCACAAGCGTATCTTCACCGTGAACCGTTCGACCTTCGTCAACAAGAAGGCTCGTGAGCAGTTCCAGCTGTCAGACTACAAGCGTCTGATTGACATCTACAGCTCGACAGCCAAGACTGTTGATGCGCTGATGAAGCTCGAACTCCCCAGCGGCGTTGAGGTAGAGATCAAGGTATAGTTTAGACATTGGCTTAAACACTTATAGGGACGGTGCATCTGAACTTTCAGGTGCACTGTTTTTATCTGTTTGTTAGCAGGCCGGAAAACAACATTCACGGATTATGGAATATATGTCACAGGAGGGCTACGACAAGCTTGTGGCCGAACTCCGTCACATGGAGAGTGTGGAACTACCTCAGGTGAGGGATGCCATCGCCGAGGCCCGCGACAAGGGCGACCTCAGTGAGAATTTTGAGTATCATGCTGCCAAGCGGGAGCAGTCGCGACTGTTGGGGCGGATCCGCTTTAAGCAGCGCGTGCTGGCCAATGCGAGGGTGATTGACACCTCAAGGCTTCAGGGCGGCAGTGTGCAGCTGTTGAGTAGGGTAGAGATGACCAATATGGGCAACAATGCCCGTATGACCTACACGATAGCCAGTCCGCACGAGGCCAATCTGCGGGAGGGCAAGATCTCCATCAAGTCGCCCATAGCCAAGGCACTTCTGGGAAAAGAGGTAGGCGACGTGGTGGAAGTGACTGTGCCGGCAGGCAAGCTGAAACTGCGGATAGAGCATATCGAACTGCCAGAGTGATGGTTATGGTGGGTTAAATAATCTTAAATCTGATATAAAATCGTGAAAAGGTCTTGCGCGTGTAGGGAAAAAGTCGTACCTTTGCACCCGCAAATCTGCGTATTGCGCTGGCTCGGACGCTAACAATACCCTGATAAAGAGCAACTTAGCCTTCAAGAATGAAGTAGTTGGAGTTCCTTTTTTGAGCGGTTTTTTGTGCGCCAGTTGGCAGTAGACGCTTAAAAAAGGAAATTATACATTAACAACATTATTAATTATTAAACTGAAATGCCAGGATTAATTGGAAGAAAAATCGGAATGACATCCGTTTTCAGTGCCGACGGTAAGAATGTGCCGTGCACTGTTATCGAAGCCGGTCCTTGTGTTGTCACTCAGGTAAAGTCAGTCGAGAAGGACGGCTATAAGGCAGTCCAGCTCGCCTTCGGAGAGAAGAAGGAGAAGAACACCACCAAGCCAATGATGGGAATCTTCAAGAAGGCAGGTACGACACCCAAGGCCCACTTGGCCGAGTTCAAGTTTGACGAGGAGTATAACCTCGGCGACACGCTGACAGTCGACATCTTCGAGGGTACCGAGTTTGTCGACGTGGTAGGTACATCTAAGGGTAAGGGCTTCCAGGGCGTTGTGAAGCGTCATGGATTTGGTGGCGTAGGCCAGAGCACCCACGGTCAGGACGACCGTCTGCGCAAGCCGGGTTCCATCGGTGCCTGTTCTTATCCCGCAAAGGTATTCAAGGGCATGCGCATGGGCGGCCAGATGGGCGGCGACCGCGTGACCACTCAGAACCTCAAAGTGTTAAAGGTGATTCCAGAGCACAACCTGATTCTCATCAAGGGCAGCTGCGCTGGTTGTAATGGTTCAACTGTATTAATCGAGAAGTAAAGATGGAAGTTAGCGTATTGAATATCAAAGGTCAGGAGACCGGACGCAAGGTAACTCTGAACGAGGCTATCTTCGGCATTGAACCTAATGACCACGTGATTTATCTTGATGTGAAGCAGTACATGGCCAACCAGCGCCAGGGTACGGCAAAGTCGAAGGAGCGTAGCGAGATTTCCGGCTCTACCCGCAAGCTTGGTCGCCAGAAGGGCGGCGGCGGTGCCCGTCATGGTGATATCAACTCACCCCTGCTGCGTGGCGGTGGCCGCGTGTTCGGTCCCAAGCCCCGTGACTATGGCTTCAAGCTCAACAAGAAGGTGAAGGCTCTGGCCCGCAAGTCGGCCCTTAGCTATAAGGCTCAGGAGAATGCCATCGTAGTCGTTGACGACTTCCAGATGGAGGCTCCGAAGACAAAGGAGTTCATCAATATCGCCAAGAATCTGAAGGTGGACGGCAAGAAGGTGCTCTTCCTGCTCTCTGAGAACAACAAGAACGTGTATCTGTCGGCTCGCAACCTGCAGCGCGCAGAAGTGATAGAGGCTGCCCAGGTCAACACCTACAAGGTGCTCAATGCCGATGTGCTGGTCATCACAGAGAAGTCGCTCCAGACTATCGACGGAATACTTGGCTAAAAGATAGTAAATAGTAAATAGTCAAATAGTAAATAACTATGGGATTTATCATCAAACCGATAGTCACCGAGAAGATGACTAAGATTACAGACAAGTCTTCGATGGCAAAGACACTGCGTGCCCGCAATGCCAAGGCTGCCGAGAAGCTTGGCGCCAAGGAGGAGAAGTTCTCCTACGTGGTGAAGCGTAAGGGCAAGGCCGACGAGACCAAGGAGAAGACCATCTATACCTACACCAAGCCTGCCCTCCAGAAGTATGGCTTCATCGTGAAGCCGGAGGCCAACAAGATTGAGATCAAGAAGGAGATAGAGAGTCTGTATAATGTGACCGTATTAGATGTGAACACGATTCGCTACGCCGGCAAGCGCTCCTCGCGCTATACGAAGGCAGGCCTGATCAAGGGCCAGAAGAACGCGTTCAAGAAGGCAATCGTCACTCTGAAGGAGGGCGACACAATCGATTTTTATAGCAATATTCAATAAAGGAAATGGCAGTACGTAAATTAAAGCCCGTAACTCCGGGCCAAAGACACAAGATTATTGGCACGTTCGAGGATATTACTGCATCCGTGCCAGAGAAGTCTCTCGTTTACGGTAAGCGCTCTACCGGCGGTCGAAACAACACCGGTAAGATGACTGTCCGCTACATGGGCGGTGGTCACAAGAGGAAGTATCGTCTGATCGACTTCAAGCGAGAGAAGGATGGTGTTCCAGCTGTAGTGAAGACAATCGAGTATGATCCGAACCGTTCGGCTCGCATCGCTCTGCTTTTCTACGCTGATGGTGAAAAACGTTACATTATTGCTCCTAATGGACTGCAGGTTGGCGCAACCGTGATGTCGGGTGCGGACGCTGTGCCCGAGGTGGGTAATGCGCTCCCGCTGGCCAACATTCCCGTTGGTACGGTCATCCACAACATTGAGATGCGTCCCGGCCAGGGTGCCAAGCTCGTTCGTTCGGCAGGTAATTTCGCTCAGTTGACTTCTCGTGAGGGTAGCTATTGCGTGATCAAGCTCCCTTCAGGTGAGACTCGTCAGATTCTCTCTGCATGTAAGGCTACCGTGGGTAGCGTAGGCAATTCAGACCACGCCCTGGAGCAGTCGGGTAAGGCCGGACGCTCTCGCTGGCTGGGCCGCCGTCCTCACAACCGTGGTGTTGTGATGAACCCGCACGATCACCCGATGGGTGGTGGTGAAGGCCGTCAGTCGGGTGGACATCCGCGTTCTCGTAAGGGTCTCTACGCTAAGGGTCTGAAGACACGTGCACCGAAGAAGCTTTCGAACAAGTACATTATCGAAAGAGCTAACAAGAAGTAATCACGAAGTTAACTAAGAGAATAGAATTATGAGTCGTTCATTAAAGAAGGGTCCATATATCAACGTATCACTCGAGAAGAAGATTCTCGCCATGAATGAGAGTGGTAAGAAGAATGTCGTCAAGACATGGGCCAGGGCATCAATGATCTCCCCGGACTTCGTGGGACACACTGTTGCAGTTCATAACGGTAATAAATTTATCCCTGTCTACATTACTGAGAACATGGTAGGCCACAAGCTGGGTGAGTTTTCTCCAACCCGCCGCTTCGGTGGACATGCCGGTAATAAGAAGTAACAGGCAAACCATTTAAAAAGAAGCAATAATGGGAAAGAGAAAGAAATTAATGGCCGAGAAGATCAAGGAGGCCAATAAGAAACTATATTTTGCAAAGCTGAAGGGCTGCCCCTCTTCGCCCCGTAAGATGCGCTATGTGGTCGACATGGTGCGTGGCATGGAGGTAAACCGTGCGCTGGGTGTCCTTCGTTTCTCTAAGAAGGCCGCAGCTGCCGACGTTGAGAAGCTCCTGCGCTCTGCCATCGCCAACTGGGAGGCCAAGAATGAGCGCAAGGCTGAGGATGGAGAGCTGTTTATCTCCCGCATCTTCGTTGACGAGGGTGTGACGATGAAGAGAATGAGACCCGCACCGCAGGGACGTGGCTACCGCATCCGTAAGCGTAGCAATCACGTGACGCTGTTCGTAGATGCTAAAACTAATGATGTAAAAGAATAAGTATGGGACAGAAAGTTAATCCGATAAGCAACCGTCTTGGTATTGTCAGAGGTTGGGATTCAAATTGGTTTGGAGGCAAGAACTTCGGCGACAACCTGGTGGAGGATCAGAAGATCCGCAAGTACCTCAACGAGCGCCTGGCCAAGGCGAGCGTGTCGAAGATTGTCATCGAGCGCACACTGAAGCTGGTCACCATCACTATTTGCACAGCCCGTCCGGGCATCGTCATTGGTAAGGGTGGTCAGGACGTTGACAAGCTGAAGGAAGAGCTCAAGAAGCTCTATGACAAGGAGATTCAAATTAACATCTTTGAGGTGAAGCGTCCGGAACTCGACGCTACCATCGTGGCTAATAACATCGCTCGCCAGATAGAGGGTAAGATTGCTTACCGCCGTGCTATCAAGATGGCTATTCAGAACACGATGCGCGCCGGTGCCGAGGGTATCAAGGTGCTCATTTCCGGTCGTCTCAACGGAGCTGAAATCGCTCGTAGCGAAATGCTCAAGGAGGGTCGCACACCGCTGCACACCTTCCGTGCCGACATCGACTATTGCCACGCCGAGGCCCTGACAAAGGTTGGCCTGCTGGGCATCAAGGTGTGGATCTGCCGTGGTGAGGTGTATGGCAAGGTTGACCTTGCTCCCAACTTCACACAGGAGAAGTCGGGTGGTCGCCAGGGCGGCGGCAACCGTGGCGGTGACAGGAAGTTCCGTAACAAGAAGAAGTAATCACGAATTAGAGAATTAGAGAATTATGTTACAGCCAAAGAGAGTAAGATATAGAAGACCTCAAGATGGGCGCGGCAACAAAGGCAATGCCCACAGAGGTACGACGCTGGCCTTTGGTTCGTTCGGCATCAAGACGATGGATGCCAAATGGATCGATAGCCGCCAGATTGAGGCAGCCCGTGTTGCCATTAACCGTTATATGAACCGTGAGGGTCAGGTGTGGATCCGCATCTTCCCTGACAAGCCCATCACCCGCAAGCCTGCCGACGTCCGAATGGGTAAAGGTAAGGGTGATCCCGCTGGATGGGTGGCTCCCGTCACTCCCGGTCGTATCCTCTTCGAAGTCGAGGGCGTGCCGTTTGACGTGGCCAAGGAGGCTCTCCGCCTCGGAGCACAGAAGCTGCCCGTGAAGACTAAGTTTGTTGTGAGACGTGACTACGATAAAAACGCTTAATTTTGAGGTATGAAGATTAAAGAAGTAAGAGAGCTTGAGACCAAGGATTTGGCAGAGCGCATTGAGGCTGAGGTAGCAAAGTTGAACCAGATGAAGTTGAACCACGCCATCTCTCCACTGGAGAATCCATCTCAGATTAAGGCCACTCGTCGTGACATCGCACGTATGAAAACCGAACTTCATCAGAGAGAACTTAATAAATAACAATGGTCCAGATGGAAACAAGAAATTTAAGAAAGACAAGACAGGGTGTCGTTATCAGCAACAAGATGGATAAAACCATTGTTATTGCCGCCAAGTTCAAGGAGAAGCACCCTATTTATGGTAAGTTTGTCCAGAAGACAAAGAAGTATCACGCACACGACGAGAAGAACGAGTGCAACGTAGGTGATACCGTGCTCATTATGGAAACCCGTCCTCTGTCGAAGACAAAGAGATGGAGATTAGTTCAAATCGTAGAAAAAGCTAAGTAATTATGATACAGACAGAATCAAGACTTACTGTTGCAGACAACAGCGGTGCGCGTGAGGCCCTCTGCATCCGTGTATTGGGTGGCACCAAGCGCCGTTATGCCAGCGTAGGCGACATCATCGTGGTTTCTATCAAGAACGCGATCCCTACAAGTGACGTGAAGAAGGGTGCAGTATCAAAGGCTTTGGTTGTTCGCACTAAGAAGGAAATCCGTCGTGCCGATGGCTCATACATCCGCTTCGATGACAATGCCTGCGTGCTGCTCAACAATGCAGGTGAGCTTCGCGGCAGCCGTATCTTCGGCCCCGTGGCCCGTGAGCTCCGTGCTGTGAATATGAAGGTCGTTTCTTTGGCACCTGAGGTACTTTAAGTGTTAAACAATAAGAGTTAAGAAGAAATGGCAAAGTTCAATATTAAGAAGAATGATACAGTCATCGTCCTGGCCGGTGAGGACAAGGGCAAGACTGGCAAGGTGCTGAAGGTCTTGACAGAGAAGCAGCGCGCCATTGTTGAGGGTGTCAACATCGTCAACAAGAGCTCGAAGCCCAGTGCCAAGAATCCTCAGGGCGGCTTTGAGAAGGTTGAGGCCCCCATCCACATTTCAAATATCAGTTTGATTGATCCGAAGAGCGGCAAGCCTACCCGCGTTGCTATCAAGCGCGAGGGCAAGAAGGTGACCCGTATCGCTAAAAAGTCAGGGGAGGAGATTAAGTAATGGCAAATACAGCACAGTTAAAGCAGGTCTACAAGGAGCAGATTGCTCCTGCCCTGCAGAAGCAGTTCAACTATGGTTCAGCGATGGAGATTCCCGTCCTGAAGAAGATTGTCATCAACCAGGGTCTGGGAGATGCCACTCAGGACAAGAAGATTATCGATGTGGCCATCAATGAGATCAGCGCCATCTGCGGTCAGAAGGCAGTCGCTACCTATTCACGCAAGGATATCGCCAACTTCAAGCTTCGTAAGAAGATGCCTATCGGCGTGATGGTGACCCTGCGCCGTGAGCGCATGTATGAGTTCCTCGAGAAGCTCGTGCGCATCGCCTTGCCCCGTATCCGTGACTTCAAGGGTATCCAGACCAAGCTCGACGGTCGTGGCAACTACACGCTCGGCATCCAGGAGCAGATCATCTTCCCGGAGATCAATATCGATTCAGTAGACCGCATCCAGGGTATGAACATCACCTTCGTCACGTCGGCTAAGACTGATGAGGAGGGCTTCGCCCTGCTGAAGGCTTTCGGTCTCCCATTCAAGAACAATAAAGACTAAGAGATATGGCAAAAGAATCAATGAAGGCCCGTGAGGTCAAGCGTGCAAAGCTTGTGGCTCGTTTTGCTGAGAAGCGTGCTGCCCTGAAGAAGGTGATTGCCACCGCCGACGTGAATACCGAGGAGGGTGCAATGGCTGCCTATGAGGCTGCCCGCAAGCTGCAGAGCATTCCCAAGAACGCTAATCCTATCCGTCTGCACAACCGCTGCAAGATCACAGGTCGTCCCAAGGGTTACATGCGCCAGTTCGGTCTTTCCCGTATTCAGTTCCGTGAGATGGCATCCAACGGACTGATTCCGGGAGTCAAGAAGGCCAGCTGGTGATTGCAATGCATAATTCATAATGCATAATAGGAAGAGACATCTTATTTATTAATATTGTCGGGGGAGTCCCGATCAATTAAAACCAATTTTTATATGACAGATCCAATAGCAGATTATCTGACCAGACTCAGAAACGCCATCATGGCACACCATCGTGTTGTGGAGGTTCCTGCGTCAAACTTGAAGAAGGAAATCACCAAGATCCTCTTCGAGAAGGGTTACATCCTGAACTACAAGTTCATCGAGGATGGTCCTCAGGGCACTATCAAGGTGGCCCTGAAGTATGACCCCGCCACTCGTGAGAATGCCATCAAGTGCCTCAAGCGAGTATCAACACCAGGTCTTCGCCAGTACACTGGCTACAAAGACATGCCGAGAGTAATTAACGGACTGGGTATCGCAATCCTATCCACGTCCAAGGGTGTAATGACAGACAAGGAGGCTACCGCCCTGAAGATTGGCGGCGAGGTTCTTTGCTACGTTTATTAATTGGAGGACGAGAATATGTCAAGAATAGGAAAATTGCCAATTAGTATTCCCGCTGGCGTTACAATCGCTCAGGACAAGGATGGTGTTGTTACCGTGAAGGGTCCCAAGGGAGAGCTTTCCCAGAAGGTGGACCGTTCGATCAAGGTGACGATTGAGAATGGGCATGTCACATTCGCTATCGATGAGGACAGCCCCGTCAACATCAAGCAGAAGCAGGCTTTCCACGGTCTCTACCGCGCCCTGGTACACAACATGGTGGTAGGTGTGAGCGAAGGCTACAAGAAGGAGATGGAACTCGTAGGTGTGGGTTACCGCGTGAGCAATCAGGGTAATATCATCGAGTTTGCACTCGGTTACACGCACCCGATCTTCATCCAGCTTCCCAAGGAGGTGAAGGTGGAGACCAAGATGGAGCGTAACCAGAATCCCCAGATTATCCTGGAGTCTTGCGACAAGGCTCTTCTCGGCCTGATTTGTGCTAAAATTCGTTCTTTCCGCATGCCTGAGCCTTACAAAGGAAAGGGTATCTTGTTCAAGGGTGAGGTTATCCGTCGCAAGTCGGGTAAGTCGGCCTCAGCTAAGTAATTAAGAATTAAGAATTAAGAATTAAGAATTCAAGATTATGACAACTAAGAAAGTAGAAAGACGAATTAAGATCAAATATAGAATTCGCAAGAACGTGTTCGGCACAGCCGAGCGTCCTCGTCTGAGCGTGTTCCGCAGCAACAAGCAGATATATGCTCAGGTTATCAACGACCTGGAAGGCCGCACCCTGGCTTCTGCCAGCTCTCTGGGCATGGAGGCCATGCCGAAGATCCAGCAGGCAGAGAAGGTTGGTGAGCTCCTGGCCCAGAAGGCTCAGGAGGCCGGCGTGAGTGCCGTTGTGTTCGACCGTAACGGCTATCTGTATCACGGTCGCGTGAAGTCGCTTGCCGACGCAGCTCGTAAAGGTGGACTTAAATTCTAAACGATTATGGCAATGAAAAATGTTAAAGTAAATAGTGACGTAGAGTTGAAAGACAGACTGGTTGCCATCAACCGTGTGACGAAGGTGACCAAGGGTGGTCGCACCTTTACATTCGCAGCCATCGTGGTTGTCGGCGACGGCAACGGCGTTATCGGCTGGGGCTTGGGCAAGGCCGGCGAGGTTACTGCCGCCATTGCCAAGGGTGTCGAGGCTGCCAAAAAGAATCTCGTGAAGGTGCCCGTGCTCAAGGGAACCATCCCCCACGAGATGGAGGCTCGCTTCGGTGGTGCCCAGGTGTTCCTCAAGCCGGCTGCTGCCGGTACTGGCCTGGTGGCCGGCGGTGCCATGCGTGCCGTGCTGGAGAGTGTTGGTATCAAGGACGTGCTGGCCAAGTCGAAGGGTTCTTCCAACCCCCACAACCTCGTGAAGGCTACCATCGTGGCGCTGAGCCAGATTCGCGACGCCTATACGATTGCTGGGACACGTGGTGTCAGTATGGAAAAAGTATTTAGAGGATAAAGGAGAAGAATATTATGGCAACAATTAAGGTTAAGCAGATTAAGAGTAAGATCGGTTACCCGGTAGACCAGAAGCGTACGCTCCAGGCTCTCGGCCTGCGCAAGATCTCTCAGGTTGTTGAGGTAGAGGACACTCCTTCAATCCGTGGTATGATTCGCAAGGTACACCACCTGGTGTCCGTCGTTGAATAGTAATGTGTTTTATTTAAAGTAGATTCGATTATGAAACTGAATAATTTAAAGCCTGCTGCAGGTTCCACACATTCACGTCGTCGTATCGGTCGCGGCCCCGGTTCGGGTCTCGGTGGTACTTCCACACGTGGACACAAGGGTGCCAAAGCTCGTTCTGGTTATAAGAGAAAGATTGGTTTCGAAGGTGGTCAGATGCCGCTGCAGCGTCGTCTCCCGAAGGGTGGTTTCAAGAATATCAACCACAAGGAGTACTTCGCCGTGAATCTCTCTACCCTTCAGAAGCTTGCTGAGGAGAAGAATCTGACCAAGATCGGCATCGAGGAACTCGTAGCCGCCGGCCTCGTTAATGGCAAGGCCCTTGTCAAGGTTCTCGGCAACGGTGAGCTGAAGGCCAAGCTGGACGTGGAGGCCCATGCTTTCTCAAAGACTGCCGAAGAGGCTATCAAGGCAGTAGGTGGTAACGCAACAACAATCTAAACAAGATGAAGAAGTTAATAGATACACTGAAGAACATCTGGAAGATCGAGGACTTGCGCATGCGTCTCCTCATCACGCTCCTGTTTGTAGCGATTTACCGGTTCGGGTCGTTCGTGGTTCTCCCCGGCATCAACCCGTCCATGTTGGACAAGCTCCAGTCACAAACTGCAGGCGGTCTGATGTCGCTGCTCGACATGTTCTCCGGTGGTGCATTTTCCAATGCGTCGATCTTCGCGCTTGGTATTATGCCATACATCACAGCTTCTATCTTAATGCAGCTTCTCGCTGTCGCTGTACCTTATTTCCAGAAGATGCAGCGCGAAGGTGAGAGCGGTCGGAAGAAGATCAGTGCCTATACCCGTTACCTGACAGTAGGTATCCTGCTGTTTCAGGCACCGGGTTACCTGATCAACCTGAAGATGACCTCCGGAGCTGCCCTTGCATCGGGCATCTCCTGGTCAGCCTTCATGGTGCCGGCCATTATCATCCTCGCTGCAGGAAGTATGTTCATCCTTTGGTTGGGTGAGCGCATTACTGATAAAGGCATCGGAAATGGTATCTCGCTCATCATTATGATTGGTATCATAGCCCGCCTTCCGCAGGCTTTCATCCAGGAGGTGTCGTCACGCTTCACTGCCATCACGGGTGGTGGCCTGGTGATGTTCCTCGTTGAGATTATCATTCTCTATGCAGTTGTATGCGCAGCTATCGTTCTGGTACAGGGTGTCCGCAAGGTGCCCGTACAGTATGCTAAGCGTCTTGTAGGCAATAAGCAGTATGGCGGTGCGCGTCAGTATATCCCCCTGAAGCTGTTTGCTGCCAATGTGATGCCGATCATCTTCGCTCAGGCCATCATGTTCATTCCCCTGACCATTGCCCAGTGGGCCAATCCGGAGAATGCCAGCTGGTTCCTGCGCACGATGCTCGACCACCACAGCTGGTTGTATAACACCATCTTCGCCATCCTGATTATTGCTTTCACCTACTTCTATACTGCCATCACGCTCAACCCGACGCAGATGGCAGAGGACATGAAGCGCAACAATGGTTTCATACCCGGCGTGAAGCCTGGCAAGGAGACTGCTGAGTATATCGACACCGTGATGTCGCGCATCACGCTGCCAGGTTCACTCTTCATTGCCTTCATCGCCATCATGCCGGCTTTCGCAAGCCTGCTGAATGTACAGGATGCATTTTCTCAGTTCTTCGGCGGTACGTCGCTGCTGATTCTCGTGGGTGTGGTGCTCGACACGCTTGCCCAGATTGAGAGTCATCTGCTGATGCGTCACTATGACGGTCTGCTGAGTTCCGGACGTATTCATGGTCGTGGCATGGCTGCTTACTAAGACCTGCTATGAAGATATTTCTGAAGACTGATGACGAATTAGAGCTAATGCGCCAAGCGAACCAACTTGTTGGTAAAACGCTTGGCGAATTGGCTAAACATATCAAACCGGGTGTGTCGACCCTCGAGTTGGACAAGATTGCCGATACGTTCATCCGTGACCACGGCGCTGTTCCTACTTTCCTGGGATTCCCCAATCCCTATGGAGGGCCGTTCCCTGCCAGCATCTGTACATCGGTCAACGATGTGGTGGTGCATGGTGTCCCCAACCGGGAGACGGTGCTGAAGGAGGGAGATATCATCTCCGTTGACTGCGGCACGCTCTTCAATGGCTTCAATGGCGATTCCTGCTATACGTTCTGCGTGGGTGAGGTAGCCGATGAAGTGAAGCAGTTGCTGAAGACCACAAAGGAGTCGCTCTATCTCGGTATCGAGGCAGCTCAGGCTGGGCGGCATCTGGGTGATATCAGCTATGCGGTGCAGACGCATTGCGAGGCACAGGGCTACGGCGTTGTGCGCGAGCTGACAGGCCACGGCATAGGCCGTGAGATGCACGAGGATCCACAGGTGCCCAACTATGGTCGCCGGGGTAACGGTGTGATGCTGAAAGCTTCAATGTGTATTGCCATCGAACCCATGATCACTATGGGAAAGCGTGATGTATGGCTCGATGAAGACCGCTGGACTATCCGCACCCGCGATGGCAAGCCTGCAGCTCACTTTGAGCACACGATTGCCATCCGCAGAGGCAAGGCAGAGATTCTGTCATCGTTTGAAGAAGTAGAACAAGTAGAAGGTAAACTTTATTAAGTAAGAGAATGGCTAAGCAAGGTGCTATTGAACAGGACGGAACGATTGTGGAGGCATTGTCGAATGCAATGTTCCGTGTTGAGTTGGAGAATGGTGTGCCCATCATCGCCCATATTTCCGGTAAGATGCGTATGCACTACATCAAGATCCTCCCTGGCGACAAGGTGAAGGTGGAGATGAGTCCCTACGACCTGACAAAAGGTAGAATTGTATTCAGATACAAATAAATATTAGAACAACAACGATATGAAGACAAGAGCATCATTAAAGAAGCGTACCCCGGACTGCAAGATTGTCCGCCGCAAGGGACGCCTGTTTGTTATCAACAAGAAGAACCCGAAGTACAAGATGCGTCAGGGTTAAAATGTTAAATAAGCAAAAAAAGTATGGGGATTTGCGAAAATCTTCATACCTTTGCATGCTATTTAGCGGAATTTCGAAATTTTAAGTATTTTATTTTTATCACTTTTATTTAACAAATGGCAATAAGAATTGTTGGAGTAGATTTGCCCCAGAACAAGCGTGGCGAAATCGCATTGACCTATATCTATGGTATCGGTCGAAGTAGTTCAGCAAAGATATTGGATAAGGCAGGTGTCAGCCGCGACCTGAAGGTTAGCGAGTGGAGCGACGACCAGGCAGCCAAGATCCGTGAAATTATCGGCGCTGAATTCAAGGTTGAAGGTGATCTCCGCAGCGAGATCCAGTTGAATATCAAGCGACTGATGGATATTGGTTGCTATCGTGGTGTCCGTCATCGTAATGGTCTTCCCGTTCGCGGTCAGAGTACCAAGAATAATGCTCGTACCCGTAAGGGAAAGAAGAAGACTGTTGCTAATAAGAAGAAGGCTACGAAGTAATTTTGGAGTTAAGAATTAAGAGTTAAGAATTTAGAGTTGTCGCTCTGCGATTAACAATTAAGAATTGAAAATTACTATGGCAAAGAAAACAGTCACTTCCAAGAAGAGAAACGTGAGGGTCAATGCTATCGGCCAGCTCCACGTTCATAGTTCATTTAATAATATTATCGTATCACTGGCCAACGATGAGGGTCAGGTGATTTCCTGGTCTTCAGCTGGTAAGATGGGTTTCCGTGGTTCTAAGAAGAACACACCGTATGCTGCCCAGATGGCTGCTGAGGATTGCGCCAAGGTTGCATTCGACCTGGGTCTCCGCAAGGTGAAGGCCTATGTCAAGGGTCCCGGTAATGGCCGTGAGTCTGCTATCCGTGCTATCCACGGTGCCGGTATCGAGGTGATGGAGATTGTCGATGTTACGCCGCTGCCGCATAACGGCTGCCGCCCCCCGAAGCGTCGCCGTGTTTAAAAGCTAGAAAGGCTAGAAATGCTAGTATATCTAGAAGGACTAGTATAACTAGAATAATAGAAACAAGTAAGAATTATATTTTAAGATTATGGCAAGATATTTAGGACCGAAATCAAAAGTTGCCCGTCGTTTTGGAGAAGCCATCTTCGGACCGGACAAAGTTTTGTCCCGTAGGAACTTCCCCCCGGGACAGCATGGCAATAACCGTCGCCGCAAGCAGTCGGAGTATGCAGTCATGCTGGCAGAGAAGCAGAAGGCCAAGTACACATACGGTGTGCTGGAGCGCCAGTTCCGTAATATGTTTGAAAAGGCTGCCAAGGCCGACGGTATCACCGGTGAGGTTCTGCTTCAGAACCTTGAGAGTCGTCTCGACAATGTGGTGTTCCGCCTCGGTATTGCTCCCACCCGCGCCGCTGCCCGTCAGCTCGTGGGCCACAAGCATATCACCGTTGATGGTCAGGTAGTCAACATCCCCTCCTTCGCTGTAAAGCCGGGCATGGTGGTAGCCGTTCGCGAGAAGTCAAAGTCTCTCGAAGTCATTCAGGCTGCCCTCGCCGGTTTCAACCACAGCAAGTATCCTTGGATTGAGTGGGATGAGAACGCTAAAGGCGGCAAGTTCCTCCACAAGCCGGAGCGTGCCGACATCCCTGAGAATATTAAGGAGCAGTTAATCGTTGAGTTGTACTCTAAGAACTAAATCATTGAATTAATGGCGATATTAGCATTTCAAAAACCTGACAAAGTCGTAATGTTGGATGCTTCCGACAAGTTCGGCAAGTTCGAATTTCGTCCTCTGGAGCCTGGATTCGGTGTTACCATCGGTAATGCCCTCCGCCGCATTCTTCTTTCGTCACTGGAGGGATATGCTATCAACACCATCAAAATCTCCGGTGTTGAGCATGAATTCTCTTCGGTGCCTGGTGTAAAGGAAGATGTGACCAACATTATCTTGAACCTGAAACAAGTCAGGTTCAGACAAGTAGTAGAAGAATTCGAGAACGAGAAAGTCAGTATCACGGTCGAGAATTCTACCGAATTCAAAGCCGGTGATATCGGCAAGTATCTGACTGGATTTGAGGTGCTGAATCCCGATTTGGTGATTTGTCATTTAGATTCCAAGGCTTCGATGCAGATTGACCTTACGATTAATAAAGGTCGCGGCTACGTACCCGCTGATGAGAATCGCGAGTTCTGCACCGATGTTAACGTAATCGCAATCGACTCTATTTACACCCCCATCCGCAATGTGAAGTACAGCGTGGAGCCCTATCGTGTCGAGCAGAAGACCGACTACGACAAGCTCGTGCTGGAGGTCACAACGGACGGTTCCATACACCCGAAGGATGCTCTCAAGGAGGCTGCAAAGATCCTGATCTATCACTTCATGCTCTTCTCTGATGAGAAGATCACTCTGGAGAACACGGAGACGGAGACCAACCAGGAGTTTGACGAGGAGGTGCTCCATATGCGCCAGCTGCTTAAGACGCGTCTGGTAGACATGAACCTTTCGGTTCGTGCCCTTAACTGTCTGAAGGCTGCCGATGTTGAGACGCTCGGCGACCTGGTGCAGTACAATAAGACCGACCTCCTGAAGTTCCGCAACTTCGGTAAGAAATCGCTCACGGAGCTTGATGATTTGCTCGAGAGTCTGAATCTGTCGTTTGGAACCGACATTTCAAAGTATAAACTTGAAAGAGATTAAAACAAAATGAGACATAATAAGAAATTCAACCATCTCGGTCGTACTGCCAGTCACCGCAGTGCCATGCTTGCCAACATGGCTATCTCGCTGATTACGCACAAAAGAATCACTACGACCGTTGCCAAGGCCAAGGCCTTGAAGAAGTACGTCGAGCCGCTCATCACCAAGGCTAAGGACGACTCTACCAATTCCCGTCGTGTTGTATTCAGCTATCTGCAGAACAAGGATGCCATCAAGCTCCTCTTCGGCGAGGTGGCTCAGAAGGTGGGCGACCGTCCTGGTGGCTATACCCGCATCATCAAGCTTGGCACTCGTCAGGGTGATGCTGCTCAGGTATGCTTCATCGAGCTTGTCGACTTCAACGAGGATTGGTCGAAGGATACGAAGAAGAAGACCCGTCGTAGCCGTCGTGGTGGTAACAAGGCTGCCGCTGAGACTACTCCTGCTGCCGAGGCTGCTCCCGCTGAGGAGGCCAAGGCTGAGGAAGCTCCTGCTACCGACAAGGACTGATTTCCATTGGTTGAAATGTCGCATGGCTGATGGCCGAGGTGATAATCTCGCAGCTTGAAGCTTAACACAGAATAAAGAGTAAGTCTGCAAACCTCCACGGTTTTGCAGGCTTCTTTTTTTTGCGTCCGTCTTAGCCTTCTATCAG
>Ga0326511_10001344_pt1 | contig 20423 bp, 19 predicted proteins | sample 0_2496_0518_D_FD_203701 | JGI IMG/M metagenome (GOLD analysis project Ga0326511, IMG submission 203701) | Bovine rumen microbial communities from UC Davis, California, United States - 0_2496_0518 | ecosystem: Host-associated > Mammals > Digestive system > Stomach > Rumen | place: USA... | reverse complement strand
AATGCTTAATTGTCCTCCTCAATGAGATAGTCCACCTGTGTCTGCTGCAGCGTTGCCCTGGATATTCCCGATGGTGTGCGCTTCAGGTAAAGGTTACACTTCTCGGCAGGTCGTTGCACGATCTCGTTATAGTCGGCTACGACGGTGAAGTCGCTGGCCGTGATGTTCTTGTAGTTGTTGACACCAGTGACAAATGTCACTTTGACCCGCGATGGGAATGTTCGGAGCACCTTGCCCGACGGCATGTTGATGCCGGTGATGGGTACGTCGTCGATGCTCACCTCTGCGAGGACGTCGGTGTAGAAGGTGACGTTGATACGGTCGGGGACTACCTTGACGCCTTCGCTCTTCTGCAGGCGGCAGCTGACGCTGAGGGTGTCTCGGAAGCCAGCGTAGTTGAGCGGCTCCGTATAGACGATCTTGATGCTGTCGAGCTGGCGTTCTGCGGCGTAGACGGTGACGCTGTCGACAGAATAACCCACATGCGAGATGAAATACAGGTGCTCGGGGATGACGCGTCCACTCCATCGCACGGGCACGCGCTTGCTGGCGCCCGTGTTATAGAAGATGTTTAGCCGTTCGGTCTTGATGGCCGTGATCTTCGCCGACTGCCCCAGCCGTTGCTGTACCAGTTTCTGAAGGTCGGAAGCCGGGACGATGCCCGTGCCGTTGCCACGGTCGTAGTTCTTGAAGTTGACTTTCAGATGGCGGATGTTCTCGTCGTAGAGATAGGAAATCAGCTGGGTGCCCTTGTCGCGTATGGTGACGCGTACGGTGTCGACATCATCGCTGGTGAGCATGACATCCTTCGGGACGCCGGTGATGTGTACGGGGAAGCTGACATCCTCCTCGTAGGTCTCGTTGAGGGCCATAATCAGCCAAAACACACCCGAGATGGCGAGGAAGAACAAGAAAATCAGAAACTCCCTGTTCGTCTTACTGAACAGGAAGCTCCTGAATAGGCGTAGTCCCGCGCGCAGATGACTCATGGCTACAGGTTACTTCTGCATCGGGGTGCTGGCATTGTCCTTGAAGACGTAGCCCTTGTCGACCTTGATGACGACACCGTCGGCAATCTTCACCTCGATGATGCCGTTGGCCAGGTCAATCTTCTTTACGGTGCCATAGATGCCGCCGCCGGTGATGACCTGTGTGCCTTCCGACAGCGAGTTCTGGAATTTTTGGATTTCTTTCTGTTTCTTCTGCTGGGGGCGGATCATGAAGAACCACATGATGGCGAAGATGGCAACCATCATGATGATCATCGACATACCGCTACCCTGTGCACCTTGTGCCTGTAAGATAATGTTTGTCATTGGAATTTACAATAATTTATTATTTATATTTTTCAATTTTTCAATTTTTCTTCTCAATGTGCTTCATCATCCGGCCAGTCTTGATGAGGTGGCGGGCGATGGCGTCAAGCATACCGTTGATGTAGCCGCCACTCTTCAAGGTGGAGTAGAACTTGGCTATCTCCACATACTCATTGATTGACACGCTGACGGGAATGCTCGGGAAGGTGAGCATCTCGGCAATGGCAATCTGCATGATGACGACGTCCATATAGGCCAGACGCGAGAAGTCCCAGTTCTGCGAGGCTTCCGACATATAGCGCTGGTACTCGTTGGCATTGAGGATGGTGGCACGGAACAGCTTGCGGGCAAACTCACGGTCTTCCTCACTGTCGTACTCCGGCAGCAGCTCCTGGTTCTTGCCGTTCTGCTCCTCGAAGCGCTTGATGGTCTTCAGTACGAAGGTGTCGACAACCTCCTTGTCGTCGTTCCAGTAGAGGCTCTCCTCCTCGAGCAGCTGGTCGAGGTCTTCATTCTCCTGGATCAGCGTACGGTAGAGCTTGCGCCACAACTCGCGGTCCTCGGCATAGCTGTCCTCACCCGATGCCATGTAGTCCTGATATATCTGGCTGTCCTGTATCTGCTGCAGCAGACGGCCGACGAACTCGGGCTTGTCGTTCCACGTCTTCTTCTGCGACTCTGTGAAGTCCAACAACTGCTTGTTCTCCTCCAGCTGTACGGCAAAGCGGTTATAGGCGAACTTGCCTGACGGCATCTCGCTGCCTTCGCGCTCGGCACGGGCCTGCAGCACCTCCAACCGACGGCGGGCCTCTCTCGAGACGGCCACCATCAGCGCCAGCAGGTAGTTATACAGGTCGTACGCCTTCGACAGGCTGAACAGCAGTTCCTTTTCGGCGGCATCGATGTTGTTGTTACCGTTTTGATAGTATGCGTAGGTTAACTGGACGATTTTAATACGTATGATTTCGCGGTTTATCATCTACTTATAATATATTATGTGGTCTATGCTTATGTTTTCGCTTGCAAAAATACTAATTTTCGGCCGATTATGCAAGAAAAATGCGATTTTTTAATTTTTAATCCTTCAATTTTTCAATTTTTCAATTTTTCTTCGTACCTTTGCACCCGCTTTCTGAGAAAAGCACACCGTGTGATGGTGAATTAACAGTATTAATTTAGAGTAACACAAAAGAGTTATGAAAGAAATCAATGTAAGCGGTAAAGCACGTACCGCAACTGGCAAGAAGGCCAGCCGTGAGATGCGTAAGGAGGGACTCGTTCCCTGTAATCTGTATGGTGAGAAGAAGGGTGAGAACGGCCTGCCCGAGGCACTGGCTTTCGCTGCTCCGTTCGCTGAGCTCCGTAAGGCTGTCTACACGCCGCACGTCTATGTCGTCAACCTGAACATCGACGGCACCGAGCATAAGGCTATTATGAAGGAACTCCAGTTCCACCCCACGACGGACGCACTGCTGCACGTCGACTTCTTTGAGGTGAACGAGACGAAGGAGATTACCGTTGGTCTGCCCGTGAACCTCACCGGTCACGCTCAGGGTGTTCGCGATGGTGGTCGTCTGAACCTCTCTATCCGTAAGATTGACGTTACCGCCCCCTACAAGAATATCCCCGAGAAGCTCGACATCGACGTTACCGAGCTCCAGCTGGGCAAGGCCATCAAGGTTGGCAGCCTGCAGTTCGAGGGTCTGAAGATCGCTACCTCTCCCGAGGTTGTCGTCTGCTCTGTCAAGGCTACCCGTGCTTCGCGTTCGGCTGCCGCTGCTGCTGAGGCTGAGGGATAATCAATTCACAATTGACAATTCACAATTCATAATTGTATTGACAATTTGGATAAATACTTACTTGTTGGCTTGGGAAACATCGGCCTAGACTATGAGCTGACCCGCCACAATACAGGATTCATGGTGTTGGACGCTTTTGCTAAGGCGTCCAATACTGTTTTTGAAGACCGCCGTTACGGCTTTGTCGGCGAGACGTCGCTGAAGGGACGCAAGGTGGTGCTGCTCAAGCCGTCGACGTTCATGAACCTCAGCGGCAATGCCGTGCGCTACTGGCTCAACAAGGAGAATATCGACCAGAGCCGCCTGCTCGTCGTCAGCGACGACGTGGCGCTGCCCCTGGGCCAGTTCCGACTGAAGGCCGGCGGCTCCAATGGTGGCCATAACGGACTGGGACATATCCAGCAGCTCATCGGACAGAACTATGCCCGACTGCGCATGGGCATCGGTAACGACTACCCTCAGGGCGGACAGATAGACTGGGTGCTCGGCCGCTATAGTGACGAGGAGCTCAAGGAGCTACAGCCCGCCATAGACGTCGCTGTCGACATCCTCAAGAGTTTTGTTCTGGCAGGTATCGATATCACGATGAATCAGTACAATAAGTTGGGGAAGAAATGCCAGAAGAAGCAAGAATAGACAAGTGGCTATGGGCCGCACGCATCTTCAAGACACGTACCATAGCCGCCGACGCCTGCAAGAACGGTCGCGTGGCGGTCAACGACGTCAATGTCAAGCCGTCGCGCATGGTGAAGGTGGACGACAAAATCAGCGTGCGCAAGCCGCCCGTCACCTACTCGTTCCGTATCCTGAAGACTATCGAGCAGCGCGTAGGGGCGAAGCTCGTGCCGGAGATTTACGAGAATATCACCACCCCCGACCAGTACGAGCTGCTTGAGATGAACCGCATCAGCGGCTTCGTCAACCGTCAGCGTGGTACGGGGCGTCCGACGAAGAAAGACCGTCGTGCCATGGATGCCTTCGTCGGCCCGTCGTTAGAGACCGACTGGAGCTTCTTCGACGACGAGGACGATGAGTAAACAACAGAAAGAACGATGCTGATAAACCTGTTATTGATTGTCGTTGGCATTGTGATGGTGCTCAAGGGCGCCGACGTGCTGACAAAGGGTGGGGCCGACCTCGCCCGCCGCATGAACGTGTCCGAACTTGTGGTCGGACTGACCATCGTTGCCGCCGGCACGTCGGCGCCTGAGCTGTTCGTCAGCCTGGTGTCGGCACTGAAGGGCACCCCCGACCTCGCCGTGGGCAACGTCGTCGGCTCGAACATCATGAACACCCTGGTCATCGTCGGTGTCACCGCCATGGTGTCACCCATCGCCATCGCACGGCAGACCGTCGCTAAGGATATGCCCTTCACCGTCGTCGCTTCCGTGCTGCTCATGGTGCTGGCCCTCGACCGTTTCGAGAGCTTTAGCCTCTGGGGTAACGTCATCAGCCGTCTCGACGGTATCCTCCTGTTGCTGGGCTTCGCCGCTTTCATGTACTACACGTTCACCGTCGCCCGCCAGGGTGATAGTCGTGATGAGAAGGCCGACAAAAAACCTGCCAGCGTCGTGCTCTGTCTGGTACTTCTCGTAGCCGGACTGGCACTCCTTGTCGTCGGCTCCGAGCTCTTCGTGAGAAATGCATCGTCACTGGCTGCTGCACTCGGCGTCAGCGAGGGTGTCATCGGACTGACCATCGTCGCCGGAGGCACCAGCCTGCCGGAGCTCGCCACGAGCATTGTCGCCGCCCGCAAGGGACGGTCGGCACTGGCCATTGGCAACGTCATCGGTTCTAATGTGTTCAACATCCTGCTGATCCTCGGCCTCACCGCCACCGTCTGTCCCATGCAGATTGGCGACATCACGATGATCGACATGGGTATGATGGTTGCGTCGATGCTGTTGCTATGGCTCTTCTCGTTCACGAAGCTTACCGTCGCTCGTTGGGAGGGTGCTGTGCTCACCGCCGTCTACCTGGGCTATCTCGCCTGGCTGTTATACAATGTTTAAGTATTTCGATGCGAAGCATCAAATCAAGAAAAAAATGAAATCAAGAAAAGAAGAAAACCTCAGGGCCCTGGGCCGCGATACAGACTATCTGGACGACTACGCGCCGGAAGTGCTGGAGACCTTTGAGAATAAACACCCCGACAACGACTACTGGGTGCAGTTCAACTGCCCAGAGTTCACCTCGCTCTGTCCTATCACCGGACAGCCCGACTTCGCTGAGATAAAGATTATGTACCTCCCGGCCGAGCGCATGGTGGAGTCGAAGAGCCTGAAACTCTACCTCTTCTCCTTCCGTAACCACGGTGACTTCCACGAGGACTGCGTCAACATTATTATGAAGGACCTTGTGCGACTCATGGATCCCAAGTACATTGAGGTCACTGGCCTCTTCACGCCCCGTGGTGGCATCAGCATCTATCCTTTCGCCAACTACGGCCGTCCCGGCACCAAGTACGAGGCGATGGCCGAGCAGCGACTACTCAGCCATCAGATTATTTGACAATCGTCGCTTCTTCGCTCTTCCGATAGTAGCCGTGTTCACCGTCGGCGAAGCGGAGAACGAGAGAGTCGCGGCGCAGAAGGACGAAGTCGGCGGTGTCGCTACTCACTAACTGCTGCTGATTCAACGAGTCGCGGCGCGTCTCGTTGAGGATGAGGCGCCCGTTGAAGAGTCGCCATTCTCGATAGCGCTTCAACTCAGGATATTCCACGGGGGTACGGTCATCGGAGGTGTTGCCGCGTCGGACCATGCCTATGGGCTGTGCCTGGAAGTCGTTCTTCAGTACGAAACCGTACTCGCGCGGCTGGAGCAACCGACGCATGACGCTGTCGGGCATCTTCTTGAGGAATTCCTGTTCCATAGCCTTGTCAACGTCGGCGCGGCGGCGCAGGGTGGGCGTCACCTTGTAGCACCACGAGCCGAGGATCTTGTCGATGTCGATGACCATGTCGGCGACGTTCGTGCTGTCGGACGTGAGGACGACGGCCATCTGGTCGCCGATGTTCGGGTGTCCGAAGACGCGTTGGTTTCGCGAGGCGTCAAGGATGTCGAAGGTGTCTGGGTCCTGCGTGACGTCGCGCAACAGTACGAGGATGGTGTCGGTACATCCGTCGCACGCCAGTCCGTAGATGGTAGAGTCGCCGGGGAGTGTGGTGACGACGCTGTCGTTGGTGCTGTCGCCCTTGTCGGCAGCCTTTCCGCCACAGCCCAGGATGAGTGCCGTGAGCATGACGGTGGCCATGAAAAACAGGTTCTTTCTCATAAGAATACTAAATTTTGGTGCAAAGATACGAAATATTGCATAATTCATAATGCATAATTCATAATTATTTTATACCTTTGCCGAAGAAATCTAGAAAAACAACAAAGAAAGTACTATGGCAAAGAAGAAAATCCAGTTTAGCCTTGTCTATCGTGACATGTGGCAGTCGAGCGGCAAGTTTCAGCCGCGTAAAGATCAGTTGGAGCGCATTGCGCCGGTGATTATCGACATGGGCTGCTTCAGCCGTGTGGAGACCAACGGTGGTGCCTTCGAGCAGGTGAACCTCATGGCTGGCGAGAACCCTAACGAGGCCGTTCGCGCGTTCTGTAAGCCGTTCAACGAGGTGGGCATCAAGACCCATATGCTTGACCGTGGCCTGAACGCCCTGCGTATGTATCCCGTGCCCGACGACGTGCGCGAGCTGATGTACAAGGTGAAGCACGCTCAGGGTGTTGACATCCCCCGCATCTTCTGTGGTCTGAACGACACGCGTAACATCATACCCAGCATCAAGTGGGCGAAGGCAGCAGGCATGACACCGCAGGCCACGCTTTGCATCACCACGAGTCCCGTACACACGGTGGAGTACTACAGTCAGATTGCCGACGAGGTGATTGCTGCCGGTGCTGAGGAGATCTGTCTGAAGGATATGGCGGGCATCGGACAGCCGGCCATGCTCGGCCAGCTGACGAAGGCTATCAAGACGAAGCACCCCGACATCCTTATCCAGTACCACGGTCACAGCGGCCCCGGTCTGTCGATGGCCTCGATACTCGAAGTCTGTAACAATGGTGCCGACATCATCGACACCGCCATCGAGCCGCTCTCCTGGGGTAAGGTGCACCCGGACATCATCAGCGTCCAGTCGATGCTGAAGAACGAGGGCTTCGAGGTGGCAGAGTTAAATATGAACGCGTACATGCAGGCGCGCACGCTTACGCAGGAGTTCATTGACGACTGGCTGGGCTACTTCATCAATCCCGCCAATAAGCATATGTCGTCGCTGTTGCTGGGCTGCGGCCTGCCTGGTGGCATGATGGGTTCGATGATGGCCGACCTCGGCGGCATCAAGAAGATGATTGACAAGCTGCGTGCCCAGAAGGGTGAGCCCGAGTTGACGATGGACGATATGCTTGTGAAGCTGTTCAACGAGGTGGAGTACGTGTGGCCGCGCGTGGGCTATCCCCCACTGGTGACGCCGTTCTCGCAGTACACGAAGAACATCGCCCTGATGAACCTCCTGACGATGGAGCAGGGCAAGGGCCGCTACGTGATGATGGACGACGCCATCTGGGGCATGATCCTCGGCAAGAGCGGCAAGATTCCCGGCACCATCGCTCCCGAGCTGGTGGAGCTGGCCGCGAAGCAGAAGCGCGAGTTCACCGATGTCGATCCCCACACCCTCATCCCCAACGCCCTCGACGGCTTCAAGAAGGAGATGGACGAGAACGGCTGGGACTACGGACAGGACAACGAAGAGCTCTTCGAGCTGGCCATGCACCCCGAGCAGTACCGTCCCTTCAAGAGCGGTCAGGCCAAGAAGCAGTTGCTGGCCGACATCCAGAAGGCGAAGGATGCCAAGCTGGGCGGTGGTCAGAAGATTTCTCAGGAGGAGATCGACGCCATCAAGCACGCCAAGGCCGATGCAGTGAAGTCACCGCTGGCCGGCCAGCTGTTCTGGAGCTTCGGCGGCGAGGGTGTCCCCGCTCCGTGCATAGAGCCGTTCATCGGCCAGCAGTACAAGGAGGGCGATGTCTTCTGCTACCTGCAGACGAAGTGGGGCGAGATCATTGAGATTCCCGCTGCCCTTGGCGGCAAGCTCGTCGATATCAGCGTGAAGCCCGGTCAGCAGATTCGTCAGGGCGACACCATCGCATGGATAGAGCGTAAAGCCTAATCATATTGCCGGAACGGCGTTCCATATTAGAAATAAGTCCTGAATAATCGTTTTTTCGCGCATAACGCGACAGATTCGTAATGTATTTTACGATTTGTCGCGTTTTTTGTATGGTTGTCGCATGTACTGGAAACGAAAAACGCGAAAAGCCATTGTCACAGCAAAAAAGTACCCTACCTTTGCAGTGTCAAAACAAAAAAAGTATACCACAATGAAGATAATGAAGAATTTGGTAAGCACGATGTTCAGGAACATCTTTACCGCAGGAACAGTTGCATTCGCAATGATGATTGGTTTCGCCGCATGTAGTGACGAACTTGCTGACGACTCCTCTGAGCCCCAAGGCCTACCTCTCGTTCGCTGCCCGCGTTGAGCTGAAGAAGCAGTACGAGCGTCTCCCCCTGGCCACCTTCGGTCAGTACACCTTCACCTTTGTCGTCGGCGTGGTTCCGGTATGTATCCTTCGAGAACATGGCTGTTGACTTCAATGCCATCATTGCCGACATCCATCAGCTGACGAAGAAAGGCATCGAGATTTAGTCAAAAAAAACGTCAGAGAACGCTTGGAGTACTGGAAAAATATAGTAATTTTGCAAGCAAATTCAATTCAAGCGTGTTCTATTGATGGACTACTTATCTATAATCAACAAATATTACCCTGCGGACGATGAGCTCCGCAGGGTTTTATTGCAGCATAGCCGGCAGGTGGCCGACCGTTGTCTGCAAATCGTCAAGAAACATCGTGAGCTGCCTGTCGACGTACAGTTTTTAGAGGAGGCGGCCATGCTGCACGATATTGGTATCTACCAATGCGATGCCCCCAGCATTCATTGTCACGGTCGGGAACCCTACATCAAGCACGGCCCCATTGGCGGCGACCTGTTGCGCCAGGAGGGCTTCCCGCGCCATGCCCGTGTGGCAGAACGCCATACCGGCACGGGCTTGCCGGGCTATGAACCCGAGACGCTGGAGGAGCAGTTGGTGTGCTACGCTGACAAGTTCTTCTCGAAGTCGTCACCCGACCATGTGCGTACAGTGGCCGAGACGGCGCAATCGCTCGAGAAGTTCGGCCACGAGGGTGTGGAGAAGTTCCTGCAATGGGTGAAAATGTTCGAGTGAATTTGCATTTTTTTACTACCTTTGCGCTGTTTTCACAGCGCGAAGGTAGGCTGCACCTCGGAAAAACTCAAATAAATTTGGTTTTTCGCTCGGTTTGCACTACCTTTGCACCCGTGAAAAGAAAGTCGGTAGCATTTATCCTGCTTTCTGTCCTCATCATGTTTGGGGCCTGTACCCCTTTGTCGCTCCTCCATAAGGGAAAGAAAGCGGTGAAGGAGGCTGAGTCGTATGTCAACGCCCCAAGTGTGAAGGCTCTGGCACAGAAGGTAGCTGGCGGTGTGGCTGCGCTCGAGAACGCGGAGGTGCCGCAGGACAACGAGGTGCCGCAGGATGAGGTGGCACCGTCGCCCGTCTTGCTGCCTGATACCGTTGCCGCCGATGCGACCGTTGCCGCCGACACCACAACCACTGCCGAAACGACAACCACTGCCGAAACGACAACCGCCGTCGACACCACCGCCGTAGCCACCGTTGTCGACACGTTAGCGGCGACGGGGGACGCCGTGGCTGCCGCTGCTACAGCGACGGAGGCCGACGGCCTGCTGGCGGAGGCCGAGGCGCCTGCTGCCGCGAAGATGAAGCGCGACACGACGACGATGGACTCCCTGGAGCTGGCTATCTTCAAGTACAACAAGTTGATTGACGACTCGCTGGCCCTCGACAGCATCAACCGCCGCCGTAAGAACGGCATCGATGCCCCCGTGAAGTACTCGGCCAACGACTCGCTGACCTACGAGGCTGGCACCGGCCGTGCCTTCCTCTATGGCAAGTCGCACGTGGAGTACCAGAACATGGACTTGCAGAGCGACAAGATCTCGATGGTTCTCGACAGCAGTCTCGTACACGCCACGGGCAGCCTCGACACGCTGGGCGTGAAGTTCGGCACGCCGGTCTTCAAGATGGGCAGCGACGAGTACCAGAGCGACACGATGTCCTTCAACTTCAAGACGAAGAAGGGTCTCATCAGCCAGGTGTACACCCAGCAGGAGGACGGTTTCCTGACCAGTGAGCTGTCGAAACGTGGTGGCAACGGCGAGCTGTTCCTGCAGCACGGCCGCTACACCACCTGCGACGAGCCCCATCCCGACTTCTATATCGCCATGTCGCGAGCGAAGGTGCGTCCCGGCAAGGATGTCGTCTTCGGACCGGCATATCTCGTTGTCTGCGACGTGCCCTTGCCGTTGGCCGTCCCCTACGGCTTCTTCCCCTTCTCGAAGAGCTACTCCAGCGGCTTCATCATGCCGACTTACGGCGACGAGATGAGCCGTGGCTTCTACTTGCGCGACGGTGGTTACTACTTTGCCATCAGCGACAAGATGGACTTGAAACTCATTGGCGAGATCTATACCAAGGGCTCGTGGGGCCTGTCGGGAGCCAGCAACTACCGCAAACGCTACCGGTACAGCGGCTCGTTCCACGCCAGCTACCAGAATACCGTCACCGGCGAGAAGAATATGCCCGACTACACGAAGCAGACCAGCTTCAAGGTGCAGTGGAGCCACCGTCAGGACGCGAAAGCCAATCCCTACTCGAACCTCTCGGCATCGGTCAATTTCGCCACGAGCAGTTACGAGAAGAACAACCTCACGTCGATGTACAACCCGCAGGCCATGACGCAGTCCACGCGTACGTCGTCAGTCTCCTGGGGCACGACCTTCTCGAGCATCGGACTGACGCTGTCGTCGACCGTCAACCTGAACCAGAATATGCGCGACACCACTATCGCCATGACGCTGCCCGACCTGAACATCTCGTTCTCGCGCTTCTATCCCTTCAAGCGCAAGAAGATGGTGGGCAAGGAACGGTGGTACGAGAAACTGTCGTTGCAGTATACCGGCCACTTCTCGAACTCCATCAATACCAAGGAGGACAAACTGCTGCACTCCAGCTTCACGAAGGACTGGAAAAACGGTATGCAGCACACCATACCCCTGAGCGGCAACTTCACGTTCTTCGACGTCATCAGCGTGAACCCATCGATCAACTTCACCGACCGCACCTACCTGACAAAGATTAGCAAGTCGTGGGACGAAGACAGACAGAAAGAGGTCATCGACACGGTGAACGGCTTCTACAACGTCTACAACTGGAGCCTGAACATGGGTATCTCGACGAAGCTCTACGGCTTCTTCATCCCCAACCGCAAGCTCTTCGGCGACAAGATTGAGGCCATCCGCCACGTCTTCACGCCCACCGTCTCGCTCAGCTACGCCCCTGACTTCGGTGCCTCGCGCTACGGTTACTACAAGACCTACCAGAAGACCGACAAGGACGGCAATGTCACCCTCGTCGAGTACTCGCCCTACGAGAACGGCCTCTACGGTCGTCCCGGCAAGGGCAAGACGGGAAGCATCTCGTTCGACGTCTCGAACAACGTCGAGATGAAGCTGCGTACCGACGGCGACTCCGTCGACTTCAAGAAAATAAGCATCATCGACGAGCTCGGTGCCTCGATGTCGTACAATATGTCGGCGAAGGTGCGCCCGTGGAGCGACCTGAGCACCCGCATCCGTCTGAAGCTGACGAAGAGCTACACGCTGAACCTCAACGCCGTCTTTGCCAGTTATGTCTACGAGGCCGACAGCGTCGGTGCCACGCCGCGGCTTAGCGAGCATACAACCTACTGGGGACAGGGTAAGATAGGCCGTTTCCAGGGTATGTCGCAGAACTTCAGCTACACCCTCGACAACACGAAGGTCGGCAATTTCATCAAATGGCTCAAGGGTGAGAAGGTCGATAAGAAAGACGACCGTAACGACCGCAACCTGGAGGACGAGGATGAGGACGAGCTGGACGACATCGAGTCGAACGTAGACCATGACCTGGAGAAGGGCAAGAAAGGCGCCCGCAAGGAGGACGCCGGCAAGGGCAAGGTCGACGACGACGGCTATCTGGCTTTCTCGCTGCCGTGGTCGCTCAGCTTCGGCTATGGTATCACCATGCGCGAGAATACCGATGTCAAGAAGTTCAACTACAAGACGATGCGCTATCCCTACAAGTTCACGCAGAACCTGAACGTCAGCGGCAACATCCGTCTCTCCGACGGCTGGAACATCTCGTTCTCCAGCGGTTATGACTTCGAGAACAAGAAGATCTCCATGACCACCGCCTCGCTGGGACGCGACCTCCACTGTTTCAATATGTCGTGCTCGGTGGTGCTCTCGCCCTACGCCAGTTATAACTTCACCTTCCGTTGTAACGCCTCCACACTGACCGACGCGTTGAAGTACGATAAGCGTTCAAGCTACTCCAACGCCGTGCAGTGGTACTGATTCCAATTGAGAGATTGAGAGATTGAGAAATGCTGGCGCATTTCTTATTTCAGTAGTGAGTCGAGCGACTCCTGCTCACCGACAATCCAGATGATGTCACCCTCCTTGAAACGACGTTTCGGCGAGATGCTCGAGAGGTTCTCCTTACCTTCCTCCAATCCCACGACCATGCAGCTGTAGTGGCTGCGGATGCCGCTCTCTTCCAGCGTCTGGCCGATGAACGGGCTGTCGGCGCCGATGATGAGCTGGCGCAGGCGCATCTCGCGCTTCTCCAGTTCCGGGTCATCGCCCAGGACGTCCGTCTCAAGGGTGTGGTGCAGCAGGCTGAGCTGCTCGTCGCTGCCGATGACCTGCAGGTGGTCGGCGGGGAAGATGATGGAGTCGCCGTCGGGGATGTTCAGACGACGACCGCCACGCAGGATGCTGCTCACGTGGACACCGTACTTCCGTCCCAGCGCCAGCTCCTTCAGCGTGCAGCCCGCCCACCGCGAGTCGATGGGCACCTCGAAGTCGGCGATGTGGATGTCACGGTCCAGCAGGCGGTTCTCGTAGAGTGGCCGCTTACGGCCGTGTACCTGTGCCTCGATGTCGCGCGACCGCAGGTTGTTGATGAACAGCCGCTCCAGCCGGATGCTGTTGTGCTTGATGCGACGCGAGGCGACGATGAGCAGTATCAGCACTACGCCGATGGTGATCATGATGGCGGGGGTGAAGCGGCTCAGGTAGTTGCAGATGTAGAAGATGAAGTTCACCGCGATGACGAAGCGCACGAGGATGGTGAACAGCAGTGGTAGACGGTTGCGGTTGCTCTCGGCCCACAGCGCCTTCCACTCCTCCGAGCGGTTCTTCTTCATCACCATGGCACGCAGGAAGGGTGCTATCAGAAGCACGGTGAGCGAGCCGGTGATGGCGTTGGCATACCAGTGGAGCTCCCATCCGGGCAGCATCCGTCGTGTCAGCGGCAGCACGAACATGAACATCAGGGTGATGACGGCCGTCGAGAGGATGGAGTAGACCACGGTGTTGATGGTCATCTGTTTCAGCAGCCGTTTCCACAGGCTGTTGTGCCCCGACCGTTCCGTTGTCTCCGACCGGCTCGTCGACAGGTGGTTCAGCGAGCTGATGAGCCGTGACGGCAGACGGGGTTCCAGGGCGTTGTAAACCGGTGTGGCGAGCCGTATCATGTAAGGTGTGAGGAACGTGGTTATGACGGATACGGCCACCACGACCGGATAGAGGAAATCACCGATGACGCCCAGCGACAGTCCCAGCGAGGCGATGATAAACGAGAACTCACCGATCTGTGCCATCGAGAAGCCGCAGCGCATGGCCGACTTCAGACTCTCGCCACCGAGGATGAAGGCCATCGAGCCGAAAACCGACTGACCGACGAGGATGGTCAGCACGAGGGTGAGGATGGGGAAGGCATAGTCGACGAGGATCTGAGGGTCGACGAGCATACCTACCGACACGAAGAAGATGGCGCCGAAGAGGTTCTTCACCGGCTCCACCAGCTTCTCGATGCGCTCCGCCTCGACCGTCTCGGCCAGGATGCTGCCCATGATGAAGGCACCGAAGGCCGACGAGAAGCCCACCTTCGTCGAGAACACCGCCATGGCGCAGCACATACCCAGCGACACGATGAGCAGCACTTCGGCATTGATGAGACGGCGCACGGAGCGCAGGAACAGTGGAACGGCGAAGATGCCCACCACGAGCCACAGCACGAGGAAGAACCCTATCTTCAGGATGGAACCCAGCATCTGCCCGCCGTCGGGATTGCCGCCGCTGGCTATGGCACTCAGCATCACCATCATGACAATGGCAAGGATGTCCTCCAGGATGAGCACCGACATCACCAGTCCGGCAAACTGCTGCTGGCGCAGACCAAGGTCGTCGAAAGCCTTATAGATAATGGTGGTCGACGACATGGCCAGCATACCTCCGAGGAAGATGCAGTCCATCTTCGTCCACCCGAACAGGTGGCCGACGATGATGCCGAGCATCGACATCGAGAAGATGATGGTGACGGTCGAGATGATGGGCGAGGCACCCATCTTCAGGATTTTCTTGAACGAGAAGTCCAGACCCAGCGAGAACAGCAGGAACATCACGCCGATGTCTGCCCACAGGTGGATGTTTGCCATGTCGGCCACCGACGCCGTCAGCGGCATGTGGGGCGACACGAGGAAACCGGCCACGATGTAGCCCAGCACCAGCGGCTGCTTCAGCCGCTTGAACACCAGCGTCACAATGCCCGCTACGACGAGTATCAGCGCCAGGTCTTGTATCATTGCAGGTAACTCCGCCATTCTTTGAGTTTAGAATTAAGAATTTAGAATTAAGAGTTGTCGCCTTCGGCGATTAAGAATTATGAATTGTGAATTGTTAATTGTGCATTAAGCATTATAGTCCGCCGTGAGCTCACAGATCTTCACGATGACCTGCATCGCCTTCTCCATCGACTGAATGCTCACGAACTCGTAGGGGCCGTGGAAGTTTACGCCGCCGGCAAAGATGTTGGGGCAGGGTAGACCGCGGAACGAGAGCTGGGCACCGTCGGTGCCGCCACGGATGGGCTTCACCTTCGGAGCCACGCCGACGGCCTGCATGGCGTGCAGCACGACGTCGATGACGTGCATCTGCGGCTCAATCTTCTCCTTCATATTGTAGTACTGGTCCTTCACCTCGGCCGTCACCGTACCCTCGCCGTAACGCTCGTTCATCGCGATGACGGCGTTCTGGATGGCACGCTTGCGGTCCTCGAAGCGGTCGCGGTCGTGGTCGCGGATGATGTACGACAGCGTGGCTTGCTCGACGTTGCCCTGAATAGCCGTCAGGTGGTAGAACCCCTGGTAGCCCTCCGTCGTCTCGGGCGTCTCGTCGGCGGGCAGCAGGGCGGCAAACTCCGCCGCCAGCCGGTTGGCGTTCACCATCTTGCCCTTGGCATAGCCGGGGTGCACGCTCACACCTTTTATATATATCTTGGCCGACGCGGCGTTAAAGTTCTCGAACTCCAGCTCGCCAACGTCGCCGCCGTCCATGGTGTAGGCCCACTGACAACCGAAGCGCTCCACGTCGAAGTGGTGGGCGCCCATGCCAATCTCCTCGTCGGGGTTGAAGGCCACGCGGATGTCGCCGTGCTTAATCTCCTTGTGCTCCTGCAGGTACACCATCGCCTGCACAATCTCCGCGATGCCGGCCTTGTCGTCCGCTCCCAGCAGCGTCGTGCCGTCGGTGACGATGAGGTCCTCGCCCACGTGGCTCAGCAGCTCCGGAAACTTCTTCGGCGACATCACGATCTCCTCTCTCCTCTCTCCTCTCTCCTCTCTTCTCTCCTCTCTTCTCTCTCCTCCTTCCACTATTCTCTCTCCTCTCTCCTCTCTCCTCTCTCCTCTTAAAATAATGTCTCCCCCATTGTAGTTGTTCACGATGCGGGCCTTGACGTCGGCTCCCGAACAGTCGGGCGAGGTGTCGTAGTGCGAGATGAAGCCGATGGTGGGGACTCTCTCCTCTCTCCTCTTTCCTCTCTCCTCTATATTAGCCTTCAGCGTGGCGTAGATGTAGCCCTTGTCGTCCATTACGACGTCGCTCAGCCCTTCGGCCTCCAGCTCCTTCTTCAGGTACTCTGCAAAGACCAGCTGTTTCGCGGTACTCGGCACCGTCTGGCTGTCCTCTGCCGACTGCGTGTCGTATTTCGTGTAGTTCAGGAATCTCTCTATAATATCCATATCTTAGTGTTTTGCGCCGACAAAGGTACGAAATATTTTTGTTTTTTCTTTGTTATTTGCAAACATTTCTGTACTTTTGCGACCGAATTGAAATAAAACAAACTACTATCAGTCAAAAATGACAACCAAGATCTGCAAACCATTCCTTGCTCTGGCCATGCTGTGGGCATCCGTATCAGTATGGGCTCAGGAGCCTTATTTCCTACAGACATTCGACGACACCGGTCTCGTCAGCAGCGAACAGGCACAGACGGAGTTTGCTGCCAACGTTGAGAGACAGGGCGAGTGGCGCTTCAAGAACGCGTACGTCGTGCTCGGCGCTTCGATGAAGACCAACTACGTGAAGGACGGCTCGCTGGCCGACCTCCGTATGGTGAAGGGCGGCTCCTATGTGGTGACGCCGGTCGTCGGCGAGGGCATCGGCAAGGTGACTTTCGACGAGGGCCGTACGAAGAAGTACATCCGCGTGTACATTTCGCATGACGGGGGCCAGACGTGGACGCAGGTGCAGGAGTTCAGCAAGTCGACGGCCGAGCACAACAGCGTCAGCGTGAACGACCCGCTGGCCAACCGCGTGAAGCTGGAGAACTACAACGGTTCCAACGACTGCGACATCGACAACCTCGCCGTCTATCCCTACGACCCGGAGGCCGGTGGGGGAGGGGAGTCGCCTGTCGCCGACAACGGCATCGTCGAGACCTTCTGGTGCTCACCCACGGGCGACGACCAGACGGCCGACGGCACGCAGGAAAAGCCGTTCTTCTCGCTACAGCGGGCAGTCAACCTGGCGGGGGCCGGCGACACCATCGTCATGCTCTCTGGCACGTATGTCTACGATGCCCGCGTGAACATCAGCAACTGCGGCAGCCGCGAGAAGCTCATCACCCTGAGGTGTGACGACGGACGGGCGGTGCTCGACTTCTCGGCCATGCCCTACCACAAGCACGCCGACAACCCCCAGCAGGGCATCCGTCTGACGGGCTCCTACTGGCACTTCTACCATATTGATATCTGTAACGCCTCGGACAACGGACTGCTCATAGAGCGCGAGTCGAAGGACGGCTTCCCGGATTATCAGGCACACGACAACCTTATCGAGGCGTGCAACTTCTACAAGAACGGTGACACGGGACTCCAGATGAAGAACCTGGCAGCCTACAACAGCGTCGTGAACTGCGACGCCTACCTGAATTGCGACGAGGGCGAGGGCGATGCCGACGGCTTCGCACCCAAGCTCTCCGTCGGCGACGGCAACTACTTCTACGGCTGTCGGGCGTGGCTGAACTCTGACGACGGCTGGGACGTCTTCTACAAGAAGGACAGCGGACAGAAGGACAATGTCTGCGTTATCCTGGAGAATTGCATCGCTTACAAGAACGGATTCCTGGACCTCGACAGACTGGCGCCCGACGGCAACGGCAACGGCTTCAAGTGTGGCTCGAACCAAGGGGCGATGAACATCTACATGAACCGCTGCCTGGCCATCTGTAACAAGGCCAAGGGCTTTGACCAGAACCATAATGCCGGCGACATCATCCTCAATAACTGTACGGGCATGACGCTGAAGAGCATTAGCGACAAGACCTACTCGTACCGCATCTACGAGGAGATAGCCGACGGCCATGAGGTGCGCCTCACCAACTGCATCGCCATCAACGACAACGACGCCACCGACAAGCGCGACAAGAACGGTGTCATCAAGGAAGGCGAGCACGGGAAGTACGGGGAGTACGGCCGTTTCGAGGTCGACGAGACGCTGAAGGGGCTGACGGTCGTCAGCAGCGAGTTCCAGAAAGCGGCCCCTGCACAGTTCCTCGCCGTCGACAACCACGAGGAGCTGATAGGCCCGCGCCAGGCTGACGATGCCCTGCCGGAAACCACCTTCGCCCACCTCGTCGACGGCTCGTTCCTCATCGATGCCGGTACCGCCGTCAGCGCTGCCGACTATCGCGGAATCAGCGTGGCCGGCATCAGCTATACGGGCGGTGTACCCGACCTCGGCGCCTATGAGCACGGCCAGGGTGTCACGGCGCTCTCAGCCGTCACCCAGCAACCGTCGTCCCGTGCCCTCAGTGTCCGTCGCACGGCGAGCGGTCTGCTCCTGCTGACTGTCAACGGCGAGACGACGGGTAACGATTTCTGTGCCAAGGGCTACGATGCCGCCGGACGCCTTCTGTTCCAGCATCCTTTCGTTGGCCGCACGACGACACTCCGCCTGCCCGCCACCCAGTCCGTCATCGTACTGAAGGTGGAGAACAGCGGCCGCACCGTCGGTAGCATGAAAATCCTTAGGTAAACCTCAATCTCTCAATTTCTCAATCTCTCAATCTCTCAATCTCCTTTATACCCGAAAGCGTATAAAAGTCCTGTCGTCGAAGCCGTTGAAGCCGGGGCGGAAGCACTTCGTTGCCTGGAACGTGCCGATGTTCAGCGGATCCTCCTCACGCTGACGGCTGAGGCGCTGCTCGCTCTCCGCGAGGGTGGGGCAGAGGAACGGATAGCCGTCCGACGCCAGCACAATCTCCCACGGACGGAAGTCGAGCGTCACCGTGCGCACCAGCTGACGGGGTATGTGGAAACCGTCGACGACGCTGTACGTGACGTTCTGCTCGCGCATCGTCTCCAGCATACGGGGAATGATGACGGGACGGGCCGTGTCGTTGTCCAACAGCTCGTCCTGTGTCCGTCCCGCTGCCAGCTGTCGCCGCACCTCCTCGGCACGCAGCGCCGCCAGCTCGGCCTCGTAGGGCTTCGGGTTGTCGTACAGTTCGCCGGCTACTAAGCACTGGCAGTCTCCCACCATCCATATCTCGCGGCACAGACGGCTGTAGACCACCACCGAGCACGTCAGACGGTCTTCGGGGTGCTCCTGTAGCTGTGGCAGCATCCGCCGCTTGTAGTGGCTGCGGATGGCGGCGGTCACGCCAGTCAGAAACTTCTCCAGCGTTGTCTCCTTCGGCATACGGCTGATGTGGCGTGCCACGATCTTCATCGCCTGCCGGCCGTTCGTACGCCACCGCGAGTGGCGGTAGTCCGACTTCGACGTGCTGCCGTCGATTACGGCGATGAAGTCCGGCGTCACCACCAGCCCGTCTTCGCCCTTCCCCTTCGGGTCCTTCGCTATACAGCATTGCTCAATCACTTCCATATCGCCGACAAAGGTACGAATAAGTGAGAACAATACAAAACAAAATCCCATTTTTTGTCAGCGGGTTAGGTGTGGGATAATTTTCGGATCCTGCACCTGAACCCTCGACTTTTTGGGCTTTTAGCGGGTTTCAACGTATGCGCGTGTACGCGCGCACGCATATTATGATAGGGAAAGGGAAAAATAACCTACCTATCCCGCTTATCCCACACCTACGGGTATATCATTAAGCATTAAGCATTGAGCATTAAGCATTGTTCTGGGTGTGGGATAAGCAGGATAGGTAGGTTATTTTCTTGTTTCAGCACTATATACACGCGCGCGAGGCTCCAGGAAACAAATGAGACGTTTTTCTTGAAACGTTTTTCTTGGAAACGAAGATTTTTTCTTTTGAAACGAATGGGGCGTTTTTCTTAGAAACGAATTTGAATAATTAAAACGAATTTTATCCACGAATTATTCATATTATTCACATTCGTTTCTTAATAAATAATTAAGTTGAAATTAGGAGAATTCGTTTCTTAAGAAAGGGGGCGTATAAATATTCATTTTGAAATTTTAATTAGAAAAATTAAGGTCAATTAGGATAATTCTTTGCAAGCAAAGCGGCAAAGCCGAGCGCGTTTCAAAGAAAAACGACCAATTCGTTTCTTAAACCAAACAATTTCTTGTCTAAAAATTGGTGTTCGTGACCCGGCTGCTTGAAAAGGTGACCTTTACGTTTCTAAAGGTGACCTTTAGCGCCGAGAAGATGACCTTTACGATTCTAAAGGTGACCTTTAGCGACGAAAAGGTGGTCTTTTTGTAGCAAATAATTGGCTTTTTTCTTACTTTTTCATCCTTACAGCATGATTATCAAAAAAAAAG